>ERZ827488.3545-NODE-3545-length-12520-cov-5.482070_pt1 | contig 12520 bp, 10 predicted proteins | sample MGYA00519771_ERZ827488 | MGnify/ENA primary metagenome ERZ827488 (study PRJEB31778, sample SAMEA3449323) | human gut metagenome | biome: human gut; feature: human-associated habitat; material: faeces | place: United Kingdom | collected 2010/2012 ...
TGCAGGCTATGACCCGGCTTACGGAGAATGCTTCGAAAAGAAAAATGCAGCATATCTTGGAAGAGGAATCGTTCTTAATAAATTTACAGGTGCAAGAGGAAAGTCCGGATCTAACGATGCCAATGCAGAGTATGTGGCAAAAGTACGTTGCATTTTTGATGACAGTAATGTTGCCTTCCAGACAGCAGAACTTGGCAAAGTAGATGTGGGAGGCGGCGGAACGATCGCTTATATCGCAGCACTTTACGGAATGAATGTGATAGACAGTGGTGTGGCGGTCCTGAGTATGCATGCACCGTGGGAAGTAACAAGCAAAGCCGATATTTATGAGGCGAAGAAAGCATACAAAGCGTTTCTTAAAAATGCATGACAGAGATTCTGGTGCCAGAAAAAAATAAGCATAATACAGAAACAATAAACAGCGACATCAAAGGAGAATGCAGAATATGAATGATACGCTGATCAAGGTGGAAGACCTTTGCAAGATTTATAATCCCGGCGAAAATGAAGTAAGAGCCCTGGATCATGTGAGCCTTGAAATAAAAAAAGGAGAACTGGTGGCAATCATCGGGCAATCAGGTTCTGGCAAGTCAACTTTTATGAATATGCTTGGGTGTCTCGATGTGCCTACCTCGGGAAAGTATTATCTGAACGGGACTGATGTGTCCGAAATGACGGACAATGAACTCTCGGAGGTAAGAAACCATGAAATTGGATTTATCTTTCAGGGATTTAATCTTATTGCAAATCTGAATGCAATTGAAAATGTAGAATTGCCGCTGATCTATCGTGGAATTGATCGTAAGACGAGACATGAACTGGCTATCGAATCTCTGAAAATGGTTGGCCTGGAAAAACGTATGGATCATAAGCCAAGTGAGATGTCCGGTGGGCAGCAGCAGCGTGTGGCAATTGCAAGAGCAATCGCTGCACAGCCTCCGGTCATTCTTGCAGATGAGCCGACAGGAAACCTGGATTCTGCATCCAGTAAGGAGATTCTTGCAATTTTAAAGAAAATGCATAAAACAGGAAGAACAGTAATATTGATCACGCATGATAATGGTATTGCAGCACAGGCAAGACGTGTAGTGCGTATCATGGATGGTAAGATAGAATCGGATACAATCAATCCGGATTTTGACCAGGAGGAGGCATAATGAAAAAGAAAAAGTCCAAAAAGAAACTGGTGATCGGAGTTGGGATTCTGGTCGTGGCAGTAGTAGCCGGTGTCAATATCTATGGCAGTATGAATGCAGCGGATTCGGCAATTCCGCAGGTGAAAACAGTATCAGCTGTCCGCGATAATGTTCAGCAAACGGTAGAAATCAGTGGTACAGTAGTAAGTGAAGAACAGAAAACATATTTTTCTCCTGTCAATGCCAAAGTTGATACAGCTGCGTTGAAAGAAGGGGAAACTGTAAAAGCAGGAAGCAGCCTGATCGAATTTGATCAAAAAGACCTGGAGAGAGAGGCGAAGAAAGCTGATCTGAATGTAGAGTCCGGAAAACTGGATATGAAAAATACTTTAAAAAAATCGGATGAGGCAGTTCGGAAGCAACAGAATGCGGCAGGTGATGCGGCAAGTCTAAAACAGCAGGTTGCCGCTCAGGAAAATTATGTTGCAAGTCTGAAAGCAAGGATTTCGCAGGCAAATGCCAATGCACAGGCAGCATCTTCCAAAGCTGCAGCAAAGAAACAGGCAGATGCAGCTGCCGCACAGGAGGCACAGCAGCAGGAAATACAGCGTGAATATGCACAGGCACAGACTACATATCAGAATGAAACCCTTCCTGCGTATCAAAATCAGCTGAATACACTGAACAATGAAATGAATCAGGCACAGTCGGATTACAATCAGGCAGAGAACAGTTATCAGATGGCTTTTCAGGCGTGGTCTGCAGACCAGAGTGATGATAATGAAAATGCACTTGAGATAGCAGAGCAGATGAGAAGTGAAGCGCAGATTACATATCAGAATGCAAAAACAGCTTATGAAGATTATAAAGCGCAGAAGCCGGCTGCTCCGGTAATGTCTGACTTCACCGGCGAGGCTGACATTGTTTCTGACGGAACGTCTGCAGATGTTTCTGCATCTGCTTCTTCCAGCACGGATGATACTGCTGTGACAGCGGATACTACTGCACTGGAGAATGAACTTGAAAAAGCAAGTAATAATCTTGCAGAACTTCAGTCAGAACTTTCCTCGAAGGAAGCGGCTGCAGAAGCAGATACGGGTGCTGTGACTGAAGAAGAAAAAGAAAAAATGGAAATTACCAATAATCTTTCTGAACTGGATCAGATGTCTGCACAGGAACTTGTAGAAGCAGCAAAGAAAGGAATCAAGGCTGATTTTAATGGTGTGGTTACAAAAGTTTCTGTGGTTGAAGGTGCAACTGCAACACAGGGAATGGAATTGTTTACTTTACAGAATACTGATAAAGTAGATGTGAATGTAAATGTTTCGAAATACGATTATGATAAAGTGAAAGAAGGTCAGTCTGCGGACATCACCATTGCAGGAAAAATTTATGAAGGTGAAGTAACGAGTATCAGCCATGTTGCTACTCAGAATGAAAAAGGTGCTTCTTTGATTTCTGCGGATATTCGTATCAAGAATCCGGATGAAGATATTTTTCTTGGTGTGGATGCCAAAGTAACGATTCATGCAGAAGAGGTGGACAATGTAGTTGTACTTCCGTCTGAAGTAGTTAATATAGGAAAAGAGGGCTCTTTCTGTTATGTACTTGAGAATGGGGTTATTACCAAAAAGGATATCACAACAGGAATCAGTTCGGACGAATATGTAGAAGTGCTTGACGGCATTAAAGAAGGTGATGAAGTTATCCGTGACCTTGGTTTCCTGGAAGAGGGAATGCAGGCAGAAGCTGCTGATAGATCCGGAGATGTGAATGGTGAAAATACAGAGACAGATAATGCAGAAGAAGGTGTCTGATGGGCGGATTATATGAATATATAAAAATGGCTGTCCAGAATATCCGGGCAAATAAAGGACGTTCATTTCTTACCATGCTGGGAATTATTATTGGCATTGCTTCGGTCATTGCAATCGTTTCCATCGGCGAAGGAACGAAGAATCAGATGAACAGTGAGATCGATGGAATTGGCTCAGGGCTGATCGCTATCGATGTCAGTAATGATGCCATGACGGAAGATGAATGGATCACACCGGATGATGTACAGGAAATCCGTAAGCTCGATACAGTAGGTGGTGTTAGTGTTTCAAACAATTACGATGGTGAAACGGTGACCGGTAAGGGGAATTTTTCTATCATGCTGACAGGTGAAGGTCCCGATGCCAAAATGATCAATAATTCCGATATGAAATATGGAAGTTATTTTGGCGAGACAGAGATTGAAGAGGGCAAAAATGTATGTGTAATCTCAGATACAGATGCCAGGCAGCTTTTTGGTACAGATGATGTTGTTGGTATGAGCCTTGATATTACCTGTTATGATTCTTCAAAATCTTTTCGCATCATGGGTGTCACTACGCAGAAAGAAAATGGAACATTCGTAAGTTATACTTATGATGGAATGCCGGTTACGGTAAATGTTCCGTATTCTTCCATGGATGATCTTGTGGGTGGAACCGATGAATTTTATTCCATTACAGTGGTTCAGGCAGACAAAACACTAGATTCACAGATCGTTGCAGATCAGGTCGTGCATCTTTTGGAGAAACGTCATCAGTGCGCAGGGGAAGACTATTTTCATGTGCAGAGTTTCCAGGATGTCCTGCAGTCAATGAATGAAATGCTCGGTATGGTGACGGCATTTATTTCATTTGTTGCCGGAATTTCTCTTTTGGTAGGTGGAATCGGTGTTATGAATATTATGTTGGTATCTGTTACAGAAAGAACACGTGAGATTGGAATCCGTAAATCACTTGGCGCCAAGACCTCTTCTATTATGTTACAGTTCCTTGCGGAAGCGGCAATCCTTACAGTTATGGGAGGCGTGATTGGAATTATTCTTGGAATTCTTGCAGGTTATGGAATCTGTTCTATCATGAGTGGAAGCATGGGAATGACGATCACACCGGGAATCAGCCCGACAGTGATTCTGGCGGCAACACTTTTCTCCTGTGCGGTCGGTGTATTTTTTGGAATCTATCCGGCGAAGAAAGCTGCAAAACTCAGTCCGATCGAGGCTTTGAGACGAAATTAAGTTGAATAGTTTTATAAAAACAAAATGGCTCTTCGGTATCCTTTTATAAGGAATATCGCAGAGTCATTTTGGCTTTTAAGGTTGAATTAAAGTTAATTCACACTATCACCTTTTTTCTGTTTTATATTTTATAGAAGAGGGAAGAAAAAGCCCGGGAAGTTTTATCAAGACATAAAGGATGATAAACTTTCCAGTATGTTTTTGGGTTTAGCTGCATATATGACAGGCTTCGCAGGCGGACGGTGCAGTTGCACAGCCGCCGAGGGCGGTTTCGCGTAATTCGGCAGGTAGTTTTTTGCCTACAGTGTACATGATCGTGATCATCTCATCAAGGGGAATGAGCTGCGTGATTCCGGCAAGTGCCATTTCGGCAGCAACGAGAGCATTGGCAACTCCGGCAGCGTTTCGGTTCTGGCATGGATACTCGACAAGGCCGCCGACCGGGTCACAGACAAGTCCAAGCATATTCATCAGTACGGTAGATGCTGCGTGGGTACATTGCAGGGGTGTTCCGCCAAGTAATTCAGTAGTTGCAGAAGCAGCCATGGCAGCAGCAACACCTGTCTCTGCCTGACAGCCACCGACTGCACCGGCAACAGTTGCATTTCTCATGGCAAGATAACCAATGGCACCAGCATTAAAAAGTGCTTTTTGGATATATTTGTCAGAGTAGTTGTAAACTTCCTGAAGGGCAAGTAAAAGGCCTGGAACGATTCCGGCAGAACCCGCAGTCGGAGAGGCCACGATTAGCCCCATGGAAGCATTGGTTTCCAGAGTTGCCATAGCATAGGTGATGGCTTTTTCAAGCAGTTCCCCGCAGATTCCTTTGCCGGAAGCCTGATGAAGGAAGAGTTTTTTTGATTCACCGCCAATCAGTCCACCCATGGATTTTACAGGGTGTTTGATTGGTGAAAAAGCAGCTTCTTTCATAATCTCAAGAACATGTGTCATGCGAGCGTTTACTTCCTGTTCTTGCATTTCACCAATTATAATTTCTCTCTGGCGCATAATTTCAGAGATTGGAAGATCTTTTTCTGAACATAAAGCCAGAAGTTCTTTGGCATTTTTAAATTCTCTCATCATATTCCTCCTACATCTGTACGATCATCACTTCGTGGATATGCTGATTCTTGCGAATCGTATTTCCAATATCTTCTGGAAGACGTCCATCGGATTCGACGATCGTGTAGGCAATCTCGCCTTTGGACTCTCTGAAAAGGCGCATAAAGGCAATATTTACATTTCGATCGCTGAGACATTTGGTGATATAGGCAGCTACACCCGGTTTATCCTGATGGATGACGATAATAGCGCTGTATTCGCCGGAGAAATCGACCTGTACAGAGTTGATCTTTACGATGCGGACTTTTCCGCCGCCAAGGGATTCGCCGCGGACAGTCATTTCCTGACCGTTGTTATTGACCATATGAATGTCAACAGTATTAGGATGAATGTCAGTTTCTAATTCATTAGGAGTAAATGAGAAGGTAAGGCCTTTTTCTTTTGCAATTTCAAAAGAGTTACGGATGCGCATATCATCGGTGGAAAATCCCATGATACCTCCCAGCAGAGCCCGGTCAGTACCGTGTCCTTTAAAAGTCCTTGCAAAAGAGCCATAAAGAGTAAAGTTTACTTCTTTTAGTGGACCATTGATCATTTTCTGGGCTAAAAAACCGATGCGGGCAGCTCCGGCAGTATGGGAGCTGGAAGGTCCGATCATGTTTGGCCCCATTACATCAAATATGCTGATAAAAGACATGTTTTTTCTCCTGATTGTACTTTATTTTTATAGTATCTGTATTTATGAAAAAAATACAGCGAATGTCCTTATAGATATATTGTACCATCCTCATCAAAATGAAGCAATTTAATCAGGTAAAATGGATATTGATGAATAAAAAGAAAAATTTAAAAAAATTAAAAAAAGGTGTTGACAATTTGCTCACTTTGCAGTAGAATACATTTTGTTGTGAGCGACAAGTACTCACAAATACAAAATGTGCGTTTAGCTCAGCTGGATAGAGCGTTTGGCTACGGACCAAAAGGTCGGGGGTTCGAATCCTCTAACGCACGCTATGACGAAAGGCTGGAAACCTTGAAAAATCAATGGTTTCCGGCTTTTTTTGTGCTTGTTGATTTGAGTTCGAACCTGTGACTTCCTGTGACAGGGAAATTTTGGGTGAAATCAGCTGGAAAATGCCTTTTCCATAATACTCAGACTTTCCTCAGGAGTCAGTGGATTGTATATGTACCCTAATGTTGTTGCGGTGTTGCTGTGGCCGAGGCAGGCACGAATCTGATCCAGGGGAAGACCGGCTGCGTTCAGGCGACTTGCATAAGTCTTTCTCAGCTTGTGGCTACGTTTTACGTCTGTGCTGATGTGCTTGCAGGCATATTCTAATATACTGTTGATAGATCTCAAATTCAGGTATTTGCTGCCATAGCCAAATATAAAGTCATCAGGTTTGGCATCGGGAGCATTTGTCTTTAATAACTTGAAAATCTTCTGAGCTTTATGGACGACTGGAATGACACGCTCTGTATGAGTCTTGGTATGATCGAGCAATACATACACACCTTTTCTACCTTCCTGACCAGGAAGAATAACAATCTGTCCGGAAGCCTTATACACATCATAATAAGGATTACTCAGTTCAGTGGCATCCATATGTACCATTTCCTGTACAACTGATATTTCCCATTTCTTCATGTCCAGATTTCGCCAGCGGAGGGCACACAATTCTCCGGCGCGTAATCCCATCAGAAAATTACAAACGATAGATAAAAAGCGAGGCTCATGTTTCTTGTCATATGATTTCCAGAGATCCTCAATGATTTTATGATATTCGTTGGTGTTGTAAACCTGAGTTTCGCTGGTTGGCTTAGATACCTGACGGAACTTAACAGTTACCTTGAGTTCGGGAAATGGATTACGGGCAATATATCCGTGATCTTTGGCATACTCAAACATCTGCTTGGGAATAGTTTTTATCGTCTGCCAGGTGTGGCTGGATAAATTATATTTTTTGATTAATTGATTAGCCCAGGAATTGATATCTGAGACCTTTATTTCCTGTAAAGGAATCTGAAAGAAATCAGTTCCGTCAAAAAATCTTTTCCAGTGTTTTCTGTGAGCACAGATAGTATTAGGGCTGTCAGTGATGGTTCTTTTATAATCCAGCCATTCCTCAAAAATATCCTGCAGGCAAGTGGAAGTGGATTCTATATAGTAAGGCTTTAATGCATCCAACAATTCACCAAGAGTTTTTCTTTGAATACGCTTGTTATAATCCTGCGGGTTTGCGGTGTACCAGGCATCTCTTTTTTCGTTGTATAAGATTTTGTACTTGTGAAGTTTTTCTACTTTTTTTCTGGTTAGCATTTTTTCAATATCCGCTACCGTTTCCTCATCAATTGTATCATCGATAAAAAGATTTTCCAGTCTTGATTTTTTTGCTTCAGTCTGCATAGTTCATCACCTTTTTATCTTTAATATGTGATTTTAAGATGCAGGGTGTCTGAAAAAGGAAGGTGCTTTTTAATTGTATAAATTTGTAGTAAATTTAGTTGAAATTTGGAACTCAAAAGTATATAATGTATTTATGGAACTCAAAAGTTGGGAGGTGAAATTAAATTGAGTCCACGCACTGGCAGACCGACAGATGCGTTGAAAAATCATGATCTGAAAGTGAGAGTAGATGATAAGCTCTATGATCGATTGCTCAGATATGCAGATGATAATAACATTACTAAAGCTGAAGCAATAAGACGTGTATTAGATGAGTATCTGCCGAAGAAATAGAAAACCAGTCCAACGGCCCTTGCAAGAACGTGAACTGGTTTATATGGGTCTGCCACAGGAGTTACCCTGTAGCTAAATCTGATTATAGCACCGCAGGGACACTCCTGGCAACTTATTAACTGCTGTCAGAGAAAAAAACTGGCAGTCGATTATGTATAAAGGAGTCGATCATATGGAAATTGATCTTTTAATCACTGAACTGGATGAAACGACCATCCAGATTGACAAGATGAGATACCTGACAACACAAATTTCTACTAAAGCATGTGAAAAGACAAAGCACGCAAAGAATGCTCTTCAGTATGACTTTGAGAGCCAGGAAATTGTCAAATGCGCGGCTATTCTTTCTGATTATATTGAAGCTGCGGATGCAGCAATTAAAAAGGCAGTTAGCGAGCTGGCAGAATACGATACCAAACTTCAGGCAAGAGATATTAAAGAATCTCCTGCAGAAGTTGTGGTGGATGATGTTGTAGAGTAGTTACAACATTATACACTGCATTTTGGTAAACAAATCAGAGACTTCCTGCATGGTTAACATCTGAGCAGCACGCGTTGCATTCCGTGCATTTTTCCAGTCGGATTTTTTGAAGACCCGAGCGGAAGGATTGAATTTGTTTATCCAGTCAAGAACCTGATCAACAGAAAGTTTATTATTACTCAGATATGGAATATCCCACATCCTGAGACGGTATCCCATAACAATAGTAAATAACTGGCGGAAGGCGTACGCATCACGATCGGCAATATGATGCTCGCTTCCGCCTTTTTTAGCATAAGATTTCCTAAAGAAAACAGACCAGTCATTCTCCGTGCGGAGAACCACACAGCTTTTACCAATTGACTTATATTTTCTGTATTGTTCGATTGATGTATAAGGTCGTGTTTCAAAATTTGCTATTTCATAAGTGGTTTCATTTATCACGGGATATACTGTATGGAATGTTTGCTGATCTGGAAGTCTTTTTAAATCAAAATCCATTCGAATGGAACGGGTGATGTTTGTTGCACTAAAATCTTTAGCATCATTATTTTTTGCCAGATCACGAAATCCAGTGAATTTTTTGGTGGTACAGGATAAAGGACCTGTTCGGGAGAGGACTTTAGTCATAAAGGCAAGCCTGTCCTCATAAGAATCAGGTGTGTACCCTGTAGAATAACTATTGTGAGCACAGACACCATCAGGAGCGAGTGATACATTTCCACGAGTAGTTATATTAAGCAGATCAGATTGCTGATGTTTCAGTTGCCAGATGTCTGAACTGCGATTGTCTGTTAATTTCAGGCGGGCTTCTTGAAACAGTCGTGCAAACCCAAACAGATTCAGCCTGTATACAACCTCAGAAGGGGCGTCACTTATGAAACCGTCAGTGGTCACACTGAAACAGTTATAATCAAGAGTATTTAACTGATTCATGGCAGCAATCAGGCAGCTTCGTACACCAGCGGTGGTGAGACAGGCATGTACAGGGGAAGTGATCCGGGAGCCACCAATATTTTGCATTATTTCTTTATAAGCATCCCAGGAGCTTTTTTCTACAACATCCTGAGCAGTTTTTCCATACAAAGAAGTAACTGCTGTTTTCAGCAGAAAATCCGGAATGGTGCCTTTTCCAATGGTGTCCTGTACACATTTGCGATCAACTACAAGTTGTTTGACAGTATGGTAGAGACTGTGGGATATCTGAAGGTCGTCATCTACTAAAACAGTACCAACATATACACGGACAGCTGTGATTTCAGCACCAAGCCGGAGGGCAAGATAGATTTCAGGTCCTGAAGCATAAACACCGTCTAAGCCCTCTGATGATTGAGGAAAAATGAGACAGCCTTCCACTGAAACAGGGATGCAGGGGTACTTGACGGATTCCGGAAAGCGGAATCTTATGTAACCAAACATAGGATCAAAAGGTGTTCGAAAATCCTGTAGTATAATCGGGCGATTATATATTTCACGTTGAATAACAACAGAATTACACCAGTCTACATCAGGCACCAGACACATACAGGTAGGATATGCATTTATCAGGTCATAGTCATATGTAGTGACCTTATCATAATATCCAATGATAGAAGATCCATTATATCCACCATGATATGCGTTTTTGGCATACTCATGTAAGATTCTGCAGTCATCATTTAATGGGACCAGAGAGGTATCTTCTATGTAAGAAGGTTTATTGTATTTATTTATGATTAACTGACGTCCATGAGAGATTCTGGTCAGTCCTCTGAATTTCCTGTCAAAATCATTTGCATTATCAGGAAGAACATTAAGTGCTTTTGAAAGCTGTGGTACGGCCGAACGCACTGCAGCAGAGGAAACGGTCAAAGGCATAGTTTGGTTTTGCCCCCATAAAGCTGTGGAATATTGAAGTACGATGATACTGTCTGTTATGGCATATTCCATATACTTAACGGGGTTAGAAAGAAGGAAAGAGCTCATGTCAGCAAGTTCCTTTTTGGATATTTCATGTTTATGTATGTTAACGATGTTACCAAGGTGTTCAAGTTTTTTCTTTTTTGGTGGTGCGTAGCACAACGTATCACGGAAACTGATCTGAATGGGATAAAAACGCCAGTGCCATGAACAGGTGCGAGGGTGGATATACTGCGGTTTCAGGGAAAGCATCCCACCTTGTATATCCTTCAACTTATGTAAAAAATTCCATTCTGTTAAATCAAAAGAAGTAAAATCGGCTTTGTTTGAGTGGCAGATCAATGTTACAGGAATGGCAGATTTATCAGAGTCACCGAAGGAATTGTAATATCCCAGGCACCAGGCAGACTGGTCAGAAGGATTATAGTTCTTGTCCTGCCTGTTAAGGTTACAGTTCAACAAAGCTTCTTTCTCAGCAGGATTATCACAACATTCTATTGCTTCTTTTGAAGTAGAGTAAATCTGTCTGGTATAGTTATGAGATCCTTTTCCGGACTTTCGTGAATGAGAGATCCATCGTTGCGTTTCACGATAGTCAATGCCCTTTTCGGAAAGAGATACCAGAGGATAATTCGTTAAATGGAAGTTCTCAATCATCCATGACAGGGCAAAAGAAAGAGGAAGTCTGTTACCATTTAGAGAGTAGAAGATAACTTCTACAATCTGTTCTATATTATCAGGATTCCAGAATGCAAACTGCCAGGTGATAATTTCACGCGAGAGCTCATTATTATCAGGAACTGTAACATATTCGGTATCAAGGGCAATGGTGATGCTGAACTCGTTTGAAAGCATATTCTTTATGGAAGGTAACGCGCTGAAAGAAAATGCAATATCAGAATACTGGGGTTCAAACCGGGACGATGGGTTTCCCATAGTCAGGTTTGAACCCGCCTCAAAAGCCTTATTCTCTGCGGTTTTTTCTGTGGCGTAATGCGTAACTTGTTTATCAGTTACGCATATTGAATGGTTTGGTGGTTCAATAACGGATGAGTTTTCAAATCTGTATAAAACACCAAATTGATAACAACGAGTTCCTTTTTCCTGACGATAAGCTGTGGTGGTTTTCCATCCAGCTTTTTTTAATTCTTCTAAAATCTTTGGATTGTTAGAAATAGAAGTGTCTGCTAAAAGCTTTCTCATAATGCAAACTCCTTTTATTTCTTAATATGTAATTTCTACATGGGTCGTAAGCGAAAAAGTATGCTGTGGTGTTGCTATCAAAAAAACAGTTGTTGAACGATTGATTTTTGGTGAATTATTGACGAAAAAAGTGTGAAAATTTTGTGAAGTATTACGCGGTTTTGTGACGGAATTACGTTGACAAAACAAAACGGTGGTTAAAATGGGTATGTAAAAAATAGTACGTGAATTTTATAATTTTGTGAGTAACTACAGATATAGATGTGTCACAGACACATTGGTAACATCCGGTGTGATTCCGGGACGGTTTTATCCCCGCTGTAATAGGTACGAAAGCTGTAGAGCATAAATGCTCAACCACTGGATAATGTAGATTATCCGGGAAGGGCAGTGAGTAGGTCAGATCCTGAGTCAGAATACAAATATCTTAGATTGTTTCAAAGATTCCAAAGGCATAAATTGGAAGTCTATTTTTTATGCTCTTTTTGGGAAAAGGTAATTAAAAAGAACATTATGGAGGCTTACATTAGCTCTGTAATAAATAAAAAATCCTAAAGGAGGACAAGTAGAATGAAGAAAAAAATGTTAGGTATCCTTATGGGTGTTGCAATGACAGCAACGACAATCGCTGCTCCGACAGCAATTTTCGCAGATGACATCGACATCGAAGATATCGCTGTAGAAACAGAGGAGGACGACGTAGCTGATGTGGAAGTCGAAGATGAAGCAGAACCTGCAGAAGAGGTAGCAGCTGAAGATGATTTTTCTGAAGAGCTAAAGTTACAGTTAATAGATGCTATTATCTAAAACTAGGAATTAGATGTAAATTTCAAATATATATTATAACTATGATAAAGCTAGATGAGGTTAAAAACTTCATCTAGCTTATTTTGTTTTCAAAATAAGGAGGAAAATACAATGATAATAAACATTTGGAAAAAACAAGA
>ERZ827488.3551-NODE-3551-length-12495-cov-4.141399_pt1 | contig 12495 bp, 10 predicted proteins | sample MGYA00519771_ERZ827488 | MGnify/ENA primary metagenome ERZ827488 (study PRJEB31778, sample SAMEA3449323) | human gut metagenome | biome: human gut; feature: human-associated habitat; material: faeces | place: United Kingdom | collected 2010/2012 ...
AAAAAGCGCCGTTCAGGCGTAAACCACCTAAACGGCGCTATGTCGCTTTTTGCCTTAGATCAGTACGCTCTTGCGAAATACATCATGGTCTTTGCCTCACGGTTGCAGAATACGCACTTACAGCCGGGCTTTACAGTCGGATCCTCATCCATGGGCTTGCAGCGGGTAGATGCACCGGTAACGCACTTTATTTCCATCTCGCAATCCGGATCAGCACACCATGGGGCCTTTACGAAGCCCTTCTTTACACCGTCCATAAAGTCGCCGAAGTTTTCAGCGTGAGTAGTATGAGCCTTACGGTGCTCGAGAGCCATATCGTACATGGTCTGATGTATATCGGCCATGAGCTTTACGAGGTTTTCTCCTATGCCTTGGATCGGCATGGTGAACTTCTCGAGGGTATCGCGTCGCACTACGGTCACCACGCCGTTCTCAATATCCCTGGGGCCTATCTCAATACGGACGGGAACGCCCTTCATCTCCCACTGGTTGAACTTCCAGCCCGCGCTCTGCTCGCTGTCGTCCAGCTTTACGCGAAGACCCGATGCCTTTATCTCGTTATACAGCTCGGTTGCCTTCTCCAGAACGCCCTCTTTGTGCATGGCGATGGGCAGTATTACTACCTGAATGGGGGCTACCTTGGGAGGCAGCTTAAGGCCGCGGTCATCGCCGTGAACCATTATCATACCGCCGATCATGCGGGTAGAAGTGCCCCAGGAGGTAGTATAGCAATATTCCTGCTTGCCCTCGCGGCTCAGGTACTTAATATCATAGCTCCTTGCAAAGTGATCCGACAGGTTATGGGAGGTGCCCATCTGCAGCGCCTTGCCGTCATGCATCAGCGCTTCCGCCGAATAGGTTGCAACTGCACCTGCGAATTTCTCCTTCTCGGTCTTCTGTCCCTTGATCGCGGGGATAGCCAGAACCTCCTCCAGGAACTTCGCATATACATTCAGCATCTGCAGAGTTCTCTCCTGAGATTCTTCTGCGGTAGCATGTGCGGTATGTCCTTCCTGCCACAGGAACTCTCTGGAACGCAGGAAAGGTCTGGTCTCCTTCTCCCAACGTACCACGGAACACCACTGATTGTATACCTTAGGCAGGTCTCTGTAGGAATGGATGTCATTCTTATAGAAATCACAGAACAGGGTCTCTGAAGTAGGTCTGACACAGAGTCTCTCGGGAAGCTCGTTTAATCCTCCCTGGGTAACCCATGCTACTTCGGGTGCGAAACCTTCTACATGATCCTTCTCCTTATCCAACAGGGACTCAGGAATGAACATGGGAAGATATACATTCTGTACTCCGACTGCTTTGAATCGTGCATCCAGCTCCTTCTGGATCAGCTCCCAGATCGCATAGCCTGCGGGCTTAATTACCATACATCCTTTTACGCTGGTGTAATCACACAGCTCTGCTTTCTTCACTACATCGGTATACCACTGGGCGAAATCTTCTTCCATGGAAGTGATCGCTTCTACCATTTTCTTGTCTGCCATTTTCTCTCTCCTTTTCTTTTTCTGAAAATAAACTGCTCATACGATCTACGGAAACGAAAAACGCCGGGTCATCGCTCCCGAAAAAGGGACCGATCACTCGGCGGTACCACCCTGATTGATACAAATATGTATCCTGCTCTGTCACCGTTAACGCCGGTTCTACGCTGTGCTTCGCCGCTTCCAGGTACATTGTGTCTCGCACAGGACTCCAAGGGAGGTTTCCGATCCTCTGTCATAAGGGGTTCCCAGCCGCACGTCACCGTGTCCTTCCCCTCTCTCTGGGATGCTTTCCGATCGTACTGATCCTTTTCATCGTCATTGTCGTATGCAAGTAATTGTAGTGCATGCTTCCGGGATTTGTCAAGGTCTATCTGCTAATAAGAAGATACCTGCCGGAGCTGCATAAAATAAAAGCAGATAATAACGCACCAGGGATATGGGACCCAGAAAGACCGTAAGGCACAGTGCCAGAACCAGCAGCCAACTGTTCCATATCTCTGCCCTCCGCCGCCGGATGCCATAGAAAAACAGGATCACTGCCAGCCAGAAATAGGTGCCGATTGCAAACAACGCACGGATCACCGGAATTTTCTGGTAATAATATTCCAGCGATATCTTACGATAAAATTCTGTCAGCCGGGAACTGATCGTCTTCATTTCCAGTACATTTCTTCCCTCGAAATCAAAGTAATAAATATCACCGCCCGGATCATCCACAACCGATGTCCCCGGATACCAGGCCTGATACGTATTATCCAGAAAGGCTCTCAGATAACATCCCGGATACTGCCATCCTTTTCGGAACCATAGTCTCAGATACTCCCACTTATTTTGAAGAAGTTCTTCATTATTCACATAATTTTTGATCCGGTCTGCCAGAAACGGATTATATTGTGACCACTGTTCTCTGTCCATGATCTGATCCAGCAGCTGCAATTCCTCACTGTCAAACGCCGCTTCTCCCTTATCTGTATATACTCTTGCAATCTGTTGGAGCGGTACACACAGAGCCTCTACCGCGGAACCTTTTTCCGCATGGAGCAGAGTTTCCATTCCCACAGACAATAGCATGGTCAGCAGAATCGTTCCCGCAAACAGCGAAATGATCTTTCTTTTCTGCTTTTTACAGAAAACCGCGCACAACACCAGATAAAGAAAAACCGCATAAATTACATTTTTCCGATACAGCGCTCCCACGATCATGCTGCACGATAATGCTGCGATTTTCTCTTTCTTCCGAAAAAATCCCTCCGTATTTTCATACAATTCATACAACAGGTGAAATGCAATAAAAAGTGCCAGAGAGCATACCACATCCTTGGTCGTACTGACGGAAAACAAGGCAATCGTCGGCAGAAAAGCATAGAAACAAAATCCGACTCCCAACAGCCATTTTCTATTCAATCGCCGATACCAGAAATCCAGACTGTAGGAAAAGGTCGCCGCACAAAGTATCATCTGGAAGCAGGAGTGAAGAAATACTGCCTTCTCCATCGTCCCGAAGATCCGGTATCCTATCGTGATAACGCCTCCCATGACCAACGTGCTGAGTAACGAATGGTGTGTATTATACGGTACCTCCGGATACATCACCTGAGGCACCTGCCCGTAAATATCATAATTATAAAATCCGGGATCATTGGAAAGAAGCACCGGCAGCCAGGCTATCAACAATCCTGCAAAAATCAAAAATATTCTCTTTCCGATACCTTTCCCGATACCGTCCTCCTGAACTGCCTTGTCTCTCCCTGCATGTACAAACAGCCATCGCAGCATCTGTCCAAAAAGTAATGTCTCTGCTATCCACCATAAAATCCAGCCTGCTATAGGAACCTGTTCCAGCCAAGACTGCATCGTTCTATGTACGGAAGTATGGTATTCTATACTGATCCGGCATCCCACTGTCTGACAGGTTGCCAGTAATATCGCAGGTATTCCTACAGCAAATCTGTCAGTCCAGTCCAAGTCTTTCCCGGATGCTGTCCGCTGCAATATTCCAGTCACCCATTTCTTCATATGCGGCATCCATCTTCTCCTTTTCTCTGGCAGCTCGCTCCGTATCTCCGGTCTGAAGAAATGCCTTATACATGGACGCCGCCTCAAAATATCTCGCCACACCATAGCATTCCTTTTTCGTTCCGGACAGCAAGCCGCCGTACACCATATCCTCATGATAATTTACTACTAAATAAGCATAATTTTCATTCTGTACATTATTCTCCATCCAGTTGGTCTTCGCAGGACGGGAAAAGGCGTCATTTAATTGCCGGAACATATGAATGGTTCCCCAAAACAATACCAGACACAGGGCTATGATCACCAGATTCATCACAAGCAGCGCGCCTCTCTGCTTCTGTGCCTGTTTCAGCTTACTCTTCAGATTTACCATAACCCATCACCTCGCCTTTTTCTTCCAGGAATAAGATTTTTTGTGCATTTGACATCGTACCAAAATTCTCTGCCTCTTCCGGTGTCATGTCAAAATAGGTCTGCAGCAGTGCCTTCACATTCTCTTCCATCCGGAGAATGGCTTCCTTCTGCTCCTCCGGCAGTTCCCGATATTGTTTTGCCCTATAATCATTATCCACAGGATGCAGAATCCTTTCCAGCTGCTCGTAATAATCCGAAATATCTTCATACAGACCGGGAAGTATGGATACATTGCCGGAGTTGATAGTAACTGCCTTCATCAGACTTTCATAAAAGTAACGATACGCTCCGCTGGCTTCCATGAGCAGCTGATATTTTTCATAATTATTATTACTGCTATAAGGCCGGATGTAATGCCTGTCGCAAAAAGCTGATAAACCTATGTAATCCTCATCTTCCAGATATTGTTCCATCTGTTTCATATAGCTGCTCTGCCGGATCCCTGCATCAAACTGCAGCAAGCCTCTGTGGATGCTCCAACTACGTGCAGATACTACAAACACCACCACACACAGGATCACCAGCACTGTGATGATTATCATATGTGACATGATCTCCGTATTTTTCTCCGCCACTTCATAGACATCACTTTTGGTATCCTCAAAGTTGCTCTTGTAATGCTCCATGTCTTTGACATGCTGTGCGGCTTCTTCATTCGGTCTTCCGCAATGCGGACAATATGCCTGCTCCAATGTCAGATTGCCCCCGCAATATTTACATTTCATCATTGCTTTTATGATCCTTTCCTATTCGTTATGCTTCGTAATGTATTCCTCGCAATCCTCATATCTGGGATAACCGTAATTATTTCGCAGACTATCCTCGAATTTTTTCTCTTCTTCTGCGGTAAACGTATAACGGTCTGCCAGGCTGTTCAGGGTTGCTTCCACATAAGGACGGATATACTCCCTGTCTTTCTCCGTCAGAATGACCTCGCTGTAGTCCAGTCCCCGCATCATCCAATAATCATCCAGCAGCAATGCCTGCTGATACTCATTCAAAGTCTCTCCACTCTGCTCCAGTGCCAGATATTCCCTCGCATCCCGACAGCTCATGAGCCAGCGGAAAATACCACTGTGTTCCCATCGGTCTATGGTTCTGTTCTCTTCGACAGCCTGCTCATAAAAATCCATCAGTGCTTCCAGATCCTTCTCCTGATAGAGACGGTCCAGTATCGGAAAGTTCTCTTTTTCCCACAGATAATCCGCTCTGGCATCCCTGGGTTCTATATACTGCACCCGGAACACAATTACCGCAAGTATCGCTGCCAATGCCGCCAATAAGATCAGAAGCTTAATCACAAATTTCTGTTTCTTTTTCAGTTTTTTCTTCAGTTCCTTCTCCGGTACCTGCTCCAACTGCTGCATATCCTGCCGCATGCTTTCCAGCTTCCCCAGATATTCCGCTTCGGCGCCCTTGTAATTCAGGCTTCCGCAATAGGGACACTTCGGAAGGGTATCCTCAAATTCTGCCCCACAGGAACTGCAGATGATCTTTTTAACTGTGGTATCTGCCATACAAATCCTCATATCTTTCCACAACCTGCACACTTTGGACTGCCGGTGCAAAGCTGCTTATTGTTCACAATCATTATTAATATACAACACAAAAATGACACGTGCAATGCAGAATCACTTTTTGCACACATCTTGAGGTTTTTGTCTCTTTCCTGTAAAATAAACTCAGTCGAAAAACCTGCCCGCAGTTCAAAATTGCGGGTTGCTGAAAGGAATGACGATCGATATGTATGAGAACGGTTTTCTGGATCCGGCCTATATCACACCGGAGGAACAACAGATTTTAGACGGTAATATTGCCGTTCAGAAGAATCTCTACACCAGCAAACAGGATTTTGTAGTAGAGAGTGATAAATTTTTGGAACACTCCGAAGATGATATTACTCTGCGTCGCCACACCCGCTTTGTGGATTTTCCAAAGCATAAACATGATTACGTGGAGATCTTTTATTGTCTCTCCGGTTCTGTCACACATGTCATAAATGAAGAAGAGATCTGTCTCCGCCCCGGGGAACTTCTATTTATGAACCAACATATCGAACATGCGGTAATAGCCTGCGGCCAGGAAGATCTGGGCATTAACATCATCATCCGCCCCGCCTATTTCCAGAATATCCTGACTTTGATCAACAAGGATAATATTCTGGCGGATTTTATCATCAATGCGCTGGAAGGTGACAGTTGTGTCGGTCAGTATCTGTACTTTACCGTCTCCGACAATCCCTGCATCCAGAACCTCATCCACAATGCGGTCTTCCTTCTGTTACAGCAGCCTCAGAACTGGCATAAGCTCTCGGAACACACCTTTGCCCTGCTGTTCATGCATATCTTAAGCAATGCGGAAAATATTTTATTAGACCAGAAAGATGAGCAGAGCAATGTCCTGATGGTGGTGGTACGCAGATACCTGGCGGAGCATTATGATACCGGAACTCTTCACGAACTGGCTGCACAGATCGGGTACACCCCCTCTTCCCTGAGCCGTATGATCAAAAAATATTCCGGCACTACCTTTAAGGAAATACAAACACGGCAGCGTATGCGAGTCGCTATGAATCAGCTGTCCCACACCGCGCTGCCGGTGTCTGAGATTGCCCTGTCTGTAGGCTATGAGAATCAGAACTTCTTCTACAAACAGTTCAAAAAAATGTATGATATGACACCTAACGAGGCGCGTTTAAAATCGCGCCGATAACGTCAGGCATTCAAGATATAACGGTTCGAGGCTCCTTCGTGTGTCCCTCGGATCGTTATTTTTCATATAAGAACTCTTCCGGAAGGGTCACACCGAAGTCCTTTGCCAGATGGCGAAAATCATCGGGGGTAATGGTCTGTCTCTTATTCGGCTGCATGGACAACATCTTCACCAGAATTTCTGCGGATTTTTCTACGGTATGCATCAGACCGAAGGTCAGGTCGAAGTCTTTGCCTGCGGCAAAGGTTCCATGATGTGCCCAGATGGCCAGATCGTATTTCTTCATCAGTTCGGAGGTAGCTACTGCGATCTCTCTGCCGCCCGGTACCATCCAGGGCACTACGCCCACACCATCCGGGAATACTACGGGGCACTCGGTTGCCATCTCCCACAGTTCTCTGGTGAATACCTTATCCTCCAGAGGAAGCACGAAGGTCAGCGCAATGATATTGGTGGTATGTGCATGATATACCACACGGTAGTCGGGATCCTGCAGCTTCTTCACTTCCAGATTCATCAGGTGGCTGGGGAGCTCGGAGGTAGGTCTGCCCCCGTTTACCAGACCCCATACGATACGGTAATTCTCACCCTTGTCGTCAAGTTCGATCATGCAGATAGAATCTTCCGGCTTAATGCTGACATTACGAAAATATTTGCCACTGCCGGTCACCAGGAAATACTCTCCTGCCAGTGCGGGAACTGTGGTGCCGATGGGCTGGAACTCCTTCGGCTCAAAGTTCTCCTTTACCAGTTCTACCTCTTCCGGCTTCACACGGTAAGACAGGTTGCCGCCGTTACGTTCATGCCAGCCTTGCTGCCAACCGTCATCTGCCATTCTGATAAATCCCTGTACAAATTCTGCATCTAAAAATTTCATGATAATACCTAACCTTTCCATCGTCTGCAACCTCCCGGCCGCAGACATATTTTTCAAAATTATAAGCATTTTCTACACAAATGCTATTATCTGGTAATGATATCTACCGGCACATTTAATATTTTAGCAACCTTCAGGATCGTGTCAATATGTCTGCCGGCAGCTGCTGCCATATGATGGGTAGGGCCTGCCTCGCTCCAACGGTTCACGAACTCTCTGCAGGGGATTGAGAATTTGGTACGCATATTGGTGTCACCGAAAGTGAAGATCGGGCCGGGCTGATTCTCGCCTTCTGCCACAACGAACTTGAAGTTGCCGTCCTTATCCTGCGTGATAGCCAGATAGGTCACAGGGCCTACGGGAGGATAGAACTGAGTCAGATATCCGCCGCCTACCTTGCCGTGGAATACCTTAACGATCTTCATGGTGGGCTTATGTGCCAGAGAGATATCCGCATCGCCGGATCCGGAATGACCGATGATGCAGATATCCTCGTTGAAATCAATAGAGTACATCTCGGACAACTGTCCCATACCGGAGATCGTCTTCAGAATGGACATTGCCATGGCTACTTTCATATCACCTTCTACGGCACATGCGGTACCTTGCTTGATCAGCATGGAAAATGCAGGGATCAGCATGGAATCCAGTTTACCGGCTACTCCCTGTGCCTTACCGGCATAATGGGAGGCGATCATGCTTAAGTCTTCATCCTTCGCCCACTGCTCGAAAGCAAGCACATGCTTTGCCATATCCAGAATATCTTCGTCATCTGCGGTAGCGCCACCCTCTACTTCGAAGGTATCGATGATGTCCTGTGCCTTCGCCTTAATAGCTTCGGTATCGGTAATATCATCTGCAATAGCCCACATATCTTCCCAGTCAAACTGCTTGGTATACAGGCCCATTCTGTTGTAAAGGTTGGTCTCATCGATATAGAGATCCATCATTCCGGGATAAGGGCGGCCGATCTGGGCAATATTGGTCTGACGGAAACGTCTGCGGACCTGAGCTGCCTTACACCAATCTTCGATCTGAGCTGCCACCTCGGGGTCGCCGCCTTCTACCACGCCAGTGATTACAGCATGTCTCTTGCCTGCACGCTCCAGGTCTGCCACAGCCTCACCTACGGCACCACAGGCATACAGGTCACCCAGCCAGATGGGAATATCGGTATTGGCATAGTCCGGCGCCAGCTTCTTCTGCACATTGATACATACTACAGGCACATCCAGATCACGGATCGCGGGAAGTACGTTATAGGAAGTTGCATAGGTCAGCAACTGCAGGAATACCAGATCTACGTCTGCAGCACGGAATTTATCACCTGCTGCCATAGCCTGTTCCTTGGTGGTCACCATGCCACCATCAACGATATCTACAATATCGGGAATCGTCTTCTTGAAATCCTCATACTGTGCCTCGAAATTAGGCACCAGCTGGGGGAACTGGGGCAGATATGCTCCCAGAGCGATGGAAAATACACCGATCTTTGCCTTTGTGTTTACTAACATTTATAATTTCCTCCTTTTATAAGGTTATTTTTATGATGTCGGGGGCAAAAGCCCCCGACTTTGATGCCTACGGATTGCTCCGTGCTACGCACTCCCACAATCCTACCCAATATTCGCATATCGTGGGATTATCATCCCACTTTTATGCTCATATCGGGGCGGGTCCTAAGGTCTTTCGCCCACCTATGAGCAAGCTCATGTGGGCGTAGACCTTTTGACCTTGGCATCATAAAATGCTGCACAGCAGAATCATTACACAGGATTGATGCTGCTGTCTTGTGGTACAGGCGGCTATGTTGTTTTGGCGCTGGTGCTGGTGCTGACCGGAAAATCGGTGTATGACAGCCCGTATCTGTCAAAGGCGCAGAACCGGTATCATATTCCAAATTCCGTGATTGCGATCTGCAACGAGATCATGCCGGCGGAGGAGGAAGAGCGCGTCTGGGCGGTATTTCCGCAGGAGCTGATCTACTATGTGCGGCAGTATACCTCGGAGGTGCAGATGCCGTACGGGCGGGAAATGCTGGAGGCGTCCTGGGAGTGGAACTGGGACACGCATCCGATTTATAAGATCATGCGGGAGGATACGATTGATCTGGATGCGCTTTCGCCGCTTTTGACGGAGTACAACTGCCAGTATCTGATTTTGAACAAGAGTGTTCCGTATACCGGCGATCCGCAAAAAAACGGACTGACGAAAATCGCGGATATTGAAGCATATGAGCTGTACCGGAATGAAGCGGTGGAGATTGCGAAGAAGAAAACCGCTCCGGTTACCTGTGGAAATCCTGTTGCTTAGTTTATGGCGGGGAGTACCATGTACGGGGGAAGAGTGGTTGAGATGAGGAAAACATAAAATGAAATCAGCAGACGATAGATATAACCCAAAAAGTTGTCGATTCAGTAAAGAATGGATGTTTCTGCAGGCATTTTTGACTGCACTTGCGCTAAATACAGAACTTGGAGTAGCAAATGATGAAATAGATGGAATCAGCAATGTCCTTTTAGCAAGGCTTTATGCACTGTTTGCTCAGATTGAGTTCGGAATTCGTTCCAGGGGATTTTTCCTGACTGTGCTGACGGCGGCATTATTTGTTGGATATATGTGGATTTCACAAAAAAAGCGTTTTTTTTCGACAGAGAAGCATGCTGCTTTAGCAGCGTTTTTATCTGCGATGTACACTGGTGGTATGGCGTATTGGTACGGAGGCAGTCTTTCCCTTCTGTACTCCTTTCAGATCAACAGGATTCGCAGCATAGTACTGCTTGTCGGGATGTACTTTTTTTACCTTCATGCGATCGAGGGGATGCATTACATGCTGCATAAAAAGACCGAAAATGCAGGAACAGTTGCAGAAAAAAAAGGGAAATGGGTATCCATGTATCAGAAATCTTCTTTTTGGATAACCTGGGGTATCCTGATGCTGGCATGGCTTGTTCATCTGATTTTAAGGTATCCAGGTGCGATGAGTTATGATAACTGGGCACAGCTGCGGTATTATTATGGATTTGAAACATACACGACAGCTCAGCCGATTTTCCATACCTGGCTGTTTGGCAGTTTTATTCGACTTGGTGTAAAACTCGGGAGTTCGAATGTCGGTTTATTTTTATTTGTCCTGATGCAGACCCTGATTATGTCTGCTGTTCTTGCATGGACACTGGAACTGATGAAGCGCTGGAATGCAGCGTCCTGGATTAGAAAACTGACCTTCGCGGTTTATTGTGTTGCACCGTATTTTGCAGGCTATGCGGCTTTTCCAATTAAAGATTATTTGTATACAGCTTTTCTGGTGCTTCTCGTTTGTCTGATGGCAGAATGGATGATTTTGCGTGATCAGTTTTGGCAACATATCGGGAAAAATGTGCTTTGGATTGTCGGAACTACGCTGATGATTCTTTGCCGAAAAAATGGGATTTATCTGTATTTTGTTGTTGTAACAGTGGTTCTTGTACAGATGGGTTTACATAAAATGAAGGGTGCAAAGGATACGGCAGATTCTCGCCAACCGGAAGCAGATAAAAGGGAAAAAAGTGCAGCATGGAAGCAGTGGATGCGTACAGCTGGCAGAAAATTGATTGTGGTGTGCCTGCCGTTTGTTCTGGTATTTGTTGTGGAAGGAATTATTACACAGGTTTATCATGTGGAAAAGGATTCTCCGAAGGAAATGTTTTCGCTGCCGTTTCAGCAGACAGCGCGCTATGTAAAAGAATACGGGGATGAGATATCGGAGGAAGAACGTGAAATTATTGCAAAGGTGTTGGATTACGATTCCTTGGCAGAAATTTATGAACCGATGACAGCCGATCCGGTAAAAACAACTTATCGTTCTGGTTCGGCGGGGGATCTTACTGCATATTTCAAGGTGTGGCTGAAAGAATTTTTCCGACATCCGCTTTGCTATGTAGAAGCAACCTGGAATCAGAATTATTATGTGTTTGCGCCCTATGTGGATAACGTGGTTTATAATAAGAATTGTCTGGTTGGTTCGGAATTGGAATATGACAAGGAATACTATAGCTGGCTGAATTTCCAAATCCCTGAAAAAATGGAAGGTGTGTCGAATGTTACGGTAAAATTGTACAGCTTACTGACGACAGCGCCGGTTATCGGGATGTTCAGCAATGTGGCATTCTATGTGATTCTGATGTTTGTATTACTGCATTTTATACGGCTGGAAAAAAATAAAAGAGCATTCTTCGTAATGCTTCCTGCGGTGATTTCGTTTTTGTTTGTGTTGTTGGCACCGCAAATTCAGGGGCAGCCCAGGTACGCGTTTCCGATCATTTATACGATGCCGTTAATGATTGCGTTTTATCAGAGGACTGGAAAAGCATGATTGCAGCATGTCGGACGGCATATCGGACAACGGCACTATCAGATGTTGCCGAATAAAATAAAAGAGTAAACAATAGAATGCACGCTCTGCGAGCATTCTATTGTCATGAATAACAAACCGGGAGCTTGCGCAGTGTGCACAGGCTCCCGGTTTTTATGCAAGATCCATTTACTGTTTAAATACTTTTCCAAAACGCTCTGCGATTTTTTCACGACCCTTTTGGTTCAGATGATATCCGTCCGTCAGGCAGTCGGTATCCTCCATTGTGATCGCACCGTAGTAGTTGTCGATAAAGGATACGCCGTTTTTGCGGCAGGCTTCGACTTCCCAGTTGAGGTAATCGACCATTGTGCCGTTGCCGAGATCATCGCGGTCGATATCGATGGTTTTGCCGTTTGCATCCGTGAAGGTGCCGTAGGGCTGGGAGAGCAGATAAATGCGGATATGCGGGCATTGCTCCTGAAAAAGCTTGATTGTCGCGGTTAAAGCACCGTAAACGGTCGTCAGGTTTTTATCGTTTGCCTCGTCGTAAACCGTGCGGTCATCCCTGTAGTCCTGCAGGTCATAGAGGATCACGAGGTCGTCCCCCTTGGAAAGGTGGACGACCTCGTGATCCTCTATGA
>ERZ827488.3552-NODE-3552-length-12493-cov-6.850458_pt1 | contig 12493 bp, 18 predicted proteins | sample MGYA00519771_ERZ827488 | MGnify/ENA primary metagenome ERZ827488 (study PRJEB31778, sample SAMEA3449323) | human gut metagenome | biome: human gut; feature: human-associated habitat; material: faeces | place: United Kingdom | collected 2010/2012 ...
ATTTTCCACATGACAAATTACCTTGCGGACAACAAAATTGCTGGGTAACCTGCCATTGTAAGGAGATGTAAATAAGGAGATGTAAATATTATTACCGCCCGGCGGCAGAATCCGCCGGAGAAAGAAAGACGATAATGATGGAAAGAATAGAAAAAGAGTACAGATAGGATTAAAAATACACAGGGAGAAAGATTATGAGTAGTAATAAGATTTTACCAGAAGAAATTGTAAACATAATAGAAAATGAAGGTTTTTCTTGCAATGGAAAAATCTCCAAACAAAGCGGAGAATATTATGTAGAAATTTTTCAGGGAACTCCTCTCGGGGAGGACTGGAATGAAACAATTTGGTTTGACGGTTCTAAAGAAAGTTTTATTGAAGCAGTTAGAAATCGAGCAAATATTTTTGACGTAGATGAGGAAGTAGAAATCTGGATACCATGCCGCGGAGAAAACGGCTGTCCTAGCAGCATTGAAGCCTTGGTGGAAGATGCAAAGTGGAAGGAAGAACAAATTGAGAAGTTAGCAGATGCTTTGGAAGGGCTCAATCGTTCAGTATCTACTGAGAAAAAAGCGATTTTGCGTATCGTTGTAAATTATGCAGGAACACAGTTTTTTACAAAAGAAGAGGACGGCTATTTTAAACAGCATGAATCGTTAGAAACTGCCAGAGACTACATCATCCATGAATATGGAGCAGATGTAGAAATCGAGACAGAAACTGATATAAGATTCACTTATTGATGAAAGGAGAAAAAATGCATTTACAAAAAGATATTATGAATATTTTGGATAAAACTGGTTTCAATTGTGTTGAACCAACAAGTGAAAAAGGGAAATATAATATTTACATTAATAGCCGCACTCCATTCAACAGTGATTTTGGGTTTTATGTAGTATATGATGGCTCTTTCCAAAGTTTTAAAAAAGCTGTAAGTAAGATTTGTTATGCTTTTGACATTGATAAAGATGCAGAGAAACGGATTCCGATAAGAGGATCTGCCAGCATTCAGACAGTTTTGGATGAATCTAAGTGGAAAAAAGAAAAATTAGATGAGTTGTTAGCTGCATTTGAAACATATATAATGGAAGCAACTTTTACATTTACTGTATCAAAGTTAGCAGGGTATATTGTTGATTCAATATGTAAAAAGTATATTACAGAGTATGATTTTACGGTTTTAGATGATGCAGAACCTCAAATATCCAGTTGGTATGGCATAAAAAATATTAATACTGGGTTTAATAGTTCTTGTATTGAACTGTTTGCTGACTATTATGGTGGCGGTTGCGGAGTTTATAATCGAATTGATGAGGAAATGGACAGGGAAGAAAGAGTAGATATTATAGAAAAGATGATATTGCAGGTTATGGAACAAGAAGTATGTGATAAAGACACAAAACTTCTAGTCCAGCTTTCATATTAAATTTATAAAGGTAATTATGGTATATATTTTAGTAAGCCTCGATATAAATCGGGGCTTTTTCTAATCATCGTTTTTGAAGAAATTTCTTTTTTGTTATATTTTTGAAACTATCATTCTATTGTTGAAGCAAATCTAATGAAGGAAGGAGGATAATATTACATCATTGTTTCACAGAACGATAAGACAGTTGCTATTTTGTGGTAACTATAGATTAAAAAAGAAAAGAAGGAATATTTTATGAAAAGAAAAACAAAAAGAAGATATTGTTATTTATTAGAAAGAAAAACAGATGGAAAGCATTTTTGTGCGTTTGGAAATTTTAAGGCTACTAGCTATGGACAACATCCATGCGTTTTATTCGATCTTTTACCCGAAACATATATAGGTTATTCCTGTCAACAAACACCGTTTGGCATGGCTAGAAACATATCTAGCGATTTACGTTGCGATGGTATCTATAAAAAACAATACAACATTTTACAGCAGCAAGTAATCTAATTAGAAATATTTATTAATAGGAGGAAAAAAATGGGAGTAGCAATGAAAGTATTTGCTTATTATAAACCTGAACAAATCAATATCACTGATTTTTATGAACAGATCAAAAAATCCTTTACTACAGCGTTTAAAGGGGAAATAGAAATTGTAAAAAATTATCCATCATGTTCAAAAAATACAATTCATGGAATGAAAAGTCCTGATAAAATTATATCTGCTGCTCAAAAATGGAATGAAGATATTGAACAAAAAGTTGTAAAATCCCTTGAAGTTTTAGAAGAGAAAGCGTCTGATTGTGGTTACAAAAACTTATCTGAATATTTTAATTGTTCTTTTCACAACAAAGAACGTTCATCATATTCTTGGGATTTGTGGTCCTCATTAAGGAGTATGGATGATATTTTGGGATATGGTACAGATTGCGCCGTATATGATGAGAATGGAAACTGGACAGTAATGATGCCAGAGGTAATAAAAAAAGAGGCTCTTTCTCATCCTGAAAATTTCGTTATTTTACAATTAATATATGATTAGGAGGATAGTAAATGCAAAAGAATAAATTAGCAATGTGTAAAAGGATATTTAAAGACTTTCAAGCAAAAAAACTGGTGGATGATAAAAATTTTCTGGTCATTGATTGGAAAAATAAAAATGGTTCCGGTGAATATTCGATACGTTATACTTTGGATATAGAAAAAGGTAATTTCATAGTAACAGGTGACGTAGGATATTGTATCGCGAGCTGGTATAACCACTTAACGCCAGACAATCTTTGCAAGTTTTTAAATAATATAGGGTATTTTAAAGAAAAGATTAATTGTTGGACTGAATCTTATACATACCGCTATAAAGATATCAAAGATGATCTTTTTGTACTTAAAAATGATTTACTGAATGATACTGATTTTTCGGAAGAAGAAATCGATGAGGATATCGAAGAAATATTATCTATGGCTGAATATATTGAAAAAGGTATGGCTTCTTATCCAGATTTAATTGATATTTATACAAAATATTATTCTGATTGGTGGGATTCTGGATTCAGTACACTCGGTCGCAGGATTTCAGATCGAATTTATCTATGGGCCGCAGGATTTCAAATGGCATGGAAACAACTTTCTGAAAATATTAATAAGTGATTTTACTTTCTAATTTTAGTCCAATAAAAAAACAATTTTGATGTAATAGAGAAGCCATTGTTTCATAAACAATGGCTTTTTATTCTTCTTCAAAACTATCATTCTATTATCGAAACAAATTCGATGAAGAAAGGAGGATAACATTACATCATCACGTTTCAAAAGTTGTTATTTTTTATATCGACTATAAAACAAAGTTAACAGGAGGAATAACTATGATAATCGATCTTACATATTCATGCAAAATGGGATGCAGCCATTGTATGTCAGACTGTAAACCTGAAGGGAAAAATATGTCCATCCAAGTGTTAAAGGATTCGCTTGATTTTCTAAAAAAATATCAAATTCCCACATGGTATTTCTCGGGAGGAGAAATCTTTGAACATCCAGATATTTTAAAAATACTTGAAATTATTGAAACAGAATGGATGAAAGAATCTTTTCGATTCCCTTTAGCCTTAATAACAAATGGGCGAGAACTTGTCAGAAATAAGAAAATTTATGATTATATATATAATCTTATCAAAAGACATGGAAAAAAATACATTTATATTCAAGTAACGGATGACTCTAGGTTTTATCCAGATAAATTAACAGAAAAGGAGCGATATTGGCTTAGTAAAATCGCTTCTGTGATAGAAGGAGTGCCAGGTGACCCAAAAGATAAAAACAAATGTTTATATCCACAAGGCCGAGCTTTACATAATTACTCGGAAAAGAACTGGTATACAGTTGGACCCAAATGTATAAATCCTATATTAATGATAAAACAAGACATGGGAATCTCTAAAATGGTAATGACAATGCTCATGAAAGGGAAAATGTGTGTTCCGGTTATTGCTCCAGACGGCTCTATTAAATTAGGCGAATCTGCACTTTGTCCAGCTGTGGCATCCATATATGACACTGAAGATGTGATCATCGACAAAATAAAGAATTTCCATTGCAGGCAATGCAAGATTGCATGGGAAAAATTAAAGGAAAATAGTCCAGAGACGTATTTTATACTAAATTGCTTTTGATCTTAAATATAGGAGAATGTGAATGATAAGTCAAAAAAAACAGAAAAAATTTAAGAAAAAAATGTTAAAATTTCGTTTAATGGAATTTCATAAAGAACTTATTAAAAAAGGAAAATATATGGAGGCAAAAAAAGTTTTAGTCTTGTTAATAAAAGAAAAGCTTCCTTTGGGATTGAATGATAGCGATTATTATTTGGAAGAGTGTTTTCAGGAAATAGGGTGTCGCATATCATACAGTACTCGCTATTATGTTGCATATGTATATTTACAGCCTGTATAGGAGAATAGTTTTTCAAACAGATTTCTTTTTCAGATGAGTAATATATATAAACAAAATCTTCTGTTAAGGAAATCATACATCAAGTAATAATAAGAGTTTTAGGAGAACCATATAAAATAAAATTTTTACCAGAATGAGAGAATAAAAGATATGCGTATAAAAAAGAAGGAAAGAAAAAAGAATGCTGAACAATTCTATAACATGTTTATGAATGGGTGTTGCAATAAAACGGCAATTGTTGCTCAAAAATGTGTGAGCACAAACCCAAATATAAACAAAGTTTGGTTTAACTGGATGTTTTGCAGAGTTATTGAAAAATATTCATTCGGAAATAATGCAGGAAAAGAGTTATTTCGATGATGGATTCAACATTCCGTTGTCTGTGGCTGAATGCTTTCTAAAAATTTTTTCCACAGAAAAACGGGTCGTATTAATTAATATATCATACTTTCTATAGAAGAAAATTTTTGATTCTTATTATTTTTATGGAAAGGAGGAAGCCATGGACAACAAAATAATATAAGGATTCCCCTTCCTCAACATCAGTAGGTAGGGGAGGAATTATCTAAAATTCACTAAGCGTCAGTGGCGGGCGGAGAGAGATTGGTATCCCCCACTGACAAGAGACTTAAGCAACAGTCGGATTTTCCCGATATTCAGGCTCCGTTAAACTTACCGACTGTGGATTAAAACAAAGGGGCATTGAGAGATTATCTTCCTGAAAAATTTCGATGGAATAAACATATCGGAATATATTTCTATGCTTGGGCTTGGAATATGGTACTCGACCAAGAAGACTGGTAAAATAAAGGTAAATAATATGGAAAAATTAGAGATGGAAAAAGTAATATCCGGATTATTGACAGTGAATGGCTGTGATCCAGAAAAAAATACTTATGTAGATATTACTAGGTTATCTTGCCGATTAGGGTTTAATGTTGGAAATGCCAAGTTAGACGAAAGTGAAGAGGGATTTGTCGCTGTTCGTCCCAGTTCCACCAAACGAAAAGATACATTGGGAGATAAAGTGATTGGAGTAAATAGAGTTAGAGAGGTTGTTTGGAAGCGTTTCATTATTGCCCATGAACTTGCACATTTTGTTCTACATTATAAAATGGGGTCTTTATATCTCCATAAGTATAATAAAAAAGTAGAAAAGGGAACAGAAGAAAAGGAAGCAAGCTATTTTGCAGCAGCCCTTTTAATGCCAAGAGTATCTTTCTCCTTAAAATATAAAAAATGTAAACAATCGGGATTGTTCGGAAATGCTTTACTTTTTCGATTAAGTGCCATTTACAAAGTACCATTAGAAATTGTTGCTTTCCGGATTGAAACAATAGGGGAAATGGAAAAGGGCAATGACAATGTATGAAGATTTAATTCAGTATTTGGAAAAGAGATATAAGAAGAAATATACGGCACTGGAAGTTGAACATCTGGCAGATTCCATCTTAATTGAAAATAACCCGGCAGAATTAGTTGCTCCAACTCCTGTTGTAAAAATTGTTAATGATTTTGGGTTTAAAGCATTTAAAATAGAAAACCTTGGGGAAGATATTTCTGGCAACATATATATTGGAGGCACTACAGAAAAAGTATTTCATCATGATAAGGTTATTGTAGTACAGGCGAAAGAAGAATTTTATCACCAGAGATTTATTATTGCACATGAGTTAGGACATTATTTACTGGATTATATTGGTAATCCAACTTTTGAACATCCTAAGAAATTCTTTTCAAAAACCTATATTAAAACAGAACATGAATATTCTGAGGATATTCTAGTGGACAAATTTGCAGCAGAACTGTTGATGCCGTCCCGTCTTTTCTTGCAAAAATATATTAATATAATGGATTACTCTCGGAATGATATAGGATATACAGTTACATATTTGTCTGTCTACTTCGAAGTGGAAAAAGATAAGATTATAAAAAGAATTGACGAATTGGAATGCCAGTATTTCCGGTAGGGATTTGCTCTCCACTGACGTTACATGAATTCTATAATGTATCCCGCAACCTAAAAAGGTTGGGGGAATTTTTGTTTTTTATAAAGAAAGGTGGATCGGTTTTATGAAAAAGGTTTCTGCTAAAATTCACTGCGTTCTATCATACTATGTATGTAACAATTTCAAAGATGATGGGAGATAAGAAAGGAGAGGCGATAGAATTTCCCAATCACTAATTACTTAAAACAAATCAAAACAAAAAGGAGTAAACAAATGGTAAAAAAGAAAATTTTAGCAGGTATTTTGTCAACAGTAATGGTATTAACAAGTGTAACCCCAGTTTTTGCAGCTGAAACATGCTCTCATGAGAGCACAGATTATACGAATTATACGAAAGAACCGACTTGCACAGAAGATGGTCGAGGAGATCTTGTATGTATGGATTGTGATGAAATCCTTGAAAAAAATGTAGCTGTTCCAGCATTAGGGCATTCATTTGCCTTTGCAAAGATTACAAAGACTCCGACGCAGACAGAAACAGGCGTTGAGCCTGGAGTTTTAACTGAGACCTGCGATAGATGCGGAGCTGCCGAAGATGTAAAACTTACGAAGTTACCATCTGAATGCGATCATGATAATACAGGTTCTTTTAACTATATTGAAGAGACTTGTACAACAGATGGTCACGAGAACGATGAGATTTGCCTGGATTGTGGAACATATCTTGAAAAAGGAGGAACTATTAAAGCACAGGGACATGTTTGGGATGATGATCCTTCAGAAGAAATAGAAGCTACTTGCACTACAGATGGTAAGAAAGTTTACTCATGTTGGAACTGTGACGAAAAAAAAGTTGAAACTATTCCCGCAACAGGACATTCTTACAGTGAATTTAACACAACAAAGGAAGCTACTTGTGAGCAGGATGGTGAAAAAGAATCTGTTTGTTCCAAATGCGGTGATGTAAAAAAAGAAACCATCAAAGCTACTGGACATCAGTGGAATGATGGCGAGATCACCACTCAGCCAACAACTACATCTACTGGAGTTAAGACCTTTACCTGTAATGTATGCGGTAACACAAGAACAGAAGAGATTGCAAAACTGCCAGAAGAAAGTAAGCCAGATCAGCCAGTCGCACCATCCAATCCGGAAAAACCTTCTACACCGGACGATACCAAAAAGGATGATGGAAAGACTGACAGCACAAAGCCAGCTGTCCCTAAAAAAGATAATACAACCGTTGTAACACCTGCAAAACCTGTCGTAAACACAGTAAAGGTTGGCACAAAATTTGTTGTCGCTGGACATACTTACAAAGTAACGAAGACAGGCAAGGAAGTCAGCTTTATTCAGGCAAAGAAAAATGCAAAAAGAGTTGTGATTCCTGCAACTGTTAAAAGTAAAGGTGTTACATATAAGGTGACCTCTGTAGCGGCAAAAGCTGTAAAAAACAATAAAAAAGTGAAATCTGTAGTAATCGGAGCAAATATTAAGCGTATCAGCAACAATACATTTTACAAATGCCCTGTATTAAAAACGGTAACCATCAAAACAGCAAAACTTACCAAAAAAACAGCAGGTAAGAAAGCGTTTACAAAAGTAAGTAAAAAGATGGTCATTAAAGCACCGAAGAAAATGAAAAAGTCATATGCAAGGATTTTTAGAGGATTAACGGTGAAATAAAATGAGGTAAGCACCATGCCGGAAAAAATACCGGCTGTAGAGTAAAATAAATATTATAGGGAAAATAAGGAGAATTAATTATGTGTAGACCTATTATTGATTTAGTTAAACGGAATGATATTGTAGTAGTATTTGATGTAGACGGTGTTCTTGCACCCTATGAGTGGGGAAGTGAGCAACATGCCATGCCAGATGCAGAATGGGATAAATGTTTAGAAAATAATGAAGACATCTACGCACGAATCACTCCAGTAAAAGAGTTTGTTAATTTTATTCGTAATAAACAACATGGAACCTGCTATGTATGTTCTCGCAGTGCTGATGCAGAAGCCGCTTCTAAGCGCAAATTCTGTGTAGAGAACTACAATATTCCTGATGAGAATATAGTTTTTGTCAAAGAAAAATCAGATAAGTTGATCTTCTTAGAACAGTTACGAGATAAACTTCAGATTCCAGAAAATAAGATCGCTATCGTTGAGGATACGGTAAAAACATTGGATAAAATTGCAAAAGCTGGTGATTATATTACTGTGCATGTATCTTCTTTTTTAATGTGAGATATATCAATATTAAAATTGGTATGGAAATCGTTATTTTTATAATGGCTGCTGGATTATAATAATAAAAATAAAGTCTTTCCTTTTAAGGCCCTCTTTCTATCTGAGAAAGAGGGCTTACATATTAATAAAAAGAGTCAAAAGAGATAATCAAAATAAAATAAATTGTTAGAAATTAATAGAAAAGAGGTATTTATTATGAAAAGATTAATAGTGTTAACATTCGGTTTATTGATGTGCTTTAGCACAGTATCTTCGATTCAAACGGAAGCATGTTCTGATTTAATTGTATCAATGTGTCCGAGTAATCCAGCAGCATATCCGACTTACGGCGGTTGGGAACCAGCACATTTAGGAACGCTTACAAGTTCAAAGAAAGCAACAAAGACTTATGTGAATGAGACAAACTGGAAAACTATCCATACAGAGTATCTTTATAAAACCAAGAAGAAAAATTCTAAAACTATGTATATAAAATATAAAAGAACTCATCTGCGTAAATATAGAATGCATTACAAAAAGAATTCCAAAAAATATACTAAAGATGAGCAAAATAAGGTTATTCTTACAAAGAATGGCTCTTCTTATAAAAAACCAAAAAGTCCTTATAAAAAATGGTGATCTATGTCAATAATATAAAGATAAGGAAGTGATAAGATGAGAAATCCATGCGGAATATGTATGGAAAAGGATCGTTGTCAGGGGATGAATCAACCCTGCAGGCAGAAAAAAATTTTCGAACAATTAAAAAAAGAAGATTTGCAATCGAGCGGTAAATCAAAAAAGTATTTGGAAAGAACACGATTCTAAGAAATATAATGGCGATAATATTTTTTTATACTACTGCAATGCTTAACCCTTTAGTCCTGAAAAAGTTGTCTTTTCAGGACTTTTTGTTATTGTTTTGCTTGTTCTATCATTATATATCTGAGATAAATTGTTGACGAAAAGGAGGTTAAAATATCGAGTCAAAATCTCAATTATATAATAAAATTAGGAGGAATTTATCATGACAAGTTATTTAAGTACAGCAAGAACTTTATTTATGTATGTTAATATTATCTTTTTTACTATTTATATCTGGTATTGTGGCTACTGTAAAGTTTTTTTACGAGAGCAAATTGATGACCAAAGAAATAGTTGTAAATGGATTCATGAAAAGATTAAAGGGATAGAAGAGAAAAAATGGTTATGTAGTGCTTGGCTTAATATTGCGGTATATGTTGTGGCATTATATTATAATGATTTGCAGATGAGGACAACAACATGGTTTTTCTTTTCTGGTATTCTCTTTGCTTACTGTGAAACGGAAAGCTTCAAAGAATTTTCAAATGAACTTAAAATGACAATCCATACTACCATTATGGTGTCTATAATCATGTTTTGTAGTGCCAATGATATTGTAACATATATAAGCAATCAGACCGGAATTCTATTTTTAATGGGGCTTAGATATATTTTTATAAAAATATATCAACGCATGAAAATAGAATATATGGAATATACCGATTTAATAATCGCTCTCGTTTGGACAGGTTTTCTTTTAATCTTTATTCAAAAATTTTTCTTTAATCCAGAATTATATTTACTTGTGGCCACTTGTATAATCTTTATGCTTAAAGACCATATAATTCATACATTTTCGAAGTACACTGCCTATAAAGCAACTTCGTTTATGCTTATAGAGGCACTTATACTAACAATTGGAATATATGGAGGATATCGTTTATTAAGTATAGGGATAAATCCATATTTTTGGATAGCAGTATGCATTATTGCCGAATATTCTCTCTTTCTTTGGGAAACGTATTATTTTATTTGCATAATAAAAAATCAGAAGCTGAATAAAACCACTATCGGGTAAGAGAGACATGTCAATTACCCACTACTTAGCCTAACGGCTTGAAGTAAGAGCTGTATCTTGTAAAAGGCTACCGGTTATTTGATAAAGTCAGATACCCGGGCAGGGAATACTTCATTTTCGGAAGACGAAAAACTGGATTTTTTGATATCCGGACATTATCCGGAGAAAAAGTAAACAAAGGCAGTATCAGCGTGAAGAAACTTACTTTTGCTGATACAGGGAAGAATTATCTAATAGAAAGGAGTACCGTCTGAAGACGGTGGCGAATTCCTCCCCGGCTTAAGAACCCGGGGTATTCTTCGCCTAAATTTTCGATGAAATATATTGGAATAATTATTAAAAATATAAGAAATTTTATCAGAAATTTATGCTCAGAAGATTCTCCAATGGAAGATATAAAGAGAAATTTTTGTAAATATTCTAAAATCAAGAGAGAGTTTGACTCCAAAAAATTACATAGAAATTTTTAAATGTAATTGAAAATCCCGTCATTTGTGGCGGGATTTTTTCTATTTTTTATTTCTCCAGTAAAACAATCATATTAATAATGCCACAATAATTGTTTTATTTTACCGTTTAGGAAATAACGGAGAAAGGAGATTTTTATGAGAAAAAGAGATCTTTTAAAGATTCCATTCATTGCAATTTTATTAACCTTTGTTTTATGTGCTGGAGTTTCTTCTTTAATGAGAGTACATGATAGGAGTTATGCGGATGATGTGGACGTAGATGCTCCAATTTTTATTGATGACAACGATATACCACTTTGATCCATTACTTTGGAGGAATTGTTATGGAAAGAGAAAAAATTAAGCCTTCTTTATTTTATCTTATGTTAGGCCTCATTATTCTTTTATGTCTGAGTAATAAGGTAATCGCGAAAGAAAATACACCAAATTCTTATAATATACCAACGGATTGCTATTTGAAGGTTACTCCACAAAAGAAAAAAACTGTGTCAACACAATCTTCTACGCCGCAGATTACTGTCAAGAAGACGACAAAAGTTACAACAAAAAAAGAAAGAATGAAGAAAACGGCAAAGAAAAATTTTTCAAAAACTACAACAAAGACGCGAAAAAGGAAAAAGGTATCTAAAAATGTTACAGTCTCTACTGTAGTAGAAACGGTAACTGTTACGACAACAAAAATATTGACAAAAAAAGGCTCTAAGATTAGAACAGTTGTAATAAAGACTGTAACAACTGTAAAAACAACTAAAACTACAATAGCTACCAGCAATAATTCTGTAAATACAAATAGTTTAGACAGAGGATTTATGATTTCAAAATTCAGTGATATAAAAGGGCATGTGAATCCTAAAGTTTATAATGCATTTAATGAACTGGGATTTACTTTTAGAATTGATTCACAATTAAAAACAACTGGAGTATTCAGTATTCAAAATCACTGGATAAAATTAAAAAATGGAAGGTCGGCTTATCTTCTTCATGAGTTGGGACATTTTGTATCTTGTTTGAAAGGAAAAAATGGCTCAAAAATAGATACATCTTCTGAGTTTGTGCGTATCTATAATACAGAGAAAAATAATTATGTTGGTTATAACAAGGGATATGTGACAAGAACTTCTTCTGAATTTTTTGCGGAGGCTTTTCGTGATTATACGGACAATCCTATTATTTTAAAAAAATGTTGCCCGCAGACATATGCTTATATGGAGAAAATGGTAAATTCAATCTCGGCAAATGATATAGTTAATTTCCGGAATAGATATGGATGGTGTTGGACGAAAAATTAGAAATTTGTTAACAGAAAATCTTTTTCGTGTTAGATAAAAGGGATTTTTCCAGAGAAGAATTGGATGCAGCATATAAAAAGTTGGAAGATGATCTGATGAACGATAGGATTACTCCTGATGAACATATTACAAAATATAATACCCTTATGAAATTAGAAAATCAACCATTTGGACCTCCTTAGTTACATGAACATATTTAACATCTCGTTGCCTGTGGCTGAATACTTTCTAAAAATATTTTCCACAGAAAAACGGGTTGTATTAATTAATATATCATACTTTCTATAGAAGAAAATTTTTGATTCTTATTATT
>ERZ827488.3558-NODE-3558-length-12466-cov-3.039239_pt1 | contig 12466 bp, 11 predicted proteins | sample MGYA00519771_ERZ827488 | MGnify/ENA primary metagenome ERZ827488 (study PRJEB31778, sample SAMEA3449323) | human gut metagenome | biome: human gut; feature: human-associated habitat; material: faeces | place: United Kingdom | collected 2010/2012 ...
ATACAGTCTTGCAGCCCTTCTGTCCCTCCTGGTTCATGCGGTATGCAGCTCTGGCATATGCAACAATTACAGAAGAAGTAAATTCCGGATTGGAATCCAGTTTCAGGCTGTACTCGATCACATGACTGTTCTCATCGTTCCAGCCGGTCTTGCCTGTGCGGATTACAAATCCACCGTGCGGAATTCCGCTGTGGTCACGCTTCAGTTCCTCTTCGGAAATAAAATGTACTGTGGTATCGTATTCATCAAAGTAGTTCGGCATAGTCTTGATCTCATTCTCAATTCTTGCAAGATCAGCGCCTTCTTCAGCTACTACGAAACACTCTCTGGTATGTTTCTCTCTTGTAGTAAGCTCCGGATTCTTTCCGCTTCTTACTGCTTCCAGTGCAGCCTCAACCGGGATAGTGTACTGTTTGCCATCCTTTACCCCTTTGATACGGCGGATTGCATCAGAATGTCCCTGGCTTACGCCTTTTCCCCAGAATGTGTAATCCTTGCCGTTTGTCAGGATTGCATTTGCATACATGCGGTTCAGGGAAAACATTCCCGGATCCCAGCCTACAGAAATAATTCCAACATGACCGTTCTCAGAAGCTGCTTTGTCCACATTTGCAAAATGTTCCGGGATTCTCTTATGGGTATCAAAGCTGTCTACCACATTGAACCACTGGGCATATTTCGGTGTCTGCTCTGGCAGGTCAGTAGCACTTCCGCCGCAAAGAATCATAACATCAATCTGATCTTTCATCTTCTCAGCATCATCTACAGAATATACCTTCGCTGTCTCTGTCAGAATTTTAACACTTTCAGGAGCACGACGGGTAAATACACCCACCAGTTCCATATCAGGATTGTGCTTGATCGCACATTCTACGCCACGTCCCAGGTTGCCATATCCCAGGATACCAATACGAATACTCATTATCTGATTCCTCCTATACTACCGCACGCAAGATGCACAATCCCGACAAATGGTCAGGCAGCCCCCATCCCATACGAACGTCAGATGCTTCACGTCTGCGGTATCTATATCTATTTCACGCTTTAACAGTTTAATACGTGCGAGTTTTCTTGTCAATTGATTTTTAACAAAATCTGTCATTCAAAGATTCCGGTTCTTTGGTAACATCAAAACACCTCAAAAAAAGAATACTGTACAATGGCATCTTTCTCCACGGTACAGTATCATAAACTTCTACTTTATTAACAGCACAGCACTCCGCTTCCCGGACAGCACATTCCACATAGCGCATTCGCTAGACAAAGCTTCAGACACATATCATCTCCTGCCACCGGCATTCCTCCAAACGGTCCTTGCTGTGTCTCATACCAGCTTCCGCCGCCCTCCATCCGGTTCAGGAGCATACGGTACTGCTGATTATTCGGCTCCTGGCGCACAGCTTCACGAATATGCTCCAGCGCTTTTACATTATTCCCCATTCCCATGTTCGCCATGGAGGAAATATAATACCACTCTCCATTCTTCTGGGAAAGGGAATTCAACACATTCATAGCCTCCTGATAATGTCCGCTCTGAACAAAATTAGCTGCTGCACGTCTGCGCACACTTTCCTCATCTTCGTAAGTGCTCTGGCGCTGCTGTCCTCCAAAGCCGCCAAATCCTCCATATCCATAACCACCGTATCCGCCGGAAGATCCACCACTGCTTCCATACTCGCGTTCTCTCATGATCTGCTCATATGCCTGCTGTACTTCCTTAAACTTCTCTTCTGCCTGATCCTTGTTCGGATTGTTAATATTCGCATCCGGATGGTACTTCCGGCTTAACTTTCTGTATGCCTTCTTTATTTCTTCATCTGTTGCATTTCTGGAAACTCCCAGTACGCTATATGGATCCAACATGTTCTTTCTCCCGTTCTTCCCTGCGTTTCCTGCTCACTTCCTCGAAGCGGCACCACACACCGGAATATAAAATGTTCCGAAGAATATCCCCATATTTAATAATAGGAAGCTTCTCGAATTCTCTGCAGGTTTCTGCCATCATCATCATAAGGATCTGGCGTACTTCCCCTTCAAACCCTTCCATTGTATATTTTTCTGCGAAAGGATTGTAATCTTTATTTTTCACATCTTCTTCCACATCATCATATGCATCCAGAAGATAGATGAATTTGCCAAGATAAAAGCCAATTCTTCGAAGGCTTTTCTCCCACTCATCCTGCCTGTAAGCAAGAATCTCCTCCATAATATGCCCAAAAATCCCGGACATTCTGTCTATATCTGTCTCTCCCTGTTTCTCCAAAGCGGAAAGCTCATCCAGAAGTTCGACGATCCGCTTCGCCTTATCTGGATAAAGTTTTAACAGACGGTTATTTTTCCCCTCGAGAAGCCTGGCGTAACCAAGCTTCACATATTTTCTGTCATCGTTCCAGTCATCCAGACATTTATAATAAGTTAAAAGTATATTCATGTCTGCACAATATTCTGTCATCACATTCTTTCGAACTGGCTGTTTTCTCATAGGATGAAGAATGCATCTGGTAGTGCCCTTGTACGTCTTTGGCTCATAAAGGCCGGAAAGAAGCATGATCACAAAAGTCATATCATAGCTTAATGTAATCTGGCCGGATATCCCGTATTTCTCACGCAGTTCCCTGCAGAGTCCGCAGTAAAAGGACCTGTACATGTCAAAATCCTTCATCTTGATCTCCGGCTTGTTCATTACAATATATCCAAACATATCAGCGCCTCTTTATAAATTTGGTATGACACTTGGGACATTCAATCTCAACTTTCTTAAATCCGCCTCTGGGAATACGGATTTTCTGACCGCAGCCAGGGCAGCTGTAAATATGATAGTCCTTGCGCTGGCTCATCATTCGCTTCTCTTTCTGGAAACGGGCTCTTAACTTATCTGTCATCTGAAGATACTTCTGATTCTCCTGATAACGTTTGGAAATATTTTTGGAAAAAATCCTGAAATAAGTATAAACAATGGCAGCCATTCCAAACAGATCCAAAAATGCGCCAATTCCACTTCTGGTCCCAGTAAATAAGGTGAGCACAATAGCAGCCAGTGCCACTCCCATAGTGAATCTTGCAAACTGATCCACTCCGTTGCGTCCCTGCATAAATCTCATAAATTTTTCTTTCAATAAAATACCTTCTTTCTTGTGAACTTATCTTCCTGGAATAAGTTTCTGTCGCTCTTTTGTTATTATATTATTTCCCTATCCCTGATTCTGTACATTCACTATTATGGTTCACAAAACAACCAGCAATCATTCCGTCTTTTCCTATCTGTCGCTGCAGACTGGAAAAATGTAAAATTTCAGATAATAAGATTCATCAGCAGACCATAAGATCGGATGATCTGGTGCCTGGGTGCGATATTCTACCTGACGGAGACGTTTATGCACATTTCTGGCAGCCTGCCCGATGGTCTGGGTAAAAAGCTGGTAATCCATAAAATGTGAACAGGAACAGGTTGCAAGGAAACCGCCGTCTTTCACCAGCTTCATGGCACGAAGATTGATCTCACGATAGCCTTTCACTGCATTCTTAACAGAGCTTCTTGACTTGGTAAATGCAGGTGGATCCAGAATCACCACGTCATATTTCTCGCCTTTCTCTTCCAGTTTCGGAAGAAGATCGAAGACGTCCTCACAGATAAATTTTACAGAATCAGAAAGTCCGTTTAAAGCTGCATTGGCTGTAGCCTGATCAACTGCAAGCTGTGAAGCATCCACACCAGTTACTTCTTTCGCTCCTGCATATCCTGCATTTAAAGCAAAAGAACCAGTATGGGTAAAACAGTCCAGAACTCTGGCATTCCTGCAAAGCTTCTGGATTGCCAGACGATTGTATTTCTGATCCAGGAAAAATCCTGTCTTCTGACCGTCTTTTACATCCACCTGATATTTTACACCATTTTCCACAATTTCAACCAAAGTAGGGAACTCTTCACCAATAAAGCCCTTATATGGCTCCATTCCCTCCTGCTTACGTACTTTCACGTCACTTCTCTCGTAAACGCCGCAGATCCGGATACCATCCTCTGCCAGAACTTTCTTCAGAAGTTCCACCAGCATCTCTTTATAACGGTCGATTCCAAGTGCAAGGGACTGTACCACCAGCACATCAGAAAACTTGTCCACAATAAAACCCGGCAGAAAATCTGCCTCTCCGAAGATCACGCGACAGCTTGAAGTATCCGTTACTTTCTTACGATACTCCCATGCATCCCGCACTCTTTTCTCAAAAAATTCCTCATCGATCACAGTATTCTCATCTCTTGAAAGAAGACGTACCACAATCCTGGAATTCGTATTGATGAATCCTCTTCCCAGAGGATATCCGTCAAAATCATGAACCAGTACAATATCTCCATTTACAAAGCTTCCCATAATAGAAGCTACTTCATTATCAAAAATCCACATTCCGCCGGATTTCAAAAGACGTCCTTCTCCCTTTTTCAGGGTTACTACTGCCAGACTCATAGCACTACTCCTTTGCTTTTGCGATTTAGGTAACATTGTAGCACACAATTTCTCAATTTGCCAGTGTTTCCAGGGGTTCTGAGAAAAAGTCATAAAAATTTCACTAATCTTAAAATTTTATAAACTGCCAGCCATTCATCTTCTTTTTTTAACAGACATCTCAGTCTCATTAACAACACAAAAAAACTCCGGATTGCCTGAACCCGCTTCCTATCGTCAGATTTTAAATCTGACTTTCAATGGCGGTACACGGTTCAGGCATTCCAGAGCTTTCACTTATCTTATATTCAGACTTTTCCAGATGGTTATTTTCTTCTTATTTCGCATTCGCTGCAGTTACATATACACGAATCAGATTTGCCTTAATAAGGGCTGGACGAACTGCATTGTAAATAATCACAACCAGGATTGTAGATACAATTGCATTTACAAATGTAGCACCGGCGCTTAATTTTGCAAGGATGCTCGCTACTTCCTGGGGCTGACCAAGAATGTACTGTTTGTAGAAATAGCCAACGATGGGATCTGCGATCACATTAAAAGCAAGACCTGCAATGGAAGCGATCAGACTCCATTTGAATACGTATTTCTTGTCGTTCGTCTCATTGATCTTTGCAATCTTGTGGGCTACAAGACCTGTTATAAGACCGATGCAAAGCTTCAGGACAAAAGTCTTGGGTGCTCCTGTAATGTAAACCGGATCCATAAGGTCTGCAATAGTCATTCCAATAGAACCAGCAAGACCGCCGTACCAACCGCCAAGAAGCAGAGCTCCAAGCACGCAGAAGGTATTTCCGATGTGAAGAGAAGTAGCATCTCCACCCGGTACCGGAATCTTAATCTGCAAAAATGTAAAAGATACATAGCAAAGTGCTGCAAGAAGTGCAGTCTCTGCAAGTTTCATAATGGTAGAATTCTGTTTGTTCATAGGTTTCTCTCTCTTTCCCGGAAACCTGGTACATATTGAAAAACATTCTGCAAGATGTGCCTCACAAGTTGCAGGAATGATTTCTCAAACAAGCTCCAATGTTTCCTGTTTAATCACTGCTTTTTATACTGCAGTATCTAATTAGCACTTATCATAGCGAGATACTGGTATGTCTTCAATAGACAGTTTTGATTATTTTTAAGAGGTCAGTTGTTTCCTGCAAAAAAGGTACAGTCCCCAATATCCCACTGGATATCAGTTTCTGTACCTTTTCCACCAGCAGACATGTCATCTCCTGGAGCATCAACACATACTATTCAACAGTATTCTTCCGAATTCAGGTCTGTTATTCTTCGTAGGACTCTTCATCAATAGTCTCGTCATAAGACTCATCGCCTACTTCATCTGTAGCACTTTCATCTGTTGTCACATTTTCAGAGCCGTCAGCTGAATCACTGGATTCTGAACTCTCACCATAAAGTTTCTCAAAGAACTTCATGGTATCTTTATACAGGGTATCTTTATCATCAGAAGATACTGCATCGCCAAGAACATCAATATCCTCAGAAGACTCACCATCATCGATCACATCAATGCCGAAAAGTTTCTTCATCTCTTTATCCAGCATGTTCAGTTCTGGTGTAATGTATTTCTCAGTTCCATCCTCCTGATAGGAAACAGCACCATTTCCAAGGATACCAAGGTATTTCTGAAGAACCTTGATGGAAAGCTTGTTGGCTGTGTCGGAATCAAGTGTTACAGTAACTGCAGCATCATCTCCCATTACTTCGTAAAGAGCGTCCTCATCACCGCTGTACTCTCCCTGACAGAAGGTCTTCGCTTTTTCAAATTTCGCTTTCGCATCATCGCCAAGGAAATCTGTATTCAGCTGGGATATATCTGTGATCTCTTCGGAAGAATCACTGCCATCACCAGTATCTGTTCCGCCAACTTCACTGATGTCACCGTCAGCTGACTCATCTGCAGCTCCAGTCTCCTCAGCAAGTCCCGGATCCTCTGTAGAACTCTCGATAACATTGTCACCAAGAGCACTCTGGTCTACATTATCCACAATACTGTCCTCATCATCTGATGAATCACTGCTCTCCTCTGCCTGACCTGTTACATTATCATTTACACGTTCCAGAGTTTCCTGCATCTCAGAGTAATCATAGTCCTGCTGGGAAATCTGCTGAAGCAGGTTTACGATGGTATTAATCTCATCATCTGTAAGAGTTACATTGTTATTATTGGAGATATTTACAACAATATTGTAGATATCGTCTGCATTCTGAACATTGTCTGCAATAACCTGCATTTTCGCCTGGTTGATAACAGTGGTAGCGTCATTCTTTCCTACAGAATCAGCAAGATTACCTGTAACTACCATCTCCTCAGTAGCAAGCTTCTTCTTGGTCTCATCAAGCTTCTGTCCACTGGCAGTCTCATATGCCATCTGGATACCGGTCAGTGCTCCTGTACCGGATACTTCAAACGGGCAGGCAGCAACAACCTCACAGTTGGTAACACCAGATGTGGAAAGGGAACTTGCGATCATATTGCAGGTAACCCAGTTCAAATTGGCGGTACGAACCTTGATGCCACCGGATGTGGTAGGCTTCACATAAGCACAGCTCACTGTTCTTGTACCAATCTGCTCCAGCGGAACATAGGAACTTAAGTGGTCTCTCTCGTCCTGATTGGTAACATAGATGATCTGCACCTGGCTGGAATCCACCTTAAAATATCTCAGCATGGTGTTCTTCTGCTCATCTGAAAGATCTGCGCCAAGTGTAACAACCTTCATAGCATCTGCCATAGCCGGTACTGTGGGAACCATGCTTCCCATAACCATTGATGCGCTGCAGAGTAGCGTAGCTAATAATTTGCCTTTCTTCATAACTTTTCCTCCAACTTTCTGTCTGGGTTATAATCTGATCTTTAATGAAAGCCTCATACTCTGTAACGGCTTCCATGCACTGCACTTCTGTCTTTGCAGTTGTTTCATTTAGTACACTTATTATAACATACTTCTTATAGTTTTTGTAATTTTAATTGTTAATTCTCTCTTTGAACATGAAAATATGTTTTGGTAAAAAAATTATTATATCAGCAGCTTTTCCAGAGCCTGTTACCGTGCAGGCTGTAAACAGTAATCCAGAACCTCCTGCACGGTCTTAACTGGTGTAATCTCAAGCTTCTCTTTTACCTCATCGGCCACATCATCAAGATCATCCATATTCTCATATGGAATAAACACATGCTTTACGCCAGCTCTCTGGGCAGCCATCAGCTTCTCCGGCAGTCCGCCAATAGGCATAACACCGCCGCGAAGGGAAACTTCTCCTGTCATTGCAATTTCTGCAGGTACAGGCTTTCCTGTCACCAGAGAGGATAAAGCAGTTACCAGCGTGATGCCTGCTGATGGGCCATCCTTAGGAACTGCTCCTGCCGGCACATGGATGTGAAGATCATTTTCCTTGAATTTATCTGCGAATTCCGGATAGAGGGACTTCACAAGAGTAATGGCAATCTGAGCGGACTCTTTCATCACATCTCCAAGCTGTCCGGTAATGATCACCTTTCCATCGCCTTTTGTAAAAGAAGTTTCGATAAAAAGGATTTCTCCGCCGGCACTGGTCCAGGCAAGACCGGTTACAACTCCAGGCACTGGATTTTCCAGAATCTTCTCATGATGGATTCCATGTCCCAAAAATTCTGCTACACGCTTCTCACTTACCGTAATACTCTTCTGCTCACCCTTTACCAGCTTCACAGCTGCATATCTGCATAGCACATCCATCTGCTTCTTCAGTCCGCGGACACCAGCCTCCGCTGTATACTCTTCAATAATGCGGCGGATTGCCTCATCTGTCACCTTCAGATTCTGGGCTTTGATTCCCATGCTCTTCATTGCTTTCGGCAAAAGATGACGTCTCGCGATCTGAAACTTCTCTACTGCAGTATATCCAGGAAACTGGATTACTTCCATACGATTGAGCAATGGCTCAGGAATGGTATCGGTGGAATTGGCTGTACACACAAAAAGCACATTGGAAAGATCATAAGGAACATTCATATAATGGTCTGTAAAGCTTCCGTTCTGCTCCGGATCCAGCACTTCCAGAAGAGCACTTGCCGGATCACCGCCGTAATCTTTGGCGAGCTTGTCCACCTCATCCAGTACCATAACCGGATTTGCAGCTCCGCTTCTCTTCATTCCTTCCATAATCCTGCCTGGCATAGCACCTATGTAGGTTCTTCTGTGTCCTCGAATTTCCGCTTCATCACGGATTCCACCAAGACTGATACGCACGTATTTACGGTGAAGCGCACGGGCAATACTCTGTCCGATACTGGTTTTTCCAGTTCCAGGCGCACCTACAAACAATAAAATGGAACCAGACTGTTTCTTATTAAGAGCCATAACAGCAAGCTGCTGGATAATTCGCTCTTTTACTTTTTTCAACCCATAATGGTCTTCATTCAGGATTTCTTCTGCCTCGTTCAAATCAATTTCAGCAGGTTCCTCTGTCTTCCAGGAAAGACTTGTAGCAAAGTCCAGATAATCATACAGCATACCATACTCATGGCTGTCTTTTCCTTCCTGCTTCATGCGGTTCAGCACCTTTTCAGCTTCTTTGCGTGCTTCCTCATTCATGCCGGATTCCTGGATTTTCTTCTGGAAACGGCGCACATCAGAAATATTCTCCGGATGCATTTCGTCCAGCTGCTGCTGAAGAAATTCGATCTGCTTCCGGATAGCGGACTCCCGGTAAACTTTCTCATTGGAGTTCTTCTGCGCAGTCTCAGCCTCCTCACTGACACGGAAAATCTCCATCAGCTCATAGACAGCCTCTTCCATCAGATGCATGCGTTCTTTCCTGGAATCCACCTCGATCATATGGTATTTTTCTTCCCAGGAAAGGCTCATGTAACCAGCCAGGGCACTGACGGCTTCCGGATAGCTTTTCCAATGGTAGATCATGCTTCGTACCCAGACGCCCCACTGAAAGCCTTTTGCAAAATCCATCAGTTCTTTCTTGATCTTATCAAATTTCTCCTTTTCTTCTTCCGGGGAGATATCCTGGATATCCGGAAGATCTACCGCTTCTGCCTGAACCATGCCGTCAGTATATTCTACATGAGTCACCTGCACTCTTCTTCTGGTAGTAATCTTGACGCTGCCTTCCTCATCTATATTCTCAATGATTCCCATCACGCCCACTGGAAAAATATTTTCCATGGAAATTTCCTCTGGGGCTATTTCTTTCTTCTGTAAAACGAAGAGAATTTCTTCTCCGATATTCTGTTCTTTAATTCTGCCTTCCGGAAACATATCTTTTTTAAAGAAAAATGTAACTTCCGGTAAAAGAAGAAGTTCATAAACTGGTATTGTAATCATACATGTTTCCTCCTTGTATTGTTAGCACTCCTTTAATATGAGTGCCAGATTTATTCTATAGAAAATGGCGAACTCATATGAATTCGCCATCTGAATCTATGATAGTTCATTATAGCACTAAATTAAAATTTTGCAATAAGAATCGAACATTCTTTCTGGAACATGGTAGTTTTTTGAAACATTTATTTCGAAACGGGAGCTAATTTTGCATTCTGATCTGTTCCCCTTTTATGGGCGCATAGGTATAAAGCTTCTCACCATCCAAATCCGCCTTGTACATATCCACAGCACTGATCTGGTGATTGTCGTAAGTATTATAATAATAGATTCCCTTATCTGTATTACAGCAGGAAGTATATAGCGTAATCTCATACTTGTCTTCTCCCAGCTTGCAGCAGCCCCTCTGCTGGTCTACGCTGCCAAGAATGTGGAAAAACTGGCTTACACTTTCTTCTTCTGAATCCCCGGACAGAGAGTTCATTTTTACAAAGGCCACCCGCACAAATCTTGACTGGGAGGAGAGATCTCCCGGCAGTCCCATGCCACCCATTCCCCGGCTGTACTGATTCAGTTCCAGATTTTCTGAAAAAGTGTTACTGCGGTTTTCCACAGCCAGCTGCATATAATTGTTCAGATTAAACATCTGATAGTTAAAGGGCGGATTGTTTGTGAGGACACCTACTGGATTATCATATATTTTCATTCCCTCTTCCAACGACTCCAGGGTAATACATTCCTCTTTGTCCGCAATAATCCAGTGCAGCTGCGCAACTGGCAGATCAGGAAGAAATGGGGTGTCAATCAGGTTCATATTCTTAAGAAGCTGGCGTGCTTCTTTCACTGTAGCACATTTTCCCAGAATCCATGGGATCAGTTCGAACTGAGTGATATTGTCTTTCCCCTCTACAGGCTTCTTGTAGCTGGCATTTCCAACGAAATTAAGGCCGGCGATTCCAAGACCTTTCTCATTGACCGCATCATAATACAGAGGATAGTTCTCCATAACACATGCCATTCCGATCATGGCATAATGATTTTTCAGCTGACCGCCTTCTCTTAAGTCAAATACATAATTTCTAGGCGTGATCACTACCTGGTCTCCATAGGAAATCTCATAATCCAGAGTTCTTCCAAAATAGAAATCCTTTGTTTTATAGGTTGCTGCTGTACACATATTCTGTTCCTCCATTCATCAGAGACTGTTTAAAAGTCAGTTCTGTATTACTGTTCACTGGTAACGTTCTGTAATCTGCATATTCCAAAAAGTTCCCAAGGTGTTGTATTTTCCAGTCTGTCATGTTATTATTTATAAAAATTGTGCATGAACGGTTCATCATTAGTGTTATATATTGTAGCACAAACTGTGAAAATTTAAACTCTTTTTTCCCGATTTCACACTTTTTTAAGAAAGGAACTTACCATGAATAAATCTATTGCAGTCGCAGGTAGCGGATATGTAGGGCTTTCTATTTCTGTACTGCTGGCTCAGCATAATCATGTTGTTGCAGTTGACATAATTCCGGAGAAGATTGCTTTGATAAACCAGAAGAAATCTCCAATCCAAGATGAATATATCGAAAAATACCTGTCGGAAAAAGAACTGGATCTTACGGCCACCTCAGACGGAGAATCCGCCTACGCAGAGGCTGATTTTGTGGTAGTGGCCACCCCCACCAACTATGACAGCAGGAAAAATCATTTCGACACTTCCGCTGTTGAAGCTGTACTAAGCCTGGTCACAAGGGTGAATCCTGCTGCCACAATTGTGATCAAATCTACGATTCCTGTAGGCTACACAGAATCTATCCGAAAGAAGCTTCACAATAACAATATTATTTTCAGCCCGGAATTTCTCCGAGAGTCCAAGGCCCTGTACGACAATCTTTACCCAAGCAGGATCATTGTCTCCTGTGATGAACACACCAGAGAAGCAGCTCATACTTTTGCAGCACTTCTTCAGGAGGGTGCTCTCAAAGAAAATATCGACACCTTGTTCATGGGATATACGGAAGCAGAAGCTGTAAAACTTTTTGCCAACACCTATCTGGCACTTCGTGTTTCCTATTTTAATGAGCTGGATACCTATGCAGAGGTAAGAGGATTAAATACCAGACAGATTATCGAAGGCGTAGGCTTAGACCCGCGAATCGGTAACTATTATAACAATCCGTCCTTCGGATATGGCGGATACTGCCTGCCAAAGGATACCAAGCAGTTACTGGCAAATTATGCGGACGTTCCAAATAATATTATCGGAGCAATCGTTGCGGCCAATACGACAAGAAAAGATTTCATTGCACAGCAGATTTTAGATAGAAATCCTTCTGTAGTAGGTATTTATCGTCTGACCATGAAGACCAATTCCGCCAGTCTTCTATTCAGGGCGTTATGAAACGTCTGAAAGCAAAGGGCATTGAAGTAGTGATTTATGAGCCAACCTTAAAGGATGACAGCTTCTATAATTCCAAAGTAATCCGTGACTTAGACGAGTTCAAGAAGATGTCCGATGTTATTGTATCCAACCGTAACAGTGCAGACTTAGAGGATGTGCAGGACAAGGTATATACCAGAGATATTTATGACAGAGATTAATTTTAGAAAATAAAGCTGCCTGATTAGAACGACGAGATTAGCGCAGTGAGATTAGAGCAGTGAAAAAAGGAGACAAGATGA
>ERZ827488.3570-NODE-3570-length-12430-cov-7.928242_pt1 | contig 12430 bp, 18 predicted proteins | sample MGYA00519771_ERZ827488 | MGnify/ENA primary metagenome ERZ827488 (study PRJEB31778, sample SAMEA3449323) | human gut metagenome | biome: human gut; feature: human-associated habitat; material: faeces | place: United Kingdom | collected 2010/2012 ...
GCAGGATGGTCGGCAGCGTCACGAACAGCAGGCTCGGGCCCGCGCCGACGTCCAGTCCGTAGGAGAAGCAGGCGGGGATAATGACCAGTGCCGCGACCACGGCGGCAATGGTGTCAAAGAGCGCCGTATGCTGCGCGACGTCCACCACGTCCTCGTCCTTGGAGAGGTATGCGCCGTAGACGATCATACCGCTGCCGGTGACGGACAGCGAGAAGAACGCCTGCCCCATCGCCCAGATCCAGATCATCGGGTCGGTCAGAGCCTCCCAGCGCGGGGTGAACATGAAAAGATATCCCTCTGCCGCGTTCGGCAGCAGCGCCACGCGCACCGCCAGAACGAGGAAGATGAGGAAAAAGAGCGGCATCATGACCTTGTTGGTCTTTTCGATGCTGTGTGCGCCGAGGAAGAGCGTCAGCAGCGTGCCGACGACCACGACGATGTGATAGGGAATGACCGAGTAGGGCGTGCCGGAGAAGGCTCCGAACCACGCGGCGGCGTCCGCCGTCATGAGCGTACCGAGGAGGGAGTCCGCCAGCGCCTTGAGAATGTAGGTCACGATGACAGCGTAGCCGATGGCGATGCACATGGAGCCCGCCAGCGGCAGCCAGCCGAGCAGTCCGCCGGCCTTGCCCGCGCTCCTGCCGCGCGTAGCCCAGGCATTTTCATAGGCGCCCAGCGTGCCGGTCGCCGCGCGACGGCCCATCGCAAACTCCGCCGGCAGGCCGACGTAGCTGAAAATGAACACGAACAGCAGGTAGATCAGCAAAAAGGCCCCGCCGCCGTTGCTGCCCATCTTGTTGGGAAAGCCCCATACGTTTGCCATACCGACCGCCGAGCCGACCGAGGCCAGAATAAAGCCCCAGCGGCTGGCAAAGCTCTTTGTGTTTTTCGTGTGCTTCATGGTGTTCTCCCCTTGGGCCGTCCGTATCCCGGCGAGGCGGCCCGCTTCCTTCCGTAATCATAGCAAAGCCCCGACCCGCAGCGGTCAGGACTTTGTTATTCTAAAGCTTTGATGCGTAAAAGTCAAGCGTTTTCCGGAAAACGCATCCGGAGCGCGGTGACGGGAGCCAATTCACCGCCGAGTTGCGGTAAGCAAACGCGAAATTTGCCGCGGCGTGCGCCAAAAAAGGCTTGCGTACCGCGCCTTTTTTGCACATAATAGGGACAAGAATTTTTCCCGACGGAGGTTATTTTATGTCTAAGCCGATTCGCAAGCGCAGCGAGGTCGCTGCCGAGTTTACCTGGGATCTCACCGATATCTTCCCCTCGGACGAGGCGTGGAGGGCCGAGTACGAGGCGCTCAAGCCCTATACCGAAGCAGTCGCCGCCTATCAGGGCCGCCTCGGTGAGAGCGCGGAGACGCTGCTGGCCTATTTCCGGCTCGACGATGAGCTGAACGTCCGCGTCGGCCGGCTCTACGGCTACGCCAACTGCAAGGCGGACGAGGATACCTCGAACGGCTTTTATCAGGACCTGCGCGGCAAGGCGCTGAGCCTTTCCGTCACGCTCTCCGGCGCAGGCGCGTTTGCCGCGAGCGAGCTGCTTGCACTCAGCGATGAAACGCTCACGCGCTTCTACGCCGAGCAGCCGGAGCTGGCGACCTATCGCCGCCCCATCGAGCAGGTCCGCCGCCGCAGGGCGCACATCCTTTCCCCGGAGTGCGAGGCGCTGCTGGCGAGTGCCGGCGAGATGGCCGACGGCCCCGACGCCATCTTCGGCGTGTTCCACAATGCCGACCTCCGCTTTCCCGCCGTGACCGACGGCGCGGGCGCGGAGCAGCCGCTGACCGATGCGACCTTTGTTCCCCTGCTCCAGAGCGGCGACCGCACGCTGCGCCGCAATGCGTTTGAGACCTACTACGCCACGCTCGGCGGCTATCGCAATACGCTCGCCGCGACGCTTGACGCGCAGTTCAAGCAGCTCCGCTTTTTTGCAAACGCACGCAGGTACTCCTCCACACTCGACGCCGCGCTCGACGCGACCGAAGTGCCGGTGAGCGTTTACGACAGCCTCATCGAGAGCGTCCACGCGAACCTCGACAAGATGTACCGCTATGTCGCCCTGCGCCGCCGTCTGCTCGGCGTGGACGAGCTGCATATGTACGATGTCTATACGCCCATCGTCCCCGACGTGGCGGAGGAGATCCCCTTTGAGCAGGCGAAGGCCGCTGTGCTCGATGCGCTCGCTGTGCTCGGCGAGGATTATACCGCTATGCTGCGCGAGGGCTTCGACCATCGCTGGCTCGACGTGTACCCCAACGTCGGCAAGCGCGGCGGCGCGTACTCCTCCGGCATCGCGCGCCCGCACCCCTATGTTCTGCTCAATCAGACCGACGACCTCGACAGCCAGTTCACCATCGCGCACGAGATGGGCCACGCCATGCACAGCTATCTGAGCTGCAAGCATCAGCCCGTCTGCACGAGCGACTACGTCATCTTCGTCGCCGAGGTCGCCTCGACCTGCAACGAGGTGCTGCTCATGCGGCATCTGCTGCGCAAGAGCACCGACAGGCGCGAGCGGGCCTACCTCATCAATCATTTCCTTGACCAGTTCAAGGGCACGGTCTACCGTCAGACGATGTTTGCCGAGTTCGAGCGCGAGCTGGGACGCATGGCAGAGCGCGGCGAGACGCTGACCGCTGACGCGCTGGACGAAAAATCCCTCGCGCTCAACCGCCTCTACTTCGGCCCCGACATGGTGAGCGACGCGCAGATCGCGCTCGAGTGGGCGCGCATCCCGCACTTCTATTACAATTACTATGTATTCCAGTACGCCACCGGCTTCTCCGCCGCGGTCGCTCTGGCTGATCGCATCCTGCGCGAGGGCGAGCCTGCCGTTGCGGACTACAAGCGCTTCCTTTCCGGCGGCAGCAGCACCGACCCTATCTCGCTTCTGAAGCTCGCGGGCGTGGATATGAGCACCCCCGCGCCGGTCGACGCCGCGCTCGCCATGTTCGGCGAGCTGGTCGATGAGCTCGACGCCCTCACCCGCTGAACGATACTTCCGGCGCTAAAATATTGCAAAATAAAACTCTTGTTCTAATTTAAACGTTGTGGTATACTGTCCGACAGAGGGGAGGGCTGCGCCATGCCGCAAAACGAGCGGACCTATATCGCCATTGATCTCAAGTCGTATTACGCGTCCGTGGAGTGCATGGAGCGCGGCCTGGACCCGATGCAGACGAACCTTGTGGTGGCAGACCCGAGCCGCACGGAAAAGACCATCTGCCTCGCGGTGTCGCCGGCGCTGAAGGCTTACGGCATCCCGGGCCGTGCGCGGCTCTTCGAGGTAGTCGAGCGCGTGCGGCAGGTCAACGCCGAACGGCAGCGCCGCGCGCCGGGCGGGCGGCTGACCGGAAAGAGCGCGGACGACCTCACGCTGAAGGCCGACGCGTCCCTCGCGGTCGACTATCTGGTGGCGCCGCCGCGCATGGCGAAATACATCGAGGTCAGTATGCAGATCTACGGCATCTACCTAAAGTATATTTCGCCCGAGGATATCCACACCTACTCCATCGACGAGGTGCTGATGGACGTTACCGGCTATCTGGAGACCTACCGCACGACCGCCCGTGAGCTGGCGAAGGCCATGATTCTCGACGTGCTGCACACGACGGGCATCACGGCGACGGCGGGCATCGGCAGCAACCTCTATCTCTGCAAGGTGGCCATGGACATGATGGCCAAGCGCGTTCCGTCGGACGAGAACGGCGTGCGCATCGCGCAGCTTGACGAGCGGAGCTACCGCGCACTGCTTTGGGAGCACCGTCCGCTGACGGACTTCTGGCGCGTGGGCCGCGGCTACGCGAAAAAGCTGGAGGAGCACGGACTGTATACGATGGGCGACGTCGCGCGCTGCTCCATCGGGAAGCCGAACGAGTATTATAACGAGGGTCTTCTCTACAAGCTCTTCGGCGTCAATGCCGAGCTGCTCATCGACCACGCCTGGGGCTGGGAGCCGTGCCGCATGGCGGACATCAAGGCCTACCGGCCGGAAACGAACAGCATCAGCTCCGGTCAGGTGCTGCAATGCCCCTATCCCTATGACAAGGCGCGGCTCGTCGTGCGGGAGATGGCCGAGACGGTCGCGCTGGAGCTGCTGGAAAAGCGGATCGTGACCGACCAGCTCACGCTGACGGTCGGATACGACATTGAAAACACGGCAAGCGGCAGCTACCGCGGCGAGACGGTGCTCGACCCTTACGGCCGAAAAATTCCGAAGCACGCGCACGGCACGGCGACGCTGGGGCAGAAAACATCCTCGGTGCGCCGCATCGTGGATGCCGTGCTCGGCGTCTATGACGAAAAGGCCGACCCGAAGCTGACGGTCCGCCGTCTGACCGTCACCGCCAACCGGCTCATGCGCGAGGAGGATATCCTGCGCGAGCCGGAGCAGCCGGTACAGTTCAGCCTCTTTGACGATCCCGCGGCGCGGGAGCGGCAGCTTCGGCAGGAGGAAGCCAAGCAGGAGCGGGAGCGCCGGATTCAGGAGGCCCTGCTGGACATTAAGAAAAAGTACGGTAAAAATGCCATCCTCAGCGGCGGCAGCTACCTTGACGGGGCGACCGCACGCGAGCGGAACCGCCAGATCGGAGGACACAAGGCATGAGCGGAAAATACGACGATATCATCGACCTGCCGCATCCCGAGCCGCAGACGCATCCGCGGATGCCCATGCGCGACCGCGCGGCGCAGTTCGCGCCCTTTGCGACGCTCACCGGTCACCGCGCCGCCGACGCGGAGACGGAGCGCCGCGCCGCCGACGCGGCGGAGCCGGAGAACGAGCGGTTCTCGGAGCCGTAGCCTGCGGCGCAGAGCTTGTATTCAGGGACGGAGTATGTTTGGGAGGAGCGGCGGCAATACAGGCGCCATCGCGCCCCGACAAAACGTCAGGAGACGAAGCAGCCATCCGGCCGCCCAATGTCATTAAGTTAAGCAAATCCGCGCACACGAAAAAATACCCACCTCGAAAAATCGAGGTGGGCATTTTTTATGCTTTCGTTATGTGGTTTGCTTGTGCTTACTTCGCGGGCAGGACGATGACCTGTCCCTCGTAAATGGCGTTGGCGTTCACAAGACGGTCGGCGTTGCGCTCGAAGATGGCCTTGTACTTCATCAAAAGTAAATTTATCGTTCCTGTATTTCCTTGCCGCTGAGGTACTCCACTTCTATTTCAAAAATTTGCACAGCCTTTCCTGCGTGGGCAATTTCCTCATCAACTAACTGTTCGCTGGGATAGTATTTCATTGCAAATCGTTTTAACAGAGTTGTTGCTCTTGCACCGGATTCTACGAGGTAACATCGGCCGAACACCACAACGCTCTGCACAAACGGTGCCCAATCTTCTTCTTTAATGGTTTCATTTCCATATACCGTGAAGCATACTTTGTCACAGGCACGCAGTGCATCTACTTTATGACCTACGCGTGCTCCATGAAAATAAATTTTCTGCGCATCGTCATCGTAGACATAGTTGATAGGAATTGCATAGGGATATCCGTCATCTCCATTTACGGCAAGAACGCCACGTCGGCTGGACTGCAAAAGAGCCTTTGCCGTGTCGATGCTGATTTCATTTTTCTTTTTACGAATTGTTCTGAACATGATATTATTCTCCTTCTTATGCTGATACAACTCCCGATTTTTCAAACTCTTTATATTGGTAATACAGAAATCGCCCATATTATCTAACCTAACAATTTCTATTTTAGCAAATAAAATGTTCAAAATTCAAACCACTTTTGATATGATTGTTAATCATATTCCTTTCGCATTGACCAAATAATTCTTTTGCCTTATCAATAACTTCCGTAACATCATCACTTTCAAATATTACCTCTTTTTCTTTGTTTAACAACTGCGTTTACATCCACACATATGGCGGCAATTTTTTCTTAAGCGCATTATAAACAACTAATGTCGCTTTGACATCCTCTAAACTATCGTGAGCCAACTCATCAAAATTATAACCATAATAATTGTTCCATTCTTCATATATCTTAGCAAATTCTATCATTGGATCGTATATTATAGTACCGTGTTTAAACCTAATTCCTGCATTATCTAAAAATGCATAGTCAAAATCAACATTATAGGCTATCAGCTCGACACAGCCATCAAATACAGCTTATCTTACAGAAATATTAGTTATTACTCTTTTATAATTTTCTTTTATTATATGCATCTTCATCAATAGCTCCAGAAGCCAACATTCTTTCTGACCATAACTGAAGTGTTTCAACATTTACCGATATTTTTTCTAATTCCTCCTTAATATATATGAAATCATCTAATTCGTCGTTATCAATTATACCATCAGCTGTAATCTCAATGAGGCGCTCCTGCTTCTTGTTCATCTTATTAAAAGAAGCTACCGTTTCAAGTATAATCTGAGGGAGCTCTTTCATTTTAATCTCTGGAACATATTGCTGTCCAATTGGACACTGATTTGAGCAATAATAATTACACAATTCCGGTGATTTATACTTATCAGCCATTATGAGTACTTCTTCCGGATGTGGCAGCACCTTCTCACTGTCTATTTTTTCAATTCTCTCTGGAGGCACGCACTCTAAAAAGTTCACTTGCCTTTTCTCGGCTAAGTCCTAGCTCCTCTCTTTTTAACTAGTATACATTCTTATTCTCTTTAATTGATGCTCTTCCCATTTCTTATTCCTTCACTTAAAATCTTACTGTATCTTTGCTATAATTCCTTCTTCTGTTATAGTTTGCCGACATTCCATAGGCACATCTGAATGCATTATCTGCCTCTACATGACCACCTGGGAAAGTCGTACCAGAATAATTCTTGCCCACTTTATCCAAGGCCAGTACATTTCCTTTATTATCACTAATCATGCACATGTTCATGAATACTACTTTTTCTATCATCTGTTACTCCATTTAATATAGCTTATCAACTTCTTTTTCATATGCTGATTCTGTATCTCTGTCAAACAGAACAAAATATATTTCTTCTATTTGCTTTGGAAATTCCTGCTCAAATCTTGCCACAACATTTACAGCAATGTGTGCTGCCAGTTTAACAGGAAAACCATAAACACCTGTTGATATAGATGGAAACGCTATTCTTTTTATACCTTTTTCCATTGCAAGTTTAAGCGAATGATAATAACAGCTGGCAAGCAACTGCTCCTCATTATCCTTTCCGCCTCTCCATATAGGTCCGACTGTATGTATAACATAATCACATGGCAGATTATAGCCTTTGGTAATCTTTGCTTCTCCTGTTTCACATCCATGAAGCGTCCTACATTCTTTTAAAAGATCAGGACCTGCTACCCTGTGAATTGCTCCATCAACACCGCCACCACCTAAGAGACTGTTATTTGCTGCATTTACTATAGCATCAACGTAATCTATTTTTGTTATATCACCTAGAACTGTTTTAATCATCGTAATTTCTCCCAAATATTTTCTTTAAATAATTTCCCATTATACCGTCAATTGTACCACCGCCAATATCGCCTTCAATTACTCTTTTTCTTCCATCCTTATAAGTAATCTGCAAGGTATATCCATATCCGTCGCAAACTTGTGCTTCCATAATATTCTTTTTCCATAATGGTGCACCAAATAACTTTTGATATTTATTGTATAATCTTAATACATTCTCTTTTTTTGTTACGCATATGTCTTTGTATGTGTAACGATTAGATTCTCCTTGATATGTATATTCAATCCACCTACCATCCGGATATATCTCATACACATATCTTCTTTTCATATCTATTGTTCCTAACCCGAAATCTTCTACCTTAAAGCGTATTTTCTTAATATACATTCTCTGAATCACACTTAGGACATTTCACTATCATTTATCTGCTTCTTCCTTACTATATTGACAATTCCTTCTTCAGCTACTTCCCAAACTTCAATATCTTCTAATAAATGTCCGTAGATACGGCAATAGTACTCCGCAAAACTCTCACCTATCCTAAAACCAATATAGTTATTATATCAGATTTGTTACAATATGTCCTTTTAATTAGATGTTTTGTTACACTTAAAATTTTAGGTATGTAACATCCATATATTCATCAGAAATTTTGTTACCACAGTAACAAAAAAAATGGCTTGTTACTACACCTTAACAAGTCATTTCAATCTGATTAGTATATAAAAAGATATATTTTTACATGGTGCCATAATATAAGCTAAGAAATCTCCCTGCCAGATTCAATTCTGTTTTCTCACACATAATCACATTTTCAATACATATGAATATTCTCTTATTCTTAATGAGCTTCACTTAAAATTTAAATATTCAAGCTCCGTTAAACACAAATTTCCACAACTCCTTGACGAATAAAGATGTATCAATTAATATGAAATCAGGGTAGTTATAATATTCTTATACAAACCTTTGCAGAGACTCCGTGGGAAGAGTCTCTGTTTTTTGTGCATAGCTGTATACAATATACATGATGATACTTTTAAATCACTTTCCCTTTTCCAACTCTTTGAAAAATGCCTTTGCATTATCCAAATCATTCTTATCCGGATGTCCTTTTGATATGCCTCCAATAAGTTTGAATGGTCCAAATGTGTCAAATCCCTTACAAGAAAATTCTCCCACAATTCTTCCCTGCTTTTCTTTTACAATTTCCTTTATGGAATCAAAGACCGGCTTTCCGCCATAAGTGCACATAAGAAAAACATCCTTATTCTCTGGAAGATTTACTTCTGCAAAGTTAATTACGGACTGATGCATCTTGCCAAAATAAATACCAGAAGCAAATCCTATAAGATCATACCCTGATAAGTCCTTTTCAGTAATCTTAGCTGCATCAATAATATCAACCCCATATTCATCTGCTATGGCATCAACAATTTTCTTTGTATTATTGTGATGAACCGACGCGTATATAATAACTGTTTTCATATCTGCTTCACTCCATTATTTCTTAGTTTAAAATCCAATCTCATCTGGTGCCACAGGACATTTCCATGAGTAGATTTATCAGTTATACCCTCATCAAACATAAGCCAGAAATGATTCCCAAAATATTTTATTCTTTGCTCAAATTCTTCTTTAGTTGCTGCCTCTAAGACAGGAAAACATACAGATTCAACCGATGCAATATCGTCTAAATCAGCCATTGTTGCATATCTTATATTCACAATCATTCCTTCTTTACTATTGCTTTTTACATTTAGTTCTTATTCATATATTACAATATTTTGCTTAAATACTCTGCCGGAACAGCCTTCGTAAGCCATACTCCATTTACAGATAAGAAAAACTCATATCCGTCATCTGCCATCTTTCCGGCTGCCACCCTATACACCACAGGCTTTCCGTGCCTGCTGCCTACCTTAACTGCTGTATCAGTATCCTTTGATAAATGAACATATAACCTGCTCTTTGAAAGTAATCCTTCTTTATCGATTGATGAAACAAACTTTTCTCCCGTTCCATGGTAAAGAAACTCTGGAGGAGTTTTCTTTTCAAGTTCAACATCAACAGATATTGAATGCCCCTGGTTCGCTCTGATTAATGTCTTATCTTTATTAAATGAATATCGCTGCTTGCTGTCAGTTCGCACAATCTCTTCAAGCATCTTCATATCAAATGGTCTTGTTTTACTTATACCTGATATCAACTCAGATACATCTGCCCAGCCATGCTCATCAAGCTTGATTTCTATTGTTTCCGGCTTGTGCCGCAAAATAAGACTTAAAAATTTGCTTGTGTCCGTTAATCCCATTGTTATCCCCCTTTAGTTTTCTTTTATAGCTTCCTGTAAGGCAGATACTGCACATTATATGCGTATTTCTAATACTTTCTACTCTATCACATACTCATACATTCTAAACTGCCTGTTTCCAACTACCTCATAAAAAATGTTTTCAGTACTTACATATTTAAAGCCAGCTCTGATATATAACTTGTCAGCTAGTGTGTTCTTATCTATTACATCAAGATGAATGGCTTCAATGTTTTCTAACTTAGCATATGATATTAAGTTTTTTACAAATTGAGTAGCAAGACCCATACCGCGGTACTCATATCGCACTGCAAGAGCATGGATTATCCATACATTATTATCCCTTTCATTTACTTTCCACGCTACCCTTTTATACTCTTTATTAGAATTACTGTTAACTATGGCACACGCCTTAATAATTCCTTCATCTCTTAATACGAACAACTCTTTCTGAACAATACCAGCCATTAAAAAATCTGCTGAAGGATGTACACCCTTTTCCCAGTCAGGAAAAGAAGGTTCTTCTTTGCTTTTATCTATTAAATCCCAATAGAGATTTTCTATCTCATTAAAATCCTCCAGGCATGCTAATTCAAAATTCATATATCTGTCTCCTAATTTTTATTTAACTCCAGTTCTTCCAGACATCCGGCTGGTATCCGAGTGTTGATGCTTTTCCATTTCTTACAACAGGAGTCTTAATAACTGAAGGATTTTCCATTACCTTTTCAAGTTTATCTTCATCAGCTGTGTATTTTATAAGCGCAAGCAGATCTTTGTCTTTTCCATCCCAGTTAATCATTCCCTGTAACCCGCCATTAACCTGAGCCACAGAATTAAACTCCCCCTTGCTCATTCCTTTTTCCTTCATATCTATAAACTGGTACTTTATGCCTCTTTCCTTAAAGAAACGCTCTGCCTTCTTTGTATCATTGCATTTCTTAGTTCCAAATATCTGTATATTCACAATAGTTTCCTCCAAAATTTATTAATCTTTTCCTGCATTTTCCTGTAGCAGCTTTTCCACTAGTCTCTCAAAAGAGACTTCAAAGTTATAATCATCCTTATCACTTCTTTTTCTTGGACCTTTCATGTGGTTTTTACTGCTTGCCCGCCTTGCCTTCTTACTTATATGTCTCTCCATTAACATAAGATCAATATTTTCATTTGTATACCATTTCCCGGACTGATGAATGGCATATGCACCCTTACTTAATGCCATGGCAGCTACACCATAGTCCTGCGTAACTACTAAATCTCCTTTTTCACAAAGGCTTATTAACTTAAAATCAACTGCATCAGCTCCTGCACCCACATATACCACTTCTGAATAGTCTGATGTAAGATAATGATTAGTATCACACAAAAGCGTTACGGCAATATTATGACTCTTAGCTATTCTTTCAACTATCCCAATCACAGGGCATGCGTCAGCATCTACATATATATGCATACTCTTATCTCTTTCATTTACAATCAATTGTTATATACATTTAGGAACTGTCTCTATTTCATTCCCACAGATAACTTATACCAGCGTTTTATGTATGGGTCATCAAAAAGCTCAAGGTCGTTTTCTGTAAGTTTCACAAAAAGATCAGTAAGCCCGTCATACTCATTAATATCTCCTGCAGGATACAGTTTCCAGTTTAGCTGCTCTAATGTCCAGTTACTCTTAACTGAATTGTGAAGCATAGACGTTGTCGCATAATTAGACAGGTTATCCTCTCCTCCAATGGCAATAGGAATGATGTGGTCAATTGTTGGGACCAGCTCCCAGTAGGCACTGTGACATTCTTCCATCTTCCAATGGCTCTGATATGGAAATGCATCCGGAATGTATGAAAAGCAGACTGCTAAGATAATTCCATTCCGTAGCATTGATATTTTTGAAAATGCCGTATCAGCCGGAACCGGTAACTTCCTTGTAGACGGACCGAAAGAGACTGTACGCATAGATGAATCTATCCTGCCGGAAGATACTACTTTCGGTGTCCGTATTAGTGGTGACAGTATGGAACCTGAATTCCACGATGGTCAGATTGCATGGGTATTACAACAGGAATCTGTTGCTAATGGAGAAATCGGCATCTTCGCTCTAAACGGAGAAGCCTATATTAAGAAATTACAAAACGATAAAGACGGAATTTTCCTTATCTCTCTTAATGAAAAGTATGCACCTATCAAGGTTAGTGAAAATGACCGCTTAGACATATTTGGAAAAGTTCTTGGAAAATCTGATGCTTCTGCTATTACAGGACATTGCCGATAAAGCATTGCCGATAAAATTGCAAGTCCTTTTTATTGGACACATTATTTTGCATAATTGACAATAAGAAAATATCTATAGAACTGAAAGAAGGGATTTTTATGGCGGTTACCAATAATATCAGAGAAATCCGAGAGCAGCGTGGCATTTACCAGGATGACCTTGCCGCTGCTATCGGATACAGCACCAAAACTGTCGGCAGGATAGAACGTGGGGACAGCACCCCATCTGCCGAATTTATGCTGCGGATATCAAAGTACTTTAATATGCTGGTGGAAGATGTATTCCATGTGGAAGATTGAGTCGGAGCAGCAATCCGGTTCACCTTCTATTTTGGACAGCTTTTCATGTCCTTATCAACAACTATAGTTTTTTGATAAATGCTTGACTGTAAACCTTGTTTATAGCTTATTATTAAGTAAAATAGAGTT
>ERZ827488.3577-NODE-3577-length-12398-cov-3.803208_pt1 | contig 12398 bp, 7 predicted proteins | sample MGYA00519771_ERZ827488 | MGnify/ENA primary metagenome ERZ827488 (study PRJEB31778, sample SAMEA3449323) | human gut metagenome | biome: human gut; feature: human-associated habitat; material: faeces | place: United Kingdom | collected 2010/2012 ...
AAGCTTCAGAACCAGAAGAGGCAGAATCCGAGGAAGAAGCTTCAGAACCAGAAGAAGTAGAATCCGAGGAAGGAGCTTCAGAACCAGAAGAAGCAAAATCTGAGAAGGAATCTTTAGAAGCTACAAATACAACTGAGACTGCAGAAAACGAAGTGGTATCATCTGAGGAAGTTGAAGAAGAAATTACTTCACAAGAAGTGGAAGTAACGCAGGCACAGCAGGAATCATCTCCACAGATGCAGGCGGATATTGCTTTTGCCCGTTTATTACAGCAGGCAAAAGAAACTCAAAGTCGTATTCAGAAACTTCCAAAGCAGGAAACTGTAAAGGAAGAAGATCAAAAGACACAGGAAAGTGAATCTTTGCCAAAGGAAGAGACAAAAGAGACTGAAACTGTTTCTCCAGAGCCAGTTGAAGAAGATTTTGTTTCTGAGATTGAGGAAGCAGAAAGCTCCATTCAAAAAGAAATTGCTGCGGCACAAAAGTTTGAAAAGGAACTTGATGTGCTGCAAAAGAAGATGGCACAGAATGTGCAGGATCTTCAGGAAGAAAAGAATGAAGCAGAAAAAACAAAAGTTTTTGACAAAGCGGATCTTGATCAAATTCAGCAGGTAGAAGCAAATCCTTCTAGCGAAGATACTGAATCGGCAGAGGAATCAGAGCAGGAAGAAGCTGATATTGAAACTGATGTCGAAACTGATGCTGAAATTAATAATGATATTGAAACTGATATTGCATATGATACAGAGGAATCTGAGAATGTAGACAGTGAGGAAGCTGAAACATTTTTTGAAGAAGAGGAAGAAGACGAAGATGATGAGGAGTGGGAAACCTCCGCGGATAATTTTGTTGCTTCTCTTTTAAAGACGGGTGCAAAGCTTACTAATACATCAGAACCAGTGATTCGCGAAGAGGAAGAGACAACTTCTGAGACAGTTGAATCGGAATCAGAAAATCAAAACATTGAAGATGAATCTGTAGAAACTGATTCTTCAAAAGCATTTTCAGAAGAAACAGAGTCTTCTGAAAATGAGTCTGTAGAAGCAGAGCCTTCAAAAGATGAGTCTGCAGAAATAGATGAAGAAGAATCACTTGAAGAAAGTGAAGATGAGTCTGTAACAGATGAAGTCGCAGACTACATAGAAAATTCTGATGATTCTTATGACGAAGATTCTGATGATGCAGTTGATTCTTATGACGATAATTCAGACGATGCAGCTGATTTAGAAGAAGATTCTAAAGAGGAAGCTGCTAGCGATCTTGTAGAAGAATCATTGAGTGATGAGTATTCACAAGATGAATATTCGGAAGATGATTATCAAAAAGAGGATGACAGCTTTGAAGATGAAAATGATTCTAAAACAGAGAATCAAAACGAATCTTTAGTAAAGAGCATGCCAAGAGCAACTCTTGTGGATGACTCTGTCTATGAATATGAAAAGGCCATTATCGATGATTTGAAGCAGGAAGATGTCAGTAGATATGTCGATGTGGATGAGGAAACATATGAAGAAGTAAAGAAGAGAAAGCACCACGTCGTACCGATTGTGCTTCTAGTTCTTGTTTCTTCGATTGCGCTTGCTGCAGCGATCCTTGCAGCGACAGGTCATCTTGGAGAGTTTGTAAATGCACTAAACGAGCAGTTTTCATCTGGAAATCAGCCAGACGCAGACGAGTCTGCAAAGCTTCCAGAAAAATCTTCTGACAAAGCATTAGAAGAGAATACTGAAAAAGAGCATTCATCAGAGGTTAAGTCATCTGAAACACAAACGTCCTATGAGACAGCTGCATCATCAAGTGCAGATGATAATTTAGAAAATAATAACGAAAATAATCAAATTTCCAAGAATACAGCAGCTGATACAGCTGCTGTATCTGATAGTGAGGAAATTACTTCAAGTGCAGGCAGTACAGAGTCATCTTCCTTAAAAGAAGAGAGCAGCACACAAGAAAAATCTGTGGATGAAGCAGAAACTGAATCAGAATCAGAGACAGAAACAGAGAAAGAATCTCAAACAGAATATGAGTCTGAGACAGAAACAGAGTCTCAAACAGAGAAAGAATCTGAAACAGAGACAAAGACAGCTTCCACTGAACAAGAGAAAACAAGTCTTGAGCAGACAGAAACAAGCACACAAGATGCTGAAAATAAAACTGAAGCAGAGACAGAGTCTGAAACAGAGACAGAATCTGAATCTGAGGTGGAAACAGAGACAGAATCTGAAGTAGAATCTGAGATGGAGACAGAAGCAGAATCCGAGTCTGAGGAGGATAATACAAATCCATATCATGAAGCGGCAAAAGCAAAGTATCCAACTTTTTCAAATGAAAGCTATACTCCAATTCCAGATGTTTCTTCGGGATGTATTTACGCAAAATATACCAATTTCGATGAGGCTTTTCAGACGCTCTATACTAATCAGAGTGATTTGCCAGGAGCAACGCAGGTTGCACTGAATACACCGGGATTTAATATTATTGGTTATCGTGTTTATATGCTTGCTTATCAGGATGGTATTCTGAATGCGTATAGTACACAGCTTGATGGCACAGATCTGCAGCTGAGTGCAGCAAACGTTGGCACAGAAGCATATATCATGAATGGAAGCATTTTCTCAGAAAATCGTGAATATTCAATGACAGGAGATCCTGTAGGAACAGCATATCCGTATATCAAACGTTTCCTTACATTTGGTGAGGATAAGGTTTACTATTTGGATACAGATGGAGACATAACAAGAAGCGATTATCAGCATACAGCTATTCAGCGTCTTGAACTAGGCATTGATGATGGCAATGATGTGGCTTGGGCACAGGTTATGGGACCGTATCTTATTTATTATGATACAAAGACAGAGCTTATGTACAGCTGTAACTTAGATGTAGGCACGATTGTTTTGCTTGACTTTGATGGAGTCTCAGACCCATCTGGTCTTTGTGGAAATGGAAATTGGGTCTATGGTCTGTATGATGGAAAGCTTGCAAAGGTTCGTCCAAATGGAAGTGAACTTCAAACTATTTATGAGCCGGATGATTCACTAGAGCTTGTCTCAGTGGAGCATGCCATGGAAAATTATATTATTTTGACTGCAAAGAACACTGCAAATATAAAAACGAGTGCAGAAAATAATTCAGCAGATTCTAATGCAGGAATCAAAACGTATTGTTATAACCTGCAAACTGGAGAGCTGACTCAGCTTTCAGCCGAATAAAAAGTTTGAGGGCAAGGGTTTTAATGCCCTTGCCCTTTTACTATATAAGCAGCAAAAAAGGAGGACTACAGGGACTTACAAGCATCGAGTTTGGACCAGGTGCATGCGAGCATCATTTTAAGGGACATTATTCAGGCGAAGAAGTAAAAGTATGATATAATACATTGCAGTTAATACCCCTGGTAAGGGAAGATCAGTACAATATATATAGAAGCAATACAATTTTAGAAAGGCAGGATACATATATGAAGTTTTATGCAGGATTAGATGTCGGAGGAACATCAGGAAGAGTAAAGTTTTCGACAGAAGATAAGACTCTGATTGGGGAATATTTAGGTGAGGGCTGTGCATTTAATACAGAAGGATATGAGATTGGAAGAGAGAAGTATCGTAAACTGATGGATGCAGCTCTTTCAAAGTATGAACTAAAAAGTTCTGATTGTCTTGGCATATGCATTGCGGCAAGCGGTATTGACTCTAAGGAGCAGGAAATGCAGATGAGAAGCATCTTTGAGGAGATGGGCTTTGCAAAGGAGCGTATTTTGGCTGTAAATGACTGTGAACTCTTTTTATATTTGTCTAAAGGACCTGTGCTTGTCACGATTTCTGGAACAGGTTCTATTTGTTATGGAAGAAATGAGGCAGGAGAAGTTTTTCGCACCGGCGGATGGAATCATGTATTGAGTGATGAAGGAAGTGCATATGATATAGGTCTTCAGACATTTAAAGCGTATGCAGATTGGCTGGATGGAAGGATCAATTGTCCAATTCTTGCAAAGAAGATTGCAAATGCGACAGGTGTTAAAACATTGGAGCAGGCTGACGTTTATGTAAATGATCATTTGCTTGATAAGAGTCCTGTCGGAGGGCTGGCTGTTTTATGCGCACAGGCGGCAGAGGAAGGTGATCTGGTAGCAAAAACAATTATAAAGGAGTGTGCGGCTAGGATTTTTGCGCTTGTATGGGATACATGCTGTAAGATGGAAGGAAAGCCAGATAATCGTATTAAACGTGAGCTTGATGAAGCCTTTTTTGCAAATCAAGAGGCAAAAGCTTTGCAGGCAGATTTATGGATGTGGGGAAGTGTCAATGTAAAGAATACATTTTTCCGCGAGCAAATTATCAATATGGCTAAAAAGAAGCTTCCGAATGTAACAGTAAAAATTCCAGAAAAGACTGCGCTTGATATTGCACTTGGCGCAGCGCAGGAGCACTTTGCATAAAGGAAAAGATCAATGCATAAGCTGATTGAAAATCAAGTGCGGATTTCAGTGCGAAATCTGGTAGAATTTATTCTTAGAAGCGGTGATATTGATAATCGCCATTCCACAAAAGCACAGTATGATGCGATGCAGATAGGAAGTCGTCTGCATCGCAAAATACAAGGTTCGATGCCGGGTACATATAAGGCAGAGGTTTCTCTAAAGCATACAGCACACTACAGGGATGTTGAGATTTTACTTGAAGGAAGAGCTGATGGCATTATTACACCAGATGAAAAATCAGTAGAGGGAGAACAAGCCAATTTACTTTATCAGACACAAACAGATGAGAATGTATCAGCAGAGATTTCTTTTATCATTGATGAGATTAAAGTTATCCGGCAGGATATGGAAAAGTTAGATAGTGCAGCACAAGTTCATGTAGCACAGGCGCTTTGTTATGCCTATATGTATGCAAAAGTACTGAATACAAAAGCAGCAGGTGTTACAGAAGAAAACGAGGAGAAAAAAAGGCTTTGTATTGGCATACAAATCACATATTGCCATCCAGAAACTGAAGAAATCAAGCGTTTCTTAAAAGTATATACTTTTAAAGAAATCGAAGAAGAATTTGATCGTTATATAAGTGAATATGGAAAATGGGCGCAGTTTTTGTATGAGCATCGTCTGGAAAGAAATGCTTCTGTACAAAAACTGTCTTTCCCTTATCCATATCGTGCTGGACAAAAACGTCTTGTTGCGGCAGCATACCGCACGATGATAAATGGAGAACAGCTTTTTATTCAGGCACCGACAGGGATCGGAAAGACACTTTCAACTGTATTTCCAGCTGTATGGGCAGTTGGAGAGGAGTACGCTGATAAGATTTTTTATCTGACAGCAAAGACGATAACGCGCACAGCGGCAGTATCAGCGTTTGATATTTTGCAAGAAAATGGTCTTAAAATGTCATACATTGCTCTGACATCAAAAGAAAAAATCTGTCCGAACACAGTTATGGAGTGTAATCCCGTTCAATGCCAATATGCCAAAGGTCATTTTGATCGTGTAAATGAGGCAGCATTTGATTTGATTCATGATTGTGAGCAGATTACAAGAGAAAAATTAGCTGCCTGCGCAAAGAAATATAAGGTTTGCCCATTTGAGTTATCACTAGATGTCAGCTATTGGGTAGATGCCATAATTTGCGATTATAATTATGTTTTTGATCCTCATGTGCGTCTGCAGCGTTATTTTGCAGACGGTGAAAGAGGCGAGTACATATTTTTAGTAGATGAGGCTCACAATTTGGTGGAGCGTGCAAGAGAGATGTACAGTGCTAAACTTGAAAAAGAAGAATTTCTTGCCGCGAAAAAATATTATGAACCATTTAAGTCAGTTGTAAAACAGATAAATAGCTGCAATCGCAAACTCCTTGAATTAAAAAGAGAGTGTGATGTATGGAAGGTTCTTCCAGAGGGTGAAGGAATTGGATCATTTGTCATGGCATTAGAGCGACTATATGAAGCGTTAAACCGATTGAGTGAAACACATCCAGAATGGACAGCTCCAAAAGAGGCAAGTGAGTTTTTCTTTCATGTAAGAGATTTCCTGGAAGTATATGAACAGCTTAATGAGCATTACGAGGTATATATGGAACATACATCGCAGGGAACCTTTCAGATAAATCTTCTGTGTGTAAATCCGGCAGAGCGTTTGCAGGAATGCTGCACACAGGGAATTTCAACGATATTCTTTTCAGCAACACTTTTGCCAATTCGTTATTACAAGGAGCTTCTTGGACAAGGTGAAGAATCAAAGGCAATCTATGCTGCGTCTCCTTTTGACCCGAAAAATCGCCTCATTGTAACAGCAGCAGATGTATCATCAAAATATACAAGAAGAACAGCATTGGAATATACTCGTATAGGCCAGTATATTAAGGCAATAACAAATAGTAGGCGTGGAAATTATCTTGTCTTTTTTCCATCATACACATTTCGCGATGAAGTTGAAGCCTATATGGAAAAAGAAGAAAATGTACGCTATATTCGTCAGGAAAGCAGCATGACAGAAACGCAGAGAGAAGAATTTCTTGATGCATTTAGAGAACAGGACACACCGACTGTCGGTTTTTGCGTTATGGGCGGCATCTTTTCAGAGGGAATTGACTTGCAAAACGAAGCTGTAATTGGTGTTATTATTGTAGGAACGGGATTGCCGCAGACAGGGTCACGTCAGGAAATTCTAAAAAGTCACTACGAAAAAGAAGGAAAAAATGGTTTCCTATTTGCGTATCTTTATCCTGGAATGAATAAAGTATTGCAGGCAGCAGGACGTTTAATCCGCACAAGCAAAGATTATGGTGTTATAGCCCTGTTAGATGAGCGTTTTTTGCAGGGATCGTATCGAAGTCAGTTTCCGCCGGATTGGACAGATATGAACATTGTACAACTTTCGAATTGTACAGCGCTGTTAGAACAGTTTTGGGCAGATATTGAGCAATAGTTTTTGTTTTCTGGTAATTGCAGGGTTGCGTTAAGTGGTAATATCCGCTATAATAAAGACGATTTGCAGCAGGGCTAATACTGATGCATAAAGCATAAAATGAAGGCAGATTTAACGGAGAAATAGTAGAAAGGCAGTCAATTAAATTATGGAAAACCAGTTTTATCAGATGTATCTGGATGAGTTAAGTGAAATTCCAGAGTGTACAAATGAGGAGATGGAAGCATTGTTAAATAGTCTTCCAAACGAGGAGGCAGTGAAGCGTCTGACAGAGGGCAGCCTTGCCTATGTCGTGCGTGAGGCAGCGAAGTATGCAGGAAATGATGTTGAAATATCAGATCTTGTTCAGGAAGGAAACATGGCACTTTTGCTTGTATTAAAAAACTATGCGTCGCATCCAGTTGTAGGTGATGATGCAGTTTCCTATTTTAATCAGCTTCGTGAGCGCGCAGTTCATATGGCAATGGAAGCAGTTACAGAAGAGCAAAAACAAAGTGAGCAGACAGCAGAAAAATTAACAGCTTCTGTTAATGTCTTAAATGTAGTCATGACAAAGCTTGCAGAAGAGCTTGGACGTGAGCCTAACCTTTCTGAAAACGCACCAAAGATGCAGATGAGCGAGGATGAGGTACAGGCTGTTATGAAGGAAGCCATCAATGCTGTTGCTGTTGACAGGAGTGAGGCAGCACAAAAGGAAGATGAAGCACTAGAAAATCAGTAAGTAAGAAAAATATAGTGGAAAAGAGGCACTTCTATATGAAACGGGCGATTGTAAAGCGGTTTATTGTTGTACTGATTGTGGCGATGGCAATAAGCAGTATTGTCATCAGTATGTCATATTATCGTCTGGCAAGTCATCGCGTCATGGAAGATATGAAGCCAGTACTGCTTTTGTTAGATGCCACAATTGACTGGGAGAGCAGCGATCTGGAAAAACAGATTGTTGAAATCAGCAGTCAGATGAATAATGATTATAGAATTACAATTATTGATAATGATGGAAGTGTTTTGGCTGATTCTGAAACTGGAAATCCAGAGACGATGGAAAATCACAAAAACAGAAAGGAAGTCAAGGAGGCTTTTCAAAACGGCTTTGGAACAAAGGTGCGCAATTCCAGCACAATCAAAGGAAGTATGATGTATGCGGCATATTGTTCACCAACGCAGCATAAGGTCATTCGTATTTCTATCCATCACGATGTGATTACAGATCTGATGAAAATGATGGTACCGTCTATTGCGATTAGCCTTTTGCTGGCATTATCAGTTGCCGGTGTGCTGACTAATAAATTTGCCGCCTCCGTCACTAAGCCAATTCTTGAAATCTCACACAAGCTTGAGGGTATCTATGATGAGAAAATTGATTTTAATTTCCCTCATTACCAGTATGATGAATTAAATATCATTGCGCGCACAACAACTGACATGTCAAAAAGCGTGCAGGATTACATACGAAAGCTTGAAAAAGAAAAGACGATTCGTCAGGAATTTTTCAGCAATGCCTCTCATGAATTAAAAACACCGCTTACAGCAATACGCGGCTATGCCGAGCTTCTTCAAAGTGGTATGGCATCAGATACACAGATGCAAAAAGAGTTTTTAGGACGCATTCACTCAGAGGTGGAGGAAATGACAAGCCTGATCAATGACATATTGATGATTTCCCGATTGGAGACCAAGGAGTTAATGCCGACTAAGGAAATGCTATGTGTCAAGAGTGTGGCAGAAGAGGTTAAAAAAACACTTAAGCCGTTAGCAGATGAGAATAATGTTTCGCTTGAAATCCATTGCTGTGATGAGTTTGTTTATATGGATCGCAGCCATCTTCAGGGAATATTGTCTAATCTTATGGGAAATGCAGTTAAATATAACAGACCAGGCGGCTTTGTCCAAACCGATATCACAATGGACAGCACAAGTCTTTCAATTCGTGTGGAAGACAGTGGTATAGGCATTGCAAAGGAGGATCAGAAGCGTATCTTTGAGCGTTTTTATCGTGTAGATAAAGGACGTAGCAAGCGAGTTGCCGGTACAGGACTTGGTCTTTCTATTGTAAAACATGTAACAGAATTTTATGGCGGCTGTGTCAGTGTAGAGAGTCAGTCAGGTGTGGGAAGTACATTTCTTGTTCAGCTTCCGGCTGCATCTTTAGTTCAAAAATAAGAACAAGAATGAAAGGTTAATATTGTATGAAAAAAAAGAAAGCGCCTCTTGGACGTCGTATGAAGGAGTTTGTGAAAACAAGCGTTGTATGGGGACCGCTTGATCATAATCTGTTTTTTACGATTATTTTCTTAAATGTATACGGAATTATTATGGTATACAGTGCCAGCTATAACAATTCGATTACAAAGAATTATAGCTATTTTATGAATAATCAGCTTAAAAATGTAATATTTGGATTTGTTATAATGATTGTTGCGTCATATGTTAATTATCACCGTATTGTGCGGTTTGGTTGGGGCTGGTTTTGGCTTTTGGCTGCAGTGGCCATTATTGCGGCACTAAAGACACCACTAGCTCACAGTGAGCTTGGTGCAACAAGATGGATAAAACTTGGTCCTGTAAGCTTTCAGGCAGCGGAGCCAATAAAGGCAGCCATAATTATTTTCTTCGCTTATTATGTGAGTTATTGGGGATTAAACAGGTGGTATAACCAGCTGCTTGCGTGCCTGCTTGCTATTGCGCTTTTGGGCTTTTTATTTTTCTTCTCAAATAATTTAAGCACGGTTATCGTTTTGTTTTGTATTTGTGCCGTTATAATTTTATCAAGTGTAAAAAAGCCGGATCTTTACTTGTATTTCCTGATTGGTCTTGCATTAATTATCATAGCAGCAATTGGTGTTACTATTTATCTTTTGATGCATCAGGGCGCAGAAAACTTTAGATTTGTGCGTATACGTGCATGGCTTCATCCAGAGGAGTATGCAGCAGATGAAGGTCTTCAGGCGATGCAGGCGCGCTATGCAATTGGCGCAGGCGGTTTCTGGGGCAAGGGTCTTGGACAGAGCCTTATTAAATTCAAGCTGTCGTATTCTTACAACGACTTTATTTTGGCTATTATCTGCGAAGAGCTTGGCGTGTTTGGTGTTATCGTGATGATGACATTATTTGGCTATTTGCTGTATCGTATTTACAAGATTGCGCAGAATGCATGGGATATTGAAGGAAAAGTATTGGCAATAGGTGTGTTTACGCAGATCGCACTCCAGCTATTGATAAATGTGATGGTTGTTACGAGTGTAATTCCGACAACAGGTGTTACACTTCCATTTTTCAGTGCGGGTGGTACATCTGTTGTTTTCCTGCTTGCAGAGCTTGGAATGGTATTAAATGTGGACAAGTATGCAAAGGAACGCAGATTCTTTGAGGAAGCAGAACGCCATGTTGCTCAGATGGAACAGCGAGGCGGTATCGGAGTAGCAGGATGGAGACGTCGTCTTGATTCGGCAAGAACGCGCAGATAAAAATTTATTTCCAATAAAAAAAGTGCCGGGCGGTTAAACGCTGGCACTTTTTTGTATGTATTATACGCGCTCTGCAATAGTGTAGATCAGCTGCTCGGAGCTGTCCCAATCAAGACATGGATCAGTGATTGATTTGCCATAAATATGCTCACCAATCTTTTGGCTGCCAGCTTCGATGTAGCTTTCAATCATTACGCCCTTTACAAGATTTTCAATTTCCTTAGAGTGAGTACGGCTGTGCATAACTTCTTTTACGATACGGATCTGCTCCATATGTCTTTTTCCAGAGTTGGAGTGATTAGCATCAACAACACATGCCGGATTAAGCAGATTTCTTTCCTGATACATTTCGTACAGACGATAAAGATCTTCATAGTGATAGTTCGGGATTGTTTTTCCATATTTATCAACAGCACCGCGCAAAATAGTATGAGTTAATGGATTTCCATCTGTCTGAACTTCCCAGCCGCGGAAGATAAAGTCATGTCCATGCTGTGCAGCAACAACGGAGTTTAACATAACAGATAAATCACCGCTTGTCGGGTTCTTCATACCGGCAGGAATGTCAATTCCGCTTACTGTCAGACGATGTTGCTGATTTTCAACAGAACGGGCACCGACAGCAACATATGAAAGAATATCTGACAGGTAACGCCAGTTTTCTGGATACAGCATCTCATCGGCAGCAGTCAGACCAGTCTCAGCAACAGCACGCATGTGCATATGGCGTATTGCAAGTATTCCGGCTAACATATCCGGTTTTTTCTCAGGGTCTGGCTGGTGAACCATGCCCTTATAGCCTTCACCAGTAGTACGCGGCTTGTTTGTGTAGATACGCGGAATCAGAATCAGCTTGTCAGAAACCTTCTCCTGAACGCGTGCCAGTCGGTGAACATAATCTAAAACTGCATCTTCGTTATCAGCAGAGCAAGGACCGATAATGACAAGAAATTTGTCACTCTCGCCGGTAAATACCTTGCGGATCATTTCATCACGTTCCTTTTTTACCTGTATAATCGCGTCAGATACCGGGTACTGTTCACGAATTTCGGCAGGTGTAGGAAGCTTTTTCACAAAATTAAAACTCATAGTAATTCCTCTTTTCTCATCTAGTAAAGACACTCACAATTATAAATAGGAAGATTTGGAATGTCAAGTGTAAAGATTATCGTTTCAGGTATACTATAAGAGTGTAAATGTTTGAAAGGAGATCTTCTATGTGGCTGATTATTTTGTTAGTAATTGTTATTGCGGCTGTGATTGTCTGTTTTTCACTTGCAGCAGCGGCAAAAAACGCAGAAATGATTTCGCAGCTGTGGCTTGAAAAGCAGCGCATAAAACAGGAAATTTTATGCACGAACAAAACAAAAGAAGAATAGAAAATGTAAAAATCAAGGTATACTTTTGACTCAATTTGAATTAAAATGATAGTGAACATCCTGTGGGAGCAAACAGTGAAAAAACGAATTTGGATCGCTTTTTTATGCCTTATTATTTTTGGTACTACATTTGGCTTGCCGCAGCCTTCCTGTGCAGATGAGACGACAGGTGGGATTTTGCTCACCTGTCCATCTGCAATTTTGATGGAAGCCTCTACAAAAAGCGTTATATACGAGAAAGCACCCGATGAAAGAAGAAGCCCTGCGAGCATAACAAAGATCATGACGGCAATTTTGATTTTTGATGCTATTGAAGCGGGAAAGATTTCCCTTGAGGATGAGGTTGTGACGAGTGCCTATGCAAAATCAATGGGAGGCTCTCAAGTCTATCTGGAAGAAGGAGAAAAGCAGACAGTTGACACATTGATCAAATGCATTATGGTTTCTAGTGGAAATGATGCAAGCGTTGCAATGGCAGAGTACATAGCAGGAAGCGAGTCGGGCTTTGTTCAGATGATGAATGAGCGTGCTGCCTCTCTTGGAATGGAAAATACGCATTTCGAGGACTGCTGTGGGTTAACTGATTCAGACAATCATTATACAACAGCACGTGATATCGCACTTATGGCG
>ERZ827488.3584-NODE-3584-length-12356-cov-15.202829_pt1 | contig 12356 bp, 10 predicted proteins | sample MGYA00519771_ERZ827488 | MGnify/ENA primary metagenome ERZ827488 (study PRJEB31778, sample SAMEA3449323) | human gut metagenome | biome: human gut; feature: human-associated habitat; material: faeces | place: United Kingdom | collected 2010/2012 ...
GCACCGCGCCCTCCGGCTTGACGGCCCATTTCACCGCCTCCCACAGCTCCGGGAGCGGCAGCGGCACATCCCAAAAGTTCCGGGTCGTGCCGTAGGGCGGATCGGTCAGCAACATATCCACGCTATGCTTCGGCAGGGAACGCAGTCCCTCAATGCCGTCAGAGAGGTGCAGGCCCTCCGGGATCGGCCTCTGGCCACCGTGACCAGAAGCGGCGGTATCAGCGATAAGATCACCTTTCCTTTCTCAATGGGCGCTGAAGATGCTTTTGGAGATCGTCCCGGTTTTCATCAGCATGAAGCACAGAAGCACCGTATAGCCGATACAGCCCCAAATCGCGCCGATGGGATCTCCGCTTGTGGCGATCCCCTGAATGAGCACCGCATAGATCGCCACGCAGACGAGGATCAGCATACCCTGAAAGCCCACGGCAAACAGGGAGCGCAGATAATTCTGGCCCATCGTGCCAAGCTCCCGGTTGGAGAGCGTCGCCACGGGGATGGGGGCTAAACTGGTCAGCAGATATATCTCGATCATGCGGCCATAGACGATCACAAAAATAAAAATGTTCAGTGCCAGCATGGTAAACTTAATGAGGAACGATTGCAGGAACAGGCCCAGCAGGGAGCCAAGCTCCATTGTTTCAAGGGTCATTTCCAGATCAGCCAGCATATCCGGCGTGATGTCAGTTGCGCCTGTGACGATGCCCGCCGCGCTTGCGATCACGCTTTGGGACACGTCAAAGACTGCCATGACGATATTGAACGTGTTGGACAGGATCAGGATGGCACAAGTGGTTTTGAATACCCATTTGTAGATATTCGCCACGTCGAACTCGTGCATATTGTTCTTTTCCAGTATCATCTGGATCAGCTCATAGGTGGCAACAAAGGTCAGGATCAATCCGGCAATCGGCAATATCACTGTTTCGGAAAGCTGCCGTATCAGGGAGAACACCCCGGCGTTCCATGCCGCCGGGGTAGTCCCCACCTGTACGGATATTTCCCCGACGCGGGTATTCACCGTGTCAAACAGCCCCTCGAGGTTTCCCATGATGCCCTCGATCAAAAGCCCTTTGAGCCATTCCGTGATCCATTCGGTGAGAATACCCATCGGCAGCTACCCTTAAAACAGGGTAGACAGCAGAGGGATCAGGGTCGTGCCCAGCACGATGATGCCGCCGCCCGCCATGAGCTGCTTGATGCCCTGGCTTTTGGCCGCTGCGTTATCCGAGCCGTAGCCCTCCAGCAGATTGACCACGCCCCACACGGCAAGGCCAGCGCCCAGCGCCACGACGAGAGTTTGCAGGGTAGTAACGGCAGAAGCAAAAAACTGCATAAGTCCTCCATTTCTCCGGGGCAAGGCCCCGGCCATGAAAAAAACCGCCATTTCTGGCGGCAGCTGATCCTCTGGACACCGTGACCAGAGGTTATACAAAGGCGTCCGGGTCGTCGAGATCGTCATAGTTGAGGATGTCCTCGTCCTCGCCTGTGATCGCCTCGTCCGGCACGTCCACCTTGTAAACGGTATAGGTTTCGTTGGGGTTGAGCTTGTCCATCCGCCGTGTCACAAGGCTGTTGAGATCAAAAGCGTTCTTCACCTTGTCGGCCTCGGCGGTGTATTTGTAGTTGGGATGCTGCTTCAAATCGTACTTCTTGGAGTAGAACGGCGGCAGGCCCCGAAGCTGCAAAATGCACCGATCTCCGGGCATGGTGGCAAGCTCGCTGGGGGTCATCAGCTCCCGGCCCAGCCGCTGGGTATTTTGGCTGTAGCTTTCGGATTGGCCCCGTGAGCGTCCCTCGGTCTGCATGGAGATGGTGGCCTTTCCCAGCCAGTTCTCCGAAATTTCCTTGATGGTGGAGCTTTCGCGTCCGCCGAGGAACAGCACACTATCCATGTTGCCGAGGATGGTTTCCGCGTTCTTGTCATAGATGGCCTTGCACTGGGCAAGCTGCTGATACAGCAGGCACAGGCTGATCTCACGGGAGCGGATGACGGCCACCAGCTTTTCAAGCTGGGGCACCTGTCCCGTATTGGCCGCCTCGTCCCACAGTACCCGCACATGATGGGGCAAGCGGCCCCCGTGAACATTGTCCGCCCGTTCACACAGGAGGTTGAACATCTGCGAAAAGGCCAGCGCCACAAGGAAATTGTAGGTGCTGTCCGTGTCGCTGATGCAGAAAAAAGTAGCCGTCCGGCGATCTCCCATGCGGTCAAGCTCCAGCTCGTCATAGGACATGATCTCCCGAAGCTGGGGAATGTCAAAGGGGGCCAGACGTGCGCCGCAGGAAATGAGGATGCTTTTGGCCGTCTTGCCGCTGCTTAGCTTGAATTTGCGGTATTGCTTCACGGCGAAGCAATCCGGCTTGCGTTTGGCAAGGCCGTCAAACATATAATCCACGGCGTTTTTATAGTTTTCGTCATCCTCCTTGACCTCCATGCCGGAGATCATGTCCACCAGCGTATTCATATTCCGATCCTCGGCAGGCCCCTCGAAAATGATGTAGGCAATCAGGGCGCAGTACAGAAGCGTTTCCGCTTTCGTCCAGAACGGATCGCCCTCCTTGCCCTCGCCCTTGGTGTTGGTGATCAGGGCGTTCACGAATTTCAGGATGTCGGCCTCGTTGCGGATATACGACAAAGGGTTGTAGTGCATGGACTTGGAAAAATCTATGCTGTTGAACACCTTGATCTGATAGCCTCGGCGCTGGAGAAAGGCCCCGACCTGCCCCAGCACACCGCCCTTGGGGTCTACCACCACATAGGAAGAATGAGCCTGCAAAAGCTGCGGCGTGAGCCAAAAGCGGGTCTTGCCGGAGCCGGACGAGCCAATGCCGCAGAAATTGAGGTTGCGGGCGTTGGCGGGATTTTTCGGGCGGGTGTTCATGGTGAGCCGTTCCGTGGCGGTCAGCAGCATATTGTTTTCAAACTTGGGATCGACAAAGGGCTTGATGTCTTTTTCGTTGCCCCAGCGGGCTGTGCCATACTCGGCATCGCGGCGAAATTTCTTTGCTTTTTTCGCCTTGCAGTAGATCAGCAACCGGAAGCCGACTGCGCCCACAATGCCGACAAACCAATCCAGCGGGGCAAGGCCGGGGGCAAAGCTGGCAAAGGCCGTGCCGATGGTCTGGCCCAGCCCCAGCAGCTTTTCCCCGAAGCCCGCGCCAGCGGCCAGACGGTACGCCGTACCGATTTTCAGGCAAAACCAGCCGATGAACAGGTACGGGATATTCGGAAGAACATACTTCCTGATTTTATCTGTCGCCATGCGCCGCCTCCTTTGTCAGCTCCCGCTGGGGCTGCTTTTTCACCTGTTCCTCCGCCTGCCGGAGTTGCTCCCGGATCGGTGTCTGCCGGGACTTGGCCCGTTTCAGCTCCAAACGGGAATACTCGGCAAAGCAGCCTGTGATGGCATCGGCCTGCCGTGCCTTGAACAGAAGCAGATATTTTTGATCCCCCACACGGCGGATGGCATAGTCCACGCCCCATTTCCGGGCCACCTTGTCAAACAGCTTGGGCGTGTCCACCTCAATAGCGTTGATGTCCCCGCCGTGGCCCATGAGTTTCCGCACACTCTGCTTGCCATGGGGTGTCTGCGCCTTGCGGTGCTCCTTGGCGATCTTCCGGCCCACGGCTGCCACCACATAGGCCAGCGCACGGGCGGTCAGCTTGGACGCCTTGACGCTGATGGCGATGGTCTGCCGGGACACTTCATCTCCGACGATAGCTTACACCTCCTTTGCCCTCTGGCCACCGTGACCAGAGGCGGCCTATCTGTCCTCGCGGCTGGTGGGAAGCCGCAGCTTTTCCTCGTTCAGCGCCGAACGGTCTATGACCTCCTGATACGCCGCCATCTGCTCCCGGATATTCAGCTTGGGATAGGCGAAGATACGGTGCTCCGGGGGAATATCCTCCATCCCGTGATACCGCTCCACAAAGCTGCCGCCATTATTGAACACATAGCCGCCGGGGGCAAAATGGCCGCCCTCGTTGATCCGCACGTCCCGCCCGTAGGCTTCAAAGTCGAAGTAGGGCAGCACATTATCCGGCACATCCAGCATTTCCATTTCCTCGATATAGACCCGGCCCAGCGCCTCCTCGCTGTCGATACCGGGGTAGAAGTCATAGCAATCCAGATTTTGCGCGAGGTTGATCAGGTCATGGACGCTGCCCGTGTATTCGCCGCTGTCAATGACGGCCTCAAACTTTTCAATGTCGCTCTGGTCGAGGTCAGACAGCACATGGGCCAGATGGTTCAGCTCGTCAATGCTTTCATACTCGCCCAAATGGTCATACAGGCCCAGCACGTCACCGTCGAACGAGGTAATAAAGATTTCCTCATACCGTACCCCATCCACGCCGATGCGCTTCAAAAGGGCCTGCACCTCCTCCGTGGTGGCCGGGAATTTCAGCGTTTCGCCCACAAGCCGCCCCTCGTTGTATTTGCCGAGGTTGGTAATGTAGGCTTCAAACAGGGATGATATTTTCAGCACCTCCTTGTCAGAACATCATATATGCCGCGCATAATGTACTCGGCGCAGGGCAGCGCGATAGCATTTCCCAGCGCCCGGTAGCGATGGGCGGACAGGATTTCCTCACCATCCGCGCCGCACTTTGTCCAGCCCTCCGGCAGCCCCATGAGCCGTTCACATTCTCTTTCCGTGGGAAAGCGGACACAGCCCCCGGCAGGATCGTCCTCATACCAAAAGGCAAAGGGACTTACCGCGCTGGCTAACAGAGTGGGAAAAGGGTCAGTTGGCAGTCCGAAGCTGTTTCGGAACGCCTCCGTTGTCCGCTCCTTTGCCGATGCCCGCATACGGTAGCATTGAAAGGGTCGGGTAATTGGTACACGCCGCCCTGCTTCAATAAAAGAGCCTCGATCTCCGCAGGCGGCGGACAGCCAGCGATCTCCGCCAGACGCAGAAATTGACTGCACTGTGCGGGGCTTAAAAAGTATTTCGTGGGAACATTGTCCTCCAAAGTCTGCCACAATAAAGACGCGCTGCCGTCGTGCCAATCGGGGGCTTGCCCAATGCTGGGCGTCCATGAGCCGCCATGAGAGATCGGGCGTATGCCCTCGCACCATTCCGGCTCCTGTCCATCTTCCAGAAGCAGGCATTGAAATGTCGGCGGCTGTGAACGCTGAGAGCACGGCTCTAAAGTCCATCCGGTCATTTGAAAAAAACGCTCCCATGACGTTCTCCCAAACAGCGATTGCTGGAAATATACCATTTGTCGCCTCCCTCATTTCACGGATAATACGGATCGCATGAAAGAACAGACTGGATTTTTCCCCGGCAAGACCGGCCCTGTTGCCGATCTGTGAGAGGTTCTGGCAGGGTGAGCCAAAGGTGATGATGTGGACAGGCGGAATGTCGCCGCCGTTTAGCTTTGTCACATCTCCTAAATGCGCCATACCGGGAAAGTGGCGTTTCGTGATGGAGATAGGCGCTTTTTCGATCTCGCTGGCCCATGCAGGCACGATACCGCAGCGCACCGCCGCCAGCGGGAACACGCCGATCCCGTCAAACAGGCTCCCCAGCCGGATCTCGTTCATATCAGCGGCGGCCCTGACGCTTTACGGTCAGGATGCCGTCCAGCGTGGTTGCCGTGATCCCCAGCCGCTGGGCAACAGCCACATCGTTTTTCATGCCTTCCGTGGAGATACTGCCGCACACCACCAGCACATGAGAGCGGCGAAGCAGGTCACGGCCCATGTCGATGCCGCTCTTATGCTCCTCGGGAACGGCATCATTGAGGAAAAGCGGCTGATAGAGCGTGGGGCAGATGGGCGAAAAGCCCGCCTCATAGACAGCGCGGCAATACTTGGCGGCCTGCTCCGTCGCCTCGCAGGGATCGCCGCTCCACGCGGCGGTAATATACGCAAGGGGTCGTTTCATTGTGAAAACCTCCGTTTTTATATAATGTAGTGGGTCAACCTTTTTCCCCCGCCCTTTTCCAATCTTGGAAAAGGGGGCGGCTCTGGAGGATATCCCCCGCCGCTTGCCAGAGAAAAGGCACAGCCGGGGCAGGCGGTCAAGGGCAAGGCCGCCGCATACGGCGGGGCGAAGCCCCCTTGACAGCCCGCGCCCGCCTGTGCTCGATTACGGGCGGCGACGGGGGATATAACCGCAAGGGCCGTATTCTATCGGGGCAGCAAAAAGCCTCTGGTCATGGTGGCCAGAGGTCGTTACTTTTCCATATCCATTTTCTTGTCGGGCTTGGCAAGCTCGGGCGGCTGCCGCTCTTTCCAGTCCTCCAGCAGCGTCATGATCTGGTCTTTCATCTGCCGGGGCGTGGCCTCCTTGCCAAAAAACTTTTCCAGTTCAGCGCCAGTAATGATCACGTCACGATCCTCCTTTTTCTTTTCTTCACACAAAATACCGTCGATCACGTCCGGGGAGAGCTTGTTTTCCTTGTCCAGCTCGCGGAGCCGTTTTGCCTGACCCTTGGAGGGCGAAGCCTGCTGGCCCTCAATGGACACGGCGATATACTTCTGGTGCTTGGGCCGCACACGGGAAATTTCCACAGCCGGGGTAAAAGACAGCTTTCCGTCATCCATCGTCTGCTTCAATTCCGGCACAAGATCATTGAGCCAGATATACCGCTGCACGGTTTTCACGCTCATGCCGTTGCGCTGGCCCACGCTTTCAAGAGAGAGCTTTCCGGCCTCTGCGCTGTCACCCCGCGCTCCCTGATGCTTGATGGCCTCATACTGCATTTTCAGGGACATAGCCTTTTCGCTGGGCAAAATCGTTTCACGCTGACGGAGGTTGTCATCCGTCATAGCGAGAATGGCCTCGTCATCCGTCATATTGCGGACGATACAGGGCATATTGCGATACCCGGCAAGCTGGCTGGCCATCTGGCGGCGGTGGCCCGCGATGATCTCATAGCCGCCGCCCTCACGGGGACGCACCAGTGCGGGCTGGTTGACGCCGCCGTTGCGGACGCTCTCCACCAGAGATTTCATTTCCGCATCGTCACGGACGCCGAAAGGATGATCCTTGAACGGGTGCAGGTCGGAAAGGTCAAGATAGACGATTTCCTCTTTTTCGGCGCGGGTAGCGTCGCGGGGTGTAGGCGGCACTTCCGGGGCCGGAGGTGCTGCCTTTTCCTCGGGGGCTGCATGGGTTTTGCCAGCCTTGGGCGGCTTGGTCTGCTCCGGGGCCACTTTTTCCGCCTTGGACGGGCGGCCACGGCGGGGCTTTTCCGCCTGTGCCTCTTTCTTGGCCCCCGGCTCGGTAGGCGCAGCTTTTTCGGATTTTGCGGGGCGGCCCCGTTTGGGCTTGGTTTTCTCCGGCTCCGGCATGGGCTTTTTCCATTCCTGCTTGCTGTACTCGGTGACGGAAACAGGCTGGGCTTCCGGCTCCTTGGGGATGTCCGTCGGAGCATCCTTTTCCGGCGTGGAACGCATCGCGGAAAGGTCAATCACCTTTGCGGACGGAGCGGGGCCGCCGCCCACATCAGGGATTTCGGCCTGCTCCATTTTTGGGGCCTTTCTTGGCATTTCAGGTGGAGCCTGTTCCTCCGTGGTAGGGGGATGCTTGTTTTCTTCTGCCATGACACGAATAACCTCCTTGACAAGAATTTAGGCCACGCCGCACGGCTGGCCCATATCGGCACACAGAGAAAACGCTGTCTGCATACAAAAACACCGCCTATGTCCTGTTAGGCGGTGCATTGTGTAAGGCTTGGCAGCTCATTTTCAGTTGTTTTTCTCTGTGTGCCCTTGTCAAGCGATGTTTGCAGTCTGAGATACAAACTCAATATATTACAAGGAAACAGAATCTTCTAAAAACAATATATACATATATTGCTAACGAGAAAACAGACAAAAATGATGTGAGCTATAGTTTATATGGAACTAATAGTTTTAATTTGGTTTGGGAAAAAGTATGTGCAGATAATTTTGGAAGTGTTCTAGATAAGAAAATAGTAGATCTTCCATTAAGTAATCCGGAATGGAATAAAGTTGAATATAAAGATAAAACATTAAGAAAAGTGATTAAATCACCAAGATGGAGAAAAATAGAGTTTCCGGATGTAGAAGATCCGAAGGTGGAAACATTAAAACCTGATTTGGTATGCATATATCCTGTTGATGAACAGAAAAAAGATTATTGCTTTGGAATATATGATGCAAAATATTATTGTATAGATTATCAAATACATGGAGATAAAGTTATCATTAGTGGACAACCGGGTGTAGGTGATGTCACAAAGCAATATTTATATCAATTAGCATTTGATGATTTTATTATGAAACAGGGATACAGATATGTGCAAAATATGTTTTTCTGTCCAGATGAAGTTGGAGATAAGCAGTATGGTTGGGTACAGATGGAAATTCTAAATCATATTGGGAATAAAAGATTGGAAAACATAGCGGTTGTAAAATTATGTGCATCAAAGATGTATCAACTGTATCTTGATAATCAGACAATTAGTGAGCATGAGATTAATCAATATATAGCAGATATAGGTAGACAAGAAATATCAGAGCAAAATTTTGCTAATCGAATGCTGGCATATCTTATGCGTATTACAAACGCTAGTAAAATGGCTGAGGAAAAACTTGAGATGAAAGCAGACAAAGGTAAATTGATATATCCTAGACAGATAAAAAGAGAACTGGGAGCAAAGATTATCTATGATGCTATCTGCCCGGTTGCAAGCAAAGCTTTTTATGGATTTAATCCGTATGAAAAAGAAAACTATGGCACTATGGTAGCAGAGGATATAGGCAATTCTTATGGAAGATGTAATCAGATTGCGGATGCATCTATTGAAATAGAGAAAAAGATAAAAGAGTTGTCGGAAAAGGAACTTCAGGATGAAAAGGTAATTATAGATATTCTCAGGAAGTGCTTTGAGGGTAAAGAAGATATAGCATCTATGGCTGAAGGGGATAACTTGGAGATGCTTGTGGAAAAAGTTATGGAATTAGTAAGGAATTTGTATTTGTAAATTGTAATTAATATTTCATAATTTTGAAGATAGGTATTAACTGCCTAAGTAAAATGGTCAATTGAATTTAAGAAAGAACGAGAAAGTGATGAGACTGAAATGAATAAGAAGTGCCAAATATTTACTCCTGATGGGTATGTAAAAAAACTATTGGATTGTATACAGTATTGCGAAAATATATACGACAAGAACATATTGGAGAATTCATGTGGAGATGGGAATATTTTGGCTGTAATTGCAGAACGATATATTGATGATGCAAAAGCACATGGATTATCAAATCAACAGATAAAAAAAGGTTTATCAAAGCATATATGTGGTGTAGAGATTGATCCAGAACAATATAAGAAGTGCCTTCAGAAATTAAATTCGTTAGCAAAAAAAAGGGGGATAAATGGTGTTAGGTGGAATATTGTTAATGAAGATTATTTAAAATGGGAATGTGATAGAAAATTTGAATTTATTGTAGGGAATCCTCCTTATATTACATATCAAGAATTAGATGAAGAAAATAGAGATTATGTAAGAAAAAATTTTTCTACATGTGAAAAAGGAAAATTTGACTATTGTTATGCATTTATTGAAAGAAGTGTAGACAGCTTGAGTGATGATGGTAAAATGTCTTATTTAATTCCAAGTAGTATATTTAAAACGGTATTTGGGAAAAAACTTCGTTCTTATATTAAACCATACTTACAAGAAATATATGATTATACTCAGGATAAAATGTTTGATGATGTATTAGTAAAATCAGCCATAATTATAATTAATAAATCTATAACGAACAATGAAATGATTTATTATGATATGGCAAATGAGGATAAAATATATATTAATACTGAAAATTTAACAAATAAATGGTTTTTTACAAAAAATAATATACCTGGAACAAGGCGTTTTGGAGATTATTTTCAGGTTGCTCATGTAGTTGCAACCTTATTAAATGAAGCCTATGTGTTAAAAGAGGAAAACTGTCAAGATATAAATGAGTTTTATTGTTGTAATGGCAAAAAAATAGAAAAAAAGGTTGTTAGGGAAACAGCAACTCCGCGCTCGTTACGATATAAAAAAAGGGAAAAAATAATTTTCCCTTATGATTATAAAAATGGAAAATTAATTAGATATTCAACGCAGCAGTTTAACACACAATTTCCTGGAGCAGTTAGTTATTTAAATGACTTTAGAGAACAGCTTGATGAACGAGAAAGTGACAGAAACGCATTATGGTTTGAATATGGTCGCTCTCAAGCATTAGCAGGATTGAACAAAAGAAAATTATTGATTTCTACAGTCATCACTGAAAAAGTAGTAGTATATATGTTAAAGAAAAAGTGTATACCATATGCAGGAATGTATATTGTGCCAAAAGCAGATAATAAAACATATAAACTGGAGGATGCTAAGGAAATTTTAGAAAGTGATGAATTTATGAAGTATGTCCAAGATGTAGGGATTCATATTAGTGGAACTTCTTTGAGAATTACATCAAAGGATATTGAAGAATTCAAATTTTAGGAGGTGGCTTGAGTGGAAGAATTAAAGTATGTTATAGAAGATAGTACGATAGCGGAATTGTTAGGTGTGCAGAATTTTTCTACAGATGAGGCTGCAATACTTGAATTAGTTAAGAATGCATATGATGCTAATGCCTTGAATTTAAAAATTACATTTCAGAATGACACACTTCGATTTGAAGATAATGGCATTGGCATGAATGCAGACGATATAAAAAAACATTGGATGCATATAGGTAAAAGTAGCAAAGAATATGAAATAATAGATGAAAATAATAAAAAAAGAATTCAAGCTGGTTCGAAAGGTGTTGGAAGATTTGCATTATCGAGACTAGGGTATAGAGTATGTTTGAAATCAAAAAAAATAGATTCTGTTGGTGTAATTTGGAAAACAGATTGGAATACATCTGTTTTAGATGAGAACTACGACATTCACACTAAAGGAACAGATATAGAAATAATAGGATTAAGGGAAAAGTGGAATAAAAAACGCATAGAAAATTTAAATAAGTACTTAGAAAGAACTTATCATGATACATCTATGGAGATAAGAATCATTTCAGATAATTATGATGAAATTGTAGTGGAACATTTTCCTAAAGCTGAAGTCGGAATCAATTGTAGAAGTAATATTGTTTTAAAGTATAACCAAGGAATCTTAGTGACATCAGTAGAGTCAGATGAGTTCGAAAATGAGGCTTTAAAATATTGTTCAGGGATTGATATAAAAAAATATGAAACGAAAACGGATATTGTTAATGAGTTGAAAGGAAACAAAATTACGGAGCTTTTAGATGCTGATATACAAACAGTGGTTAATGATATTGGCGAATTTTCAGCAAATTTATACTTTAATATTTCCACATCAAAAGATGAAAAAGAGAAATTTTTATACAAGTATTTAAACACACCTAAAAATATTGAAAGTGGAATAATATTATATAGAAATGCATTTAGTATATCTTCATATGAAGGAAGGAAAGATTGGTTAGGACTTGGAAAAAGATCTAGAAAATCCCCTGCGGCAGCTTCTCATCCAACGGGTGCATGGCGTGTGAGAGAAAATCAGATGGCAGGTTATGTCATGATAGATAAAAAGAAGAATGCTGTGCTTCAGGATATGGCTAACCGCCAAGGCTTAGATGAAAATATTTATTATCAGTTATTTGTTGAAATAATATTAGTAGGCATTAAAGAATTTGAAAGATATAGACAAAATATTGTTAGAAAAATAAATGCTAAGAATCAGGTAGAAGGGCAAAAAGCAACACCTATTTCTGATCGAGTATTAAACCGACCGACATCTGTTAGTGGTTTAACAAAGGAAGAAGCAAAGCAATTAGCAACAGAAATCAAAAGTTATAAAAAGGAGGGAAAACAATATCAGAAAGATAAAGAAGCGGTAGAGGCTAGATATAAATATGATGTAAGAATTTTAAATGTATTAGCAACAACGGGATTAAAAGCTTCATCCATTGCGCATGAAATGAAAAATGATAGAAATGCCATATATGATAATTACAATAATATAGTAGATGCATTAAAAGAATATGGTATGTGGGATGAATTGAATTCTTCTGAAAAAACGAGAAAATCTTATAAAAATGTACCTTATTTGTTGGAAAGTAATGATGTTGTTGGAAAAAAATTGGTGACATTCATGGACACTATGTTGGAAGAAATAGAAAAAAAACAGTTTGAGATTAGGTACCAGAGTATAGCAGATATCTTAACTGTTATAAAAAAAGTGTGGGAAAGAGATTACGCATGGCTTAGTATTGAAATTATAATGGATGAAGATATTGTTTATCAGATTTCAGTAAGCGCAAAATAATTCGACGGATTGTGTTGCCCTAAAAATCATTCCATAATAA
>ERZ827488.3589-NODE-3589-length-12336-cov-4.028581_pt1 | contig 12336 bp, 9 predicted proteins | sample MGYA00519771_ERZ827488 | MGnify/ENA primary metagenome ERZ827488 (study PRJEB31778, sample SAMEA3449323) | human gut metagenome | biome: human gut; feature: human-associated habitat; material: faeces | place: United Kingdom | collected 2010/2012 ...
AGAACACTATTCGCAATATAAATCATGTCAAATGTTCTTACGAATGCAAGCATTCAACGTACATATTGACCTGATTTACATGGCTCTGAATAGTTACAATCTATTCTATTATAGAGATAACGCGAGGATAAATCAATAGCACAAATGTGAAAAAACCATGAAAAGCAGGCTATTCACACTATTTATCCATGCATCCGAAATACAGTCACTTCTCCAAAACATGACTCGTTTGACACATACTGTGGAATTCTTTCCGAAAGCATATCTTTGTGGTCTGTATGCAGGTGTCCGCAGATGAGAGCCTTCACGCATCAGGAAAATAGACGTTCCCGAAATCAGTGAAGTAACCACCAGTCCTGCGTAAGTATTCGTCAGATGCAGGCTCTGAATTGTTGTGTAATTCGTGATCACGACTACCTCTCCCGGGATCATGGTCGTCATCAGTACCAGACTAAACAGCAGCTTTTTCAGGGGAAATTCGAAAAATACGAATCCGTAGGCTGCCAGACAGGCAATCACGATTTGTGTTGCAATGGAAACCAGACATACAATTCCGGAATTCAGCAGATAACTGAAAAGCGGTACTGCTTTGATCACTTCCAGGTAATTTTGCAATGTCGGAGCATTCGATAACAGAAATCAGTATTAACAGAAACAGAAACATCGCCTGTACACATGCTGTCTCAAACCTCCCGTTGATAATGGCATTTTCATAAATATAGTAAATCAGATTCTTCGTTCCGTTGGCAGGTCCGCCGTTTGTCAAAAGCTTGATCTGTGCAAAGCACCTGAACGAACCGGATATATTTAAAAACAGTACAAAAAACAGTTGCGAAGATGACATAGGAAGCAGAATATATCGAACTCTCTGTAACGGACCCGCGCCATCCAGTCTGGCACTCTCCAGCACCTCCTCCGATACATTGCGAAATCCCACCAGCAGGAAGATGAAACTGACTCCCACATGCATCCAGATCGTCATGGCACATACCGCCCACAGCGCGTAGGGCATCTGCGTGGTCCACCCGATCTCCGCTCCGCCTAACAGTTCATTCAGAAGTCCGTTTTTCTGCCGGTAGATAAACAGAAAAATTGCTGCCGCCATCTTCACCGTGATCCAGATCACCTGCCAGAAGGAGCTCTTCCCCAGGATCCGGATCCAGTTAGACAGCCCGACCCATTTAGCAAAGTGTCCCGTCTTATCCGTTAACGTAAAGGACAGGAACACCGCTTTAAAGAAGGGATAATAATTAAATACTATAAAAAGCAGCATAGCCGGCAGGATCAACAGATACGGTAATACCGGATTTTTCTTCCGTCTTCCGGGTCGTCTCATGACCGGGCTTCTGTTGTTCTGCACTATGCTGCTGTTGTTTTTTGTCGTTACTGTCTGTGCTGTCATTCTTTTTCGCCTCACGTTTTATCTGTGCTTTATCATAGCCAAAAAAAAATTTTGTAAATACCATGTAGATGTAAATTTTTGTAAAATTCTGTAAAAGAATTTCTCCCATTCATGTAAAACAATAATCAATCTATGTTAGCTCTTTGTTTAAAATTGCTCATTATGTGATTATTTGCTTAAAATTGTTAGATATAATAATGATTTCCAAAAAAAATTTTACTTTCCAGTAGATTTTTGGGAAACACTAAACTATAATAGAACATCATGGGATTTTAGTTGCAAAGATTCGCAGAGAAAGGTGTCAGCAATGTACAAGATAGGTTTTGACAATGACAAATACCTCAGCATGCAGTCTGAGAAGATCAAGGAGCGTATCGCAAAATTCGGCGGTAAGCTGTATCTGGAGTTCGGCGGCAAGCTGTTCGACGATTATCATGCATCCCGCGTATTGCCCGGTTTCCATCCGGACAGTAAGATCAACATGCTGGCACAGCTGAAGGACGAGGCTGAGATCGTCATCGTCATCAATGCAGCAGACATTGAGAAAAACAAGGTTCGTTCCGACTTAGGCATCACCTATGATCTGGACGTGTTACGTCTGATCGATGCATTCCGCGGCTACGGCCTGTATGTAGGCAGCGTGTGTCTGACCCGCTTTGCCGGACAGCCCAGTGCCATTGCTTATCAGAAAAAACTGGAGTCTCTGGGAATGAAAGTGTATCGTCATTATTCCATTCCCGGATATCCTTCCAATATTCCGTTCATCGTAAGTGATGAAGGTTACGGTAAGAACGATTATATTGAAACCACCCGTTCTCTGGTGGTGGTGACTGCTCCCGGACCCGGAAGCGGCAAGATGGCTACCTGTCTCTCCCAGCTGTATCATGAATACAAGAGAGGCATCAAGGCCGGTTATGCCAAATATGAGACCTTTCCAATCTGGAATATTCCGTTAAAGCATCCGGTAAACCTGGCTTATGAAGCCGCTACCGCAGACTTGAACGATGTCAATATGATCGATCCGTTCCATCTGGAAGCTTACGGTGAGACCACGATCAATTACAATCGCGACGTGGAGATCTTCCCCGTAGTCAGCGCTATGTTCGAGAAGATCATGGGGAGCTGCCCTTACAAGTCTCCTACCGACATGGGTGTCAATATGGCAGGCTTCGGTATTGTCGATGACGAAGCTGTCCGCGACGCCGCCAAACAGGAAATCATCCGCCGCTACTACCACACTCTGTGCCAGAAGCGCCAGGGTACCGCCGGTGACGACCAGATCTTAAAGCTTGAGCTTCTGATGAAGCAGGCAGGTGTCACCATCGACGATCGTGCAGTAGTCAGCGCAGCCAATATTAAAGCAGAGACCACCGGGGAACCGGCAGCTGCGATCCAGCTTCCGGACGGCAGAGTCCTCACCGGACGGACCAGTACTCTGCTGGGTGCTTCTTCCGCATTATTATTAAATGCCCTGAAAGCTCTGGCAGGCATTCCGGACGAAGTACAGCTGATCTCACCTACCGCCATCGGTCCCATCCAGGATCTGAAGACGAACTATCTGGGGAACCGCAATCCCAGACTTCATACAGATGAGACGCTGATCGCCCTTTCCATCTGTGCAGCTTCGGATGATACCGCGAAGGCTGCTGTGGAGCAGTTGAAGAACCTGAAAGGTTCCGAAGTGCACTCCAGCGTGATCCTGTCCCAGATTGACATGAATACCTTCCGCAAATTAGGTGTGAATCTGACATGCGAACCTCATTACCAGAACCAGAAGCTTTATCACAACTAAACATTTTGTCATGCTACTATAAATTATGGCAGTTATTGAGCGAAGGTGCTCCCCAAGGGGAGTTCTTCGCTCTTTTTATATGCATAACTATTAAAAAAGCGAAGTAACCACCATGAGCAAATAACATGCAAGCATGTTATTCAGGAAAGCCTCGTAGAGGCGGTTTTGCGAATGGGGTGCTGAATAGTTACTGAATCATAAAATTACATTTCTATTTACAATGCAATGACAATGTGATATTTTGGCAGTTGTTAATGTGATGATAAAGGAACGATGTAAGGTATGACGGAAGAGAAAAAAATGTTATTTTCACAGGATGCACTGAAAAAATTATTGTGGCCGCTGATCATAGAGCAGTTTTTGGCAATCGCAATGGGAATGGCGGACACGGTGATGGCGGCCAGTTGTGGAGAAGCTGTGGTATCCGGAATCTCTCTGGTGGATAGTATCTGCGTATTGCTGATCGGTCTGTTCACGGCCATGGCCAGCGGCGGTGCCGTAGTGGCGGCGCAATATATGGGACACGGAGATAAGGAAATGGTAGGCCGGGCCTCCAATCAGCTGTTTATAGCGGTTGGAGGTGTGGCACTTTTGTTTATGATGATAGCACTGATCTGGAACCGGGGATTGCTGGCACTGCTTTACGGAAATGTGGAGGCGGATGTCATGAATGCCGCAAGAATTTATTTTTATATTGTGGCGGTGTCCTTTCCTTTTCTGGGAATTTATAACGGTGGTGCGGCTCTGTTCCGTGCGGTGGGAGATTCCAAGGTGTCCATGAAAGTGTCATTGGTGGCAAATCTGGTAAATATTGCCGGAAATGCGATCCTGATCTATGGTGCAAGGATCGGTGCTGCCGGTGCTGCGTTGTCCACGCTGTTTTCCAGAATATTGTCGGCTGTGATGATCATAGTGCTGCTTGGAAAAAGTGACAAGATCATAGTGAGCAATCACTGGAGGATCGATACGAAAATCTTGGGAAAGATTCTGTATATCGGTGTTCCCAACGGACTGGAAAACAGTATCTTCCAGATCGGTAAGCTTCTGACCACCAGTCTGATCGCCGGTTTTGGAATGGCTGCTACGACGGCGAATGCCGTAACGGGCAGCATTGCCAGCTTTCAGCAGATCCCTGCCAATGCCATCGGTGTGGCAATGATCACTGTGATCGGACAGTGCATCGGCGCAGGAGAAACAGAGCAGGCATTATATTATCTGAAAAAAATGATGAAAGTAGCATATGCCTGTATGATCCTGTTGGGAATTCCCATGATTATTTTTGCAAGGCCGATCTGCGGAATCTATCATTTGAGTCCGGAGACAATGAAAATAACTGTTTTTCTGTTATGTTACAGCTGTGTATGTTGTATGCTGGTGCATCCGTTGTCCTTTGCACAGTCCAATGCACTTCGCGCTGCGGGAGATGTGAGATTTACCATGATCGTGGCGATCGCTTCCATGTGGCTCTGCCGTGTGGGCATGGCATATATCCTGGGACAGGGTCTGGGACTTGGCGTCATCGGCGTCTGGATCGCTATGACCATGGACTGGGTCGTACGGGCATTTTTGTTCACTAACAGGATACGGACGGGAAAATGGCTGAAGTATAAGGACCGGCTGGTGAAGTAAAAAATATCTGCTGCACTAAAGTTTTACATTGACATATTTTTGATTGTGTTTTAGCATGTTTTTATAGTAGATTCCTAGGAATAGATAAGCTACTATATGACTAACACACAGCACACAGATAAGTGCAGAAATGAGGCAGAACATGAGCAAAAAGCCCTATGCAGAGCGTAATTTAAAATTCGAGACATTACAGTTACATGTGGGACAGGAGCAGCCCGATCCCGTGACCGGTGCGAGAGCCGTTCCCATTTATCAGACATCTTCTTATGTATTCCGCAACTGCGACCATGCAGCAGCCCGTTTCGGACTGGAAGATCCCGGTGAGATCTACGGTCGTCTCGGCAACCCTACCCAGGGTGTCTTTGAGCAGCGTATTGCGGCATTAGAGGGCGGTACCGCAGCTCTGGCAGTAGCCAGCGGAGCGGCAGCCATCTGCTACACGATCCAGAACCTGGCAAAACAGGGAGATCACATTGTTTCTGCAAATAATATTTACGGTGGAACCTACAATCTGTTGGCGCATACCCTGGTGGACTACGGTGTGACCACTACTTTCGTGGCTCCTTCCGATTATGACAGGATCGAAGCAAGCTTTCAGGAGAACACCAAGGCTCTCTACATCGAGACTCTGGGCAATCCCAACTCGGATGTGGTAGACATCGAACGTCTGGCACAGATCGCCCATGCACACAAGGTGCCTCTGGTGGTGGACAATACTTTTGCTACTCCTTATCTGGTACGTCCTTTTGAGTACGGTGCAGATATCGTAGTACATTCCGCTACGAAATTCATCGGCGGACACGGCACCAGCTTAGGCGGTGTGATCGTGGAAAATGGTAAATTTGACTGGGAGGGCAGCGGCAAGTTCCCTCATCTGTGCACTCCGAATCCCAGCTATCATGGTGTGACTTTCACCAAGGCAGCACCGGGCGCGGCTTTTGTGACCGCTATCCGTGCAATGCTCCTGCGTGATATGGGCGGCTGCATTTCCCCTGTCCATGCTTTTATTTTCTTACAGGGACTGGAGACACTGTCTCTGCGCGTGGAGCGTCATGTGGAAAATGCACTGAAGGTGGTACAGTATCTGAACAATCATCCTCAGGTAGAGCGTGTGCATCATCCTTCCGTATCCACCGATCCGGAGCAGCAGGAGTTGTATAAAAAATATTTCCCGAACGGAGGCGGTTCCATCTTCACCTTCGAGATCAAGGTCGGCAAGGAGACAGCGAAAAAGTTCTGTGATAATCTGGAGCTGTTCTCGCTTTTGGCAAACGTGGCAGATGTGAAGTCTCTGGTCATCCATCCGGCTTCCACCACCCATGCACAGCTGTCTGAGGAAGAGCTGAATGAGCAGGGAATCTACAGCAATACGATTCGTCTGTCTATCGGTACGGAGAATATTGATGATATCATTGAGGATCTGGAAGGCGGTTTCCAGTCTGTTTAAGGAGAGACCATGCTTTCATTAGCAGTTTTCTATTATGGAAAAGCAAAACCGGGAATCCCACTGCGTTCAAGGCAGTGGGATTTTTCTTGTCGGTGCCGGTGATCGCCGACAGCCTTATTTGTCTCCCGTGCGCTGCTCTAGCGGCATGTTTTCTGCGTTGAATGAGAAGACCGGCACCAGGAGCCGCATCGGACTGATTCAGTTCTACTATAACTGGGAAGAAGACAAGAAATATCTATTGGTGGAAATCTACCTTGCAAAACAGAAATAAGTTCAGTATAATATAAACGAAAACACAAAACAGTCAGCCGAAAGGCCGCAGCAATGCGGCTTTTCTAAGATACATAAGTTAGCACGAACTAACCGCATGACTCCATGTAGTGGTTAGGCGAAACTAACACAAAAAAGAAATGGTAAAAATGCAAGAAAGTGAGAGATGTCCATGAAATACAAGATTGAGAAGAACACCGTACAGGAGACACTGATCATCCCCCTTTATTCCCGAAAGCTATGCTCGGAGTTGTATCCGAACCTATATCGGGACGAGATGGCGGTACACCTGATCGACCAGATCGACTATGATTTTTCACAGGTGGAGAAAAAATCCCACGGCCTGATGCAGCGTTTCGGTTCGCTGGAGGTTGCCATGCGGCAGAATGACCTTGCGTGGGAGGTACAAAATTATCTGGCAGACCATCCTGATGCGGTGGTGGTCAATTTGGGTTGTGGACTTGACAGTACGGGAAGAGCCTGTGACAATGGCAGCTGTAAAATTTACAATCTGGATTTTCCGGATGTTATCGCCGTACGCAATCAATTACTGCCCGCCGGAGACCGTGAGGAAAATATTTCCTGCAATTTGAATGATACGGAATGGTTTACCAAAATCGACGCGTCCGAAGGGGCGATATTTTTTGCCTCCGGAGTATTCTATTATTTTCTGACGGAGCAAGTCAGGACGCTGGTACAGGCAATGGCTGACAGTTTTCCCGGTGGTGTGCTGGTATTTGACGCGGCGAACCGGACAGCGGTTAAGATGATAGCAAAGACATGGCTCAGGAGCGCTAAAATTCAGGATGTGGGTGCGTATTTTGCGGTTTCGGATGCGAAAAGTGAGATTTCCCCGTGGGACAGCAGATTGCAGGTCACAAGCCGTGGCTATATGCTGGGCTATAATGATCTTCGAGACCCTTCCGTCAGCGGATTATTCCGCTTCCTCGCCAGAACCGGCGACAGAATCATGAAGATGCAGATCGTAAGGATCTGTTTTGGTCAGAGGTGAACTGGCAGGAATTAGAAAGTACCTCTTGACAAATACCCTGTGGGGGTATATCTTGTAGAAAAAGGCAAGATACCCCTGCGGGGTATTTTGCGTATGGCTGCAACGAAAGATCCGGCAGCATGTTGCGTGCACTGATATGCAGGCCGGAAACAGCATATGTGTAGAACCGGGAAGATTCTGGAAAATTCGGATTCCGGTGCCGGAGGCTCAGGAAGGGGAAAATTATGGCAGAACAAAAGGAAGAAAAAATGGAAGAAAAAGGCATGGAATGTTGTCATTGTCATCAGAAAGCAACACCCCGCTCTGAAAAAGAAAAAAAACAATTACAGAACCGTTTAAGCCGTATGAGCGGACAGTTAAACGGTATCAGCCGGATGCTGGAAGAGAACCGTTACTGCGGTGATATTCTCACACAGGTAGCTGCCGTGGAGAGTGCTTTACAGGCCTTTGGCTATGCAATCCTGAAGGAACATATGGAGACCTGTGTGGTGGAAGAAATCCAGAAGGGGAATACTGCTGTAGTAGATGAGGCAGTGGAACTTGTGAAGAAATTGAAATAAGCGGCGGAATGGTCGCAGATAAACCTGTAAATTTGTGCTGCTGCGGTGCATTGAAAGCACCGGAGACTTTGCAGGTCATGGAAAGGCAAGGGTATTATGAAGGAAAGATATCATGTTACAGGAATGTCCTGTTCCGCATGTTCTTCCCATGTGGAAAAGGCAGTAAACAAGCTGGAAAATGTGGAAAAAGCATCCGTGAATCTACTGACAGAGACCATGGATGTGACCTATGACGAGACGAAGATCACTTCGGCGGAAATCATTGATGCTGTGGTGAAAGCAGGCTACGGTGCTTCGGTAATGACCGAAGGCAGTGTGGCAGGTGCAGGCGGACAGAGCACTTCCGGGAATGCGGGAAGTACAGGAAAGTCCACAGCCGATGGCAAACAGGAGCTGCAGCAGAAGCTGGATGCAGACGCAAGAGCCATGAAATGGCGTCTGGGAATCTCCATTGGATTCCTGATCCCGTTAATGTATGTGTCTATGCACCATATGCTGAAAGAATGGTTCGGAATTCCGGTTCCGGCATTTATCGTAAACACGATGCACGGCAATGCCAATGCCATGAATTTTGCATTGACGCAGTTTTTACTGTTATTGCCGATTCTGTATGTGAACCGGAAGTTTTTCTCTGTAGGATTCAAAACATTGGCGCACCGCAGTCCGAACATGGACAGCCTGATCGCTCTGGGATCCGGCGCGGCACTGGTGTACGGCATTTTCGCCATGTACCGGATCAGCTATGGCTTAGGCTACGGTGACATGGCAGTGGTAGAGCATTATGCCCACGATCTGTATTTTGAATCCTCCGGTACGATCCTGACTCTGATCACCGTTGGAAAATATCTGGAGAGCCGTTCCAAGGGTAAGACCAGTGAGGCTATTACCAAACTGATGAATCTGGCTCCCAAGGTGGCAATTCTTGTGACCGAGGACGGACAGGAAAAGGAAGTGCCCACGGAGAGCCTGCAGAAAGGCGATATTTTTCTGGTAAAGCCCGGAAGTCTGGTACCGGTGGACGGTATCGTGTTAGAAGGCAACTCCAGTGTGGATGAAGCGGCCATCACTGGTGAAAGTGTTCCGGTGGAGAAACAGGCAGGTGACCATGTGGTCTCCGCTACCGTGAACAAGGCGGGCTTCTTAAAATGTCGTGCGGATCGTGTCGGCGATGACACCACGCTGGCACAGATCATCCGCCTGGTGGAGGAAGCCAGCGCCAGCAAGGCTCCCATTGCACAGCTGGCAGATAAGGTGGCTGGTGTATTCGTGCCGACGGTCATGACCATTTCCCTGATCACCCTGATCGTGTGGCTGATAAGCGGTGCTACCGCGGAATTTGCCATTTCCACAGCCATTGCCGTATTGGTAATTTCCTGCCCCTGTGCGTTGGGACTGGCAACACCCGTGGCTATCATGGTGGGAACCGGCGTAGGTGCCAGCAATGGTATCCTGATCAAGACGGGTGAGGCCCTGCAGCAGGCCAAAGAGATTGACACTGTGGTACTGGACAAGACCGGAACCATCACCAGCGGTAAGTTAAAGGTAGAAGAAGCAGGCGGTTATCAGAGTGACTTCCCGATGGATGCCATGATGCAGATCGCAGCAGCTCTTGAGAAAAAAAGTGAGCATCCGCTGGCGGAAGCTGTAGTGGAATGGGCAGAGCAGTTCGGTCTGGCAATTCCCGAGATCGTGGATTTCAAGGCAACCTTCGGCCGTGGCGTGGAAGGTACACTGGCAGCAGAATTCCGCGCGGTAGAATCAGTAAAAAATGACGGCCCTACGGCGGTATTTTATGCCGGAAAACAGAACGACACCACAGATGGCTCTGGCAAGACAACGGAACAGAACCAGATGGCGAGAAATACAGTATCGGGTGCCAGTAGCGTGATAATTCCTGCCGGTACAAAATTCTATGTAGGTAACCTTGCCTTTCTGCAGGAGAATCATATCACTCTGCCGGAGGAAGCCACAGAAGGTCTGAACCGGATGGCGGACGAAGGCATGACACCGCTTCTGGTGGCGCAGGAAGGAAGATTCTTAGGGATCATCGGTGTATCAGATACTGTCAAAGACACCTCCTATGAAGCAATCAATGCATGGGAGAAAATGGGCGTCAGAGTCATCATGCTGACCGGAGACAACCGCCGTACTGCAGAAGCTGTACGACAGAAGCTGGGTATCTCTGAGGTCGTGGCAGAAGTACTGCCGCAGGATAAGGAGAAAAAGGTCAGCGAACTGAAACGTCAGGGCCATAAGGTAGCCATGATCGGTGACGGCATCAACGATGCCCCCGCACTGGCAGCCGCAGATGTAGGCATGGCTATTGGTGCAGGCACGGATGTAGCCATGGAGAGCGCAGATATTATTCTGATGAAAAATGATCTGCGGGATGCCGTGACGGCCATGAAACTGAGCCGTTCCGTGATCCGCAACATCAAGGAGAATCTGTTCTGGGCTTTCTTCTACAACTGCATCGGCATCCCTCTGGCAGCCGGTGTGTTGTACCCGTCTTTTGGAATCCGTCTGAATCCCATGTTCGGCGCGGCAGCCATGAGTTTAAGCAGTATCTTTGTCGTGGGAAATGCCCTGCGGCTGAGAGGCTTTAAGAGCGGATTTACTCCGCTGAAAACAGGAACGCCGGAAGCAGCCCGGACGGAACAGGAGACAACGCAGGCAGCTGTGGAGGGAGAACAGTGCATACTGGAAGCCCCCGCAGAGCAAAATAGCAAAGAAGAGAAAGAGAGGACAAACACAATGACAAAAGTAATCAGTATCGAAGGAATGATGTGCAACCACTGCACCGGGACCGTACAGAAGGCACTGGAGGCCGTAGAGGGCGTAAAGACCGTAACCATGAGCCTGGAGCAGAAGAATGCTACTGTGGAACTGGCTTCTGATGTGGCAGACGAAGTACTGACCAAGGCTGTAGTTGACGCAGGATATGAAGTAAAGGGCGTTACCGAAAAATAAAGTGTTACTGTAGGTTACAATAACGGAAAAAGAGAAATGGCGCTGCCAAGATGCCGTGTTTTTGCAAACACGACACCGGACGGCGCTATTTTGGGTCTATAGAGAAAAAAGTGATCCGCAGGTACTTTTCAATGCAATATTTCAGGAATATATGTGGCGTATGGGTCTATACAGAAAAATTTCAGGCATAGATACTTAAATTGTGAAAAATGAGTATCTGGAGAGTGATTTTTCTCCTAACGGCATTAATCTTTTGCGTGAATGGAAAATAATTTTCGAAAGATTCCATATAAAGTTTATAATTTCTTAATTGATTTTCTCTGACTATGTGTTATATTAACTATAGAACAGATGAGACAGAAAGCCTGTGAATCTGTTCGCAAGTAAGAAAATAAATAAAGCAACTATTCAGAGCCTCATTCGCAAAACGCTGTTACACAGTTTCCTTTTTGCTCATTGAGGCTACCTCGCCAAATAAATATTGCCAAAGCTTTTTATGAATGCAAGCAATCAACAAAGCTCAGGCAATATTTAATGGCTCTGAATAGTTGCAAATTGCATAACCTTATGTGAGGAGGCGAACGATTATGAATATTGATAAATTTACACAGAAATCCATAGAAGCAGTCAATGGCTGTGAAAAGCTCGCCATGGAATATGGCAATCAGGAGATCGAACAGGAACATCTGCTGTACAGTCTGCTGACGCTGGATGACAGTCTGATCTTAAAGCTTGTGGAAAAGATGGAGATCCAGAAGGATCATTTTGTAAACCGTGCAAAACAGGCTTTGGAGAAGAGAGTAAAGGTGCAGGGCGGTCAGCCTTATGTCGGTCAGTATCTGAACAAGGTACTGGTCAGCGCATCGGACGAAGCAAAACAGATGGGTGACGAATATGTCTCCGTAGAGCATCTGTTCCTTGCCATGATCAAGAATCCCAACAAGGAGATCGCCGAGATCTGGAAGGAATACGGCATCACCAGAGAACGTTTCCTGCAGGCATTGTCTACCGTAAGAGGCAACCAGAGAGTCACCAGTGACAACCCGGAAGCAACCTATGATACATTGGAAAAATACGGGCAGGATCTGGTGGAGAAAGCAAGGAACCAGAAGCTGGATCCCGTCATCGGACGTGACAGCGAGATCCGTAATGTGGTACGTATCCTGTCCCGTAAGACAAAGAATAACCCGGTGCTGATCGGTGAACCCGGTGTAGGTAAGACCGCCGTGGTGGAGGGTCTGGCACAGCGTATCG
>ERZ827488.3591-NODE-3591-length-12331-cov-5.997638_pt1 | contig 12331 bp, 12 predicted proteins | sample MGYA00519771_ERZ827488 | MGnify/ENA primary metagenome ERZ827488 (study PRJEB31778, sample SAMEA3449323) | human gut metagenome | biome: human gut; feature: human-associated habitat; material: faeces | place: United Kingdom | collected 2010/2012 ...
ATAGGAAAATATGTTGTAACAAAAGGTAGTGAAACAGTAAAAGGTGATGAACCAAAAACATATCCAGTATATAGTAATGGAACAGCAATTTATTATAATCCGGTAACAAATAGTAAATGTGATTCTAGTGAAGCAGTAAGTACAACAGGGACAAAAACAGGATGTATGAAATGGTATACATTTAATGATGAAGGAGAAAATTCATCAACAGTGAATATGATATTAGATCATAATACAACAGCAAATATTGTTTGGAATACAGAAAATAAAAATGTGGCATATGAAGATAGTGAAGTTAAGATAGAGGTAGAAAAATTAGTAAATGAATCAAAATGGGCGAATATTCCAAGGTTAATTAGTGCTGAGGAAGTAGCTAAAATAACAGGAAATACAAGCTGGAAAAATACAAGTGATTGGTATTATTTAGACAGTAATAATCAAAATTTAACAGTGAATTCAAAAGGTGCAAGCAAATATGCTTGGTTATTTGACTATACAAAAGAATGCACAAAGTATGGATGTAATATAGAAGATTCCAATAATTATGGCTATTGGACGTCAACGACTTACGATAAAGCCGAATCAGGATCTCAAGTGTGGTATGTAAGATCTTCTGATGGATTATTTTATTATAAAGCTAACTTTTTATATCATGGCATTCGCCCAGTAATTACAATTTCAAAAAAAGTTATTTCTTAAAAAAATTTATAAAATAGTAAATTCTATTATACAAATTATTAAAAATTAAAAAATGAATATTCAAAAATGGTAAGTTAATTCTTACCATTTTTCTTTTTTGTAATTTCAACCGCACCATTATTTGTAATAATTTAATTCTACATCATAAACACATTTATAGTCAAATATTTTCCTAGGCATACTATTTATATTAAAACAAATATCATCTAAATATATTTGTGGTTTTAACTTCATCGATTCTCCTTTAGGTATATATCTTCTCACTAATGCATTTGTTCTTTCATTAGTTCCTCTTTGAAATGAACAATATGGATCACATTTATAAAGCTTAACTCCTAATTTCTTGGCTGTTATACCTAATGCTTGAAATTCTAATCCGTTATCTACTGTTATTGATTTTACATCTATATCATTTTTTATTATATAGTTATATATAAGATTTGCCGTATAGTATTCATTTTTATAATTTGATTTTATTAACCATAGCCTTCTTGTACACCTATCTACAATTGATGTTAATGAGTCTTGTTCGTTCTTTTTTCCTAATATTGAATCTATTTCTAAATGTCCTGGTTCATCTCTTTTATTTATATATTTTGGTCTTAAACTAATTGGTAATACTGTTTTATTATCTAAATTCCATTTGGTATGTGTCATCATCCCACCTTTTATTTTATTTTTTCTTCTTTTATAACACATATCATTTTTATTAATATTTATTTTTCCTTCATTGATCCAATTATAAACTTGTTTAATCGATGGGCATTTAATGCCTCGGTATCTTTTTTTAAACATAAATATACATACTTCTATTGAACTATTTCTTCGATTATAATGTGTATATAGATACTCGATAAATATTTTATGTTTTTCTATTATGTCTATCTTTCTATTTTTATATATTCCTGCTTTATATCTTGATATAGTTGAATGACTTATTTCTAATATCGAAGCTACCTTTCTCATAGACATTCCTTGTTTTAATAAAATATCTATTTCTACTTTCTTTTTTTCTGTTAATTGGGTATAATTCATATATGAGTCCTCCTGGCTGGGTGGGCTCTTTTATTGTATCAAAAAACCACACCTTTGTGGTGCGGTTCAAATTTCAATTTAGGAAAACTAACATTTGTTTTTAAAATTGAACTCTGTTAAATTAAAGACCAGAAACGGAGAAGAAATATGATAGAAACAAAACCCTTTTATACATGTAAGTATGATAAAGCATTTAAAGAGATTATGATGAAAAAAGAAAACTTTAATATCTTAAAAAAAGTATTAGAAAGTATATTAGAAGTAAAAATAGAAGAAATTAAGTTACAACCATTAAATCTACCAACAGGTAATATTCATTTAAAAGGAAAAGAAGTAGATTTATTAGTAGTAACCAATCAAGGAAAAATAGAAGTAGAAGTAAATACTTATTATAATGATTATGTTAGAGTAAGAAACTTTAGTTATATTACAAATATTTATAATAACCAAGTAACAGTAGGGGATAAATATAGTGAAGATACCAATGTCATTCAAATTAATTTAAATTATGGAATTCCAGATACAAAATATAGAAGAATTTATAAAGTAAGAGATGAAGAAGGAAAAGAATATATTAAAAATTTTTATATCTATGAAATAAATATGGAAAAGCTAAAAAAAATATGGTATGATAAAAACGAATTAGAAATAGAAAAAAATAAATATTTGTTGATGTTAGATATGGAAATCAAAGATATCAAGAAATTACCAAAAGATAAAGTGGTGAGAGAATATATGAAAAAGATAGAAAAATTAAATAATGATCCAATGTTTATTAATTGGATAACCAAAGAAAAAGATGAGCAAATGATCAAAAATACTCAACTTTATAATGCCACTCAAGAAGGAATTAATATTGGAATTAGTCAAGGAATTAACCAAGGAATGAAACAAGAAAAAATTGAAATAGCCAAATCTATGTTAAAGAAAAATATGGTTATAGAAGATATTATTGATATTACAGGGTTATCGAAAGAAGAAATAAAAAAATTATAATATAAACTACATTCAGTTGGAGGAAACTTCACTATAGCATACTAATCTCCAGTAGTTAGTGTGCTTTTTATTTTAAAAGGAGAACATATGAAAATAGAAACAATCATATCAGATAGAGATCAATTAAAATTAGAAGTTGCTATATTAGAATGCGAATCCCCAAAAGGAATAGTTCAGATATCTCATGGAATGTCAGAACATAAGGAACGATACTATCCATTTATGGAATATCTAAAAAAAATAACTTTATCACTGTCATTCATGATCATAGAGGACATGGAAATAGTGTAAAATCAAAAGAAGATTTAGGCTATTTCTATGAAGAAAATAGTCAATATATTGTTGATGATTTATACCAAGTGACTAGTTACATAAAAAAACAATATCCAAATTTGCCAGTTTATTTATTTGGTCATAGTATGGGAACATTGGTTGCTAGAAATTATCTAAAAAAACATGATCAAGAAATAGAAAAAATAGTCTTATGTGGACCACCGACAAAAAATAAATTAGCTGGACTTGGAATTCAATTTGCAAAGATATCTAAAAAAATAAAAGGAGATAGAAATCGTAGTCAATTTTTAAATCAGCTGACATTTGGTAATTATAATAAAAATTATAAAATACAAAATGAATGGATTTGTTCTAATATAGAAAAAGTAAACCAATATAACCAAGATGAATTATCTGGATATATATTTACAACAAATGGATTTATTAATTTATATGGATTAATGAAAAATGCTTTTAATAAGAAAAACTGGAATGTTCAAAATCCAAATTTAAAAATATTGGTCATTGCTGGTTGTGATGATCCAGTGATTCAAAATAAAAACAAATTTGAAAATCTCATAAACTTTTTAAGATCATTAGGATATAAAAATATTACTTCTAAATTGTATCCTAAAAAAAGGCATGAACTTTTAAATGAAGTAGATCATGAAAGTATTTATCAAGATATATTAGACTTTTTTAATGAGTTATGAAAATAGTATTTGTTGGACTTTCTAATAAAATCAATAAAATGCCTTTTGATATTACAACAAATTCTGGAAAAATAGTTCATGAGATTATTTCAAGATTAAAAGACGATTGTTATTTAATGAATCTAGTTGATTATGCTCCTCTATGTGAAAACCTACGACTTCGCTATCCAACAGAACAAGAAATAATCGACTGTACCCAAAAATTTAAAAAGAAAATAAAAAAGATAAATCCTGATTTAATTGTTAGTTTTGGAAATATCACAACAAATCATTTAAAAAAGTTAAATTTGAAAACGAAATTATTATCGTTTTATCATCCATCTTACATTTTTACCTATAAACATCAACAAGTTGATACCTATATTGAAGAAATAGTTCATACAATTCAAAAGGAGGAAAAAACATGGATACCATAAAAAATTATTGCCATTATTTTAAAGATATTTCATTTGAAGAGAGTCCTTTTAATGATGTAGATAATATTTTACTTTCTACCATTGTATATTTAGATTTTAAAGATATTGTAAAAGAACCTATCACCATGAAAGAAGCAGGAAAAAAATTCTTTGAACAGAATACTTTTAAAACACTAAAAAACTATTCCTTATCAATTAAACAAACCATTCAAAATTTCAAAATTATATATGATCATAAAAGATATAAAGATATCATATTATCAAATTATGAAAAAATAGTAGATGAAGAAAAACAATTTTGTGCTCTAACTTACGAATTGCCAGATGGAACTTTATATATCGGTTATGAAGGAACAGATGACTCTATGATTGGTTGGCAAGAAGATTTCGAATTAATTTATAAATTCCCTGTTCCTGCTCAAAAGTGTGCGATAACATATATTAATAAAATTGTAAAATACAAAAACAAAAAAGTATTAGTTGGTGGACATTCAAAGGGTGGTAACCTTGCTATGACAGCTAGTATGTATGCCAAACCATATATCAAAAGAAGAATCGTAACGGTTTATAATAACGATGGCCCTGGTTTTAGAAAAGAACAATATGAATCCAAAGAATTTAAACAACTTCTTCCAAAATTAAAAATGTTCGTTCCAAGTGAATGTGTCGTTGGATTTTTACTTCGTCATCCAAAACAATATATGGTTGTAAAGAGTTCTGGAAAAGGATTACTACAGCATAATGCCAACACATGGAATTGTTATGGCCCAGTTTTTATAAAAGGAGAATTATCGCCAGAAAGTAAAAAAATAGAAAAAAGAATTCTATCTTGGTTAGACAAACATAATGATGAACAGAGAAAACTATTTGTAGAATCCTTATTTGATATTTTTAAAAAAAGTGACATCACTCTATGTAGTCAACTTCGTCAAATTAAATTATCTCGTATGATTCGTTTTATTCAAGTTAGTAGAAAATTAGATAAAGAATCCAAAGAATTAATTTTAAGTGTCATTCGAGTATTATTTTTTAGTAAAGAAGAAAGAGAAGGTAAATTAGAAAAATGAAACAATATTTAAAAGAATATATCAAAGAAGTTGATAAACTTTTAAAAAATGATGTTGTCAATCAAAAATATATAGATAATCATTTAATTAAAATTGGTTTTTTTCAACATGAACGACTTATTCACCTTATTGTAACTGTATTTTATGCTCTTTTTGTTATCTTCTTTTTATTTTTAAGCAGTTTTAATTTCCTTTATATAATCCCTACATTTATTTTAATTATTTTCTTAATATTTTATGTACTTCATTATTTTTTTCTAGAAAATAGTGTCCAATATTTATATAAACAATATGATATAATGAACCAAAAAATGAAAGATGTGTGAAAACCATCTTTTTATATTGACAAGAAAAAAAGAGACCAGTATAATTTTGTTAGTTGCCTTACAATTGGAGGAAATTTATGGAAGAAAAAAGCATTGGATTTGAAATTAAATCGCTGAATAATTTAATTGCTAGGAAAATTATGAAAGATGCTAAATTAGATAGTGGAATTAATATTACTCATGTTCAAGTAAAAATCCTTCACTATTTATTTAATCATCAAGATCATCCAGTTTATCAAAGAGATATTGAAAAAGAATTATCTATTCGTAGGTCAACTGTCTCTGGTATTATTAAAACAATGGAAAAAAATAATTTTATTGAGAGAGTAACTTCAAAAGAAGATGCCCGTTTAAAACAAATTGTAATATCTGAAAACATTAAAAAATTTACTAGTAGTTTTAAACAAAAAGCAGATCAATTTGATCAACTATTGAGTAAAGATATTCCAAAAGAAGAATTAGAAATATTTTTCAAAGTGGTGAATCAAATGAAACAAAATATCAGTATTTAGAAAGGAAGATAATATGTTAAAATTAATTCGTAATTTTACAAAAAAAGAATGGGCTTTAATGTTTATTAGTGCCTTATTCATTATATTTCAAGTTTGGTTAGATTTAAAAATGCCTGACTATATGTCAGAAATCACTCAACTTGTTCAAACAGAAGGATCTAGCCTAAATGAAATTTTAACTCAAGGTATTTATATGCTACTTTGTGCCGGAGGAAGCCTAGTATCCTCTATGATTGTTGGCTATTTTGTAGCAAATTTAGCCGCTCAATTTTCTATGAAAGTTCGTAAAAAACTATTCGATAAAGTAGAAAATTTAAGTATGCATGAAGTAAAAATGTTTTCAACAAGTAGTTTGATTACAAGAACAACAAATGATATCACACAAGTTCAAATGTTAATTGCTATGGGACTTCAAATGATGATTAAAGCACCTATTACAGCTATTTGGGCTATTACAAAAATATTAAATAAAAGTTGGCAATGGAGCGCTATTACAGCAGTTGCTTTAGTAGTACTTCTTACAACTATTGGCTGCTTAATGATTATCGTAATGCCTAGATTTAAAATTGTTCAAAAATTGATTGATAAAATCAATGGTGTTACTAGAGAAAATTTAACAGGAATTCGTGTTATTCGAGCATTTAATGCAGAACAGTATCAAGAAGATAAATTTGAAGAAACCAATACAAAGTTAACGAATCAACAACTATTTAATCAAAAAGCATTTGCTATTTTATCTCCAGTTATGTATTTAGTCATGTATTTCTTAACACTTGCAATTTACTTTGTTGGAGCCTATTTAATTAAAGATGCCGGAATGGCTGATAAAATTAGTTTATTTGGAGATATGATTGTATTTTCGTCTTACGCAATGCAAGTAATTATGGCATTTTTGATGTTAGCAATGATATTTATGATGTTGCCTAGAGCAGAAGTATCTGCCAAAAGAATTAATGAAGTATTAGATGTTGATATTAGTGTCAAAAATGGTACTTTAAAAGAAATCGATACAAAAGAAACAGGAACAGTAGAATTTAAAAATGTGTCATTTAAATATCCAGATGCAGAAGAATATATTTTAAATAATATTTCCTTTAAAGCAAATCAAGGAGAGACAGTTGCTTTTATCGGTTCAACAGGTAGTGGAAAATCAACTTTAATTAATTTGGTTCCAAGATTTTATGATGTAACAGACGGTGAAGTATTGATTGATGGAATCAATGTAAAAGATTATGATTTAGAACTTTTACATAATAAAATAGGGTACGTTCCTCAAAAAGCTGTTTTATTTAATGGAACTGTTTCTTCTAATGTTGCTTATGGAGAAAATGGAGCAGGTTCTATTACAGAAGAGAAAATTAAAGAAGCAATAAAAGTTGCTCAAGGAACAGAATTCGTAGAGAAAATGGAAGATACTTACCAAGCACATATCGCACAAGGTGGTACCAATGTATCAGGTGGGCAAAAACAAAGATTAGCCATTGCTAGAGCAATCGCAAGAGATCCTGAAATTTATATTTTTGATGATTCATTTTCAGCTTTAGATTATAAAACAGATTCTATTTTAAGACATGAATTAAAAAAATATACAAAAAAAGCAACAAGTTTAATTGTTGCTCAAAGAATTGGTACGATTATGAATGCCGATAAAATTATTGTTTTAGATAAAGGAAAATGTGTTGGTATGGGAACCCATGAAGAATTATTAAAATCTTGTGAAGTTTATAAAGAAATTGCCTTATCACAAGTTACAGAGGAGGAACTAAATAATGAAAGAACAAAATAGAAAACCTCCAATGGGAGGACCAGGACCAAGAGTGGCTGAAAAACCAAAAGATTTTGGAAAAGCAATTGAAAGATTATTTCATAATTTAAAGAATTGGCGTGTTTTAATTTATATTTCGTTAATTTTAGCCGTAGTAGGATCTATATTATCTCTTGTTACACCAAATCGTTTATCCGATTTAACCAATGAAATTTCAAATGGCTTAGTAATGAATACGGACAATTTTCAAAAAATTAGTGAAAAAGTGACAACAAATCTATCAGAAGAAAAAATGAAAGAATTAATGCCTGCTATTTTAAATATTCATTTGAATGAAGAAATTGCAATGGAAATTTTAACTTCTAACTTATCAGAAGAAGAAAAATTACAATTTCAACAATTTATGGCATCCGGTGATTTTTCAGAGTCCGCTTTATTAAGTCTACCAGAAAATGTTCTAAAAAAAATAATTCCTACATCTACTTACGAAGGTGTTTTAGTAACAACAGAGGATAAGATAGAATTGTTAAAACAAGTAGATAAAATAAAGGAAACAAAATCTTTAAAAGAGACTCCTACCAGCATTCAAACAATTCTACTTCCAAGTTTTAAGATGGATAATATAGAAATTTCTACAGAAGATCAACTTATCTTTTTAGAAAAATTAGGAACATTAGATAAAGATAGTAGTGCTCAAGATGTTTATAAAAAAGTAGATGAAATGCCAAAAAGTATAAAAAAATTAGTAGAGCCAACGATGAATATCAATAAAATTAAAAATATTACAATTCTACTTGTTATTTTATATGTTGTTAGTGCTTTATTTACTTACATTGAGTCTATTTCTATGACAGATGTGGCAAATAAATTTGCGAAAAATTTAAGAAGTCGTATTTCCGTTAAAATTAATAAATTACCATTAAAATATTTTGATCAAAATTCTAATGGTGATATTTTATCGAGAGTAACGAATGATGTGGATACTATTGCTCAATCTATGAACCAAAGTTTAGCTTCATTAGTTAGTGCCATTACTCTTTTTGTAGGATCTATTATTATGATGTTTGTAACAAATTGGATTATGGCAATTACAGCAATTGTATCAAGTTTAATTGGATTTATCTTTATGGCAATTATTTTAGGAAAATCTCAAAAGTACTTCATTGCTAGACAAGAAGAGTTAGGAAAATTAAATGGTCATATTGAAGAAATTTATTCTGGATTAAATGTAGTAAAGGCTTATAATGGTAAAAAAGAGTCTGATAAAGTATTTGATATTTATAATAAAAGTGTTTATGAATGTAATCGTAAAAGTCAATTTTTATCAGGATTAATGATGCCTATTATGTCCTTTATTGGAAATTTCGGATATGTTGCTGTTTGTGTGGTGGGAGCAGTATTGGTAATGAATGATATGACAACATTTGGTGTTATTGTAGCATTTATTATGTATGTTAGGATGTTTACAAGTCCTTTATCACAAATCGCCCAAGCAATGACATCTTTACAATCTACAGCAGCTGCTAGTGAACGTGTCTTTGATTTTCTAGAGGAAGAAGAAATGAATCCTCAAAATGATATTAAGAAATATTTAGATTCTAGTAAAGTAAAAGGTGAGATAGAATTTAATCATGTATCATTTGGTTATAATGATGATAGAACGATTATAAAAGACTTTAGTGCGAAGGCTAAACCAGGACAAAAGATTGCAATTGTTGGACCAACGGGTGCTGGAAAAACAACAATGGTAAATTTATTAATGAAGTTCTATGAAATCAATTCTGGAGATATTAAAATTGATGGAACTTCTATTCATGATTTATCTAGAGAAAATATTCATGATTTATTCATAATGGTTCTTCAAGATACTTGGTTATTTAATGGAACAATTCGTGATAATATTAAGTATAATAAAGAGAATATTACAGATGAACAAATTATGAAGGCTTTAGGAGTAGTTGGTGTAGATCATTTTGTAAAATCATTGCCAGGTGGATTGGATTATGAGATTACAGATAATGATAGTATCTCTGCTGGAGAAAAACAATTATTAACAATTGCTCGTGGTATGGTTAAAAATGCACCATTCTTAATTCTAGATGAAGCAACAAGTAGTGTGGATACTAGAACAGAGGAGTTGGTTCAAAAGGCAATGGATCAATTAACAGTAGGTAGAACCTCTTTCATTATTGCCCATAGACTTTCAACAATTAAAAATGCAGATTTAATTTTAGTGATGAAAGATGGTAATATTATTGAACAAGGAAATCATGATGAGTTGATGAAACAAAATGGTTTCTATGCTGACTTATATAACTCACAATTTGAAAATTAATATCCAACTTAGTTGGATATTTTTTTATCATTTATGATATGATAAGGTGAGGGAGGTATTATGAAAAAGTTTAGTGTTATTATTGTTTTGTTAATTTTAGGCATTACCTGTTATCATTTTTCTTTAGGAAATAATAAAGTATTTTCTTATGGTAGTAGTATGAGCTTTTCTGAGATTGTCAAAGTTTCTGAAACAGAAGTGTCGGATTCTGATATAAAAAAATTGTATACTTATAGTTTTAAAAGGGCTATTGTGAAAAATATTGGTTCTACAACGAAGAAAAAGTTTAATATTGATAATCATACTATCACTATTATGGGAAATCGTAATTTAGTCCAAATTGATCATCAATTGTATCAATATAGTAAAAAATAAAAGGTATCTTGTGATACCTTTTAGCTTGCTTTTAGTTTTTTTATTTTAACTTTTCCTTTTTCTTCTAGTTCATTTGCTTTTTCAATTTGAGATTTTATTTTATTATTTTGTTTTATTATATTATTTTCTAAATTAGTTAAGTATTGAAGTGTTTTTAATACTTCTAAAGAATCTGTATTTAATTTTAATAATTCAAATTTTAATGATTCAATTTCTTCTAAACTATTATTATTAATTTTTATATTGTTTATCATTATTTCTTTTTGACTATGTATATTTTTTAATATATTTTTAAGATTATAGTATTTTATTTGATATTGTTGATTGGTAATTTTTCTCATATATTTGATTCGGTGATTCATTATGATAGAATGAACTAGTTTTCCAAAAATAGTATTTTGGAATAACGAAAATACAGGGTTTAAAAGTGCAAAAGCTTTTTCTTTTACAATTGAAATTAATTTTTTTTCTTTTTGGTCTGTATTTTGTAAATAATGATTGATTTGTTCTAGTTCTATTTCTTGTTTTGAAATATCATTGTTGATAATTTGAAAAGCATTTTTAATATCTATTGTAGCCAATTTAAAATTTTCATTTAACTGTTCTTTTTCTAATTCATTAACTTTATCATGAGAAATTTTCTCTTTTGATGTAGTATTTTCTTTCACATTAATATCTTCTTTTGATATTTTATTTTCTTCAATTTTGATTTCTTCTTTTATAGAACCTTGGGGTTGATTATTTTGATTTATCTTTTTAATATTTTTATTTTTTTCTAAAGTGGTATTTACAGTTTGATTAAGGTATTCTATGCTTTGAATATTATTTTTTATTGGAGTTTTTACATTATCATTTATTGTGCCTATTTCAGGATAAATTGGTCTGTCTTTTTTTAAATTATTATCTATGGGCTCTATAAAATTATTAGGAAAAGAGTTATCTATCATATTTTTTTCTTTTTTTAAATTTGAATATTCTTGTTGCTGATCTATGGTATCATCTTTTGGAATGTCTGTAAAAATAGAACTTGTAGCATTCAATATTTCTTTGGATACTTTTCCAACAAAATGAGAAGCTAGAGCACCAGCTACTATGGCGTTAGCTACATATTTATTTTTTTCTTTTCCCTTGCCATTTATTAATTTTTGATTCATTGAATCATTTCTTTTAGTTTGTGATTTTTTTAGCGTAGGTTGTTTATTGATTGATTGTTGATTTAAATAAGAATTGCAATTTATATTTTTTTTTATTTTTTCAAGTGAAGTATTATTTAATTTTATAATAAAATTTGTTTGCTTTTGTTTGATTTCTTTATTTTCTTTCAATATATTTATTTTTTCAGGTTTTAAGGGATTAATTTTATTGTAATTTGAATTTGTTTTTTGAAATTTTTCGTTACCATTTTTATTATAAATAGAATTGCTTTTTTGTGGATTAGTAGTTTTGTAATTTTTCTTTTTTTGAGTCAAAGGAAAAGTTATAAGATTGCCTAAATATCCAATTATGATTAAGAGTTTGGCTTTTCTTTTTTTTCTTTTTTCAATTTCTTTTATTTGTTTTTCTTCTTGTTTTAATTTTTTCTTCTGTTTTAATTTTTTTTGTATTTTAAAGAAATCTTTTAGTTTGTTTTTTAATGATCCTTTTTCACCCATAAAACCACCTCCAACATATTGTATCAAAAGATTTTGAAATTGACTATATGAAAAATAGAAAGATTATTATAATCTCTCTATTTCTTCTTTGGAAAGCCCCGTTATTTTTTTAATTATAGAAATATCAATATTTTCTTTTATCATTAATTTTGCTATTTCAATATTTC
>ERZ827488.3608-NODE-3608-length-12247-cov-9.710466_pt1 | contig 12247 bp, 10 predicted proteins | sample MGYA00519771_ERZ827488 | MGnify/ENA primary metagenome ERZ827488 (study PRJEB31778, sample SAMEA3449323) | human gut metagenome | biome: human gut; feature: human-associated habitat; material: faeces | place: United Kingdom | collected 2010/2012 ...
GCGCCCCTGCTTTTGCGAAAGCGGGAGCGCGGTGTATCTGCGGATATGAGATTTGAGAGAGTAGCAAGCACATCCGGTGTCCGTACACACCGGAAAAAGGAGCGGTTCTGCCTTGCGCCCGAACTGCTCCTTTTGTTGTTGGGGAATCCCCACACCCCTTTCATGTCTGAATTGAAAATACTTCCTGAACTTTTCAGAAAGCCCTTGCTTTTATTCGCTTTGACGATTATAATTATAATGTGATTTTATAAGCAGACGCGGAACTTAACTGCAACAGGAGTGCTACCCATGAAGTATTTATCTATCGCGCAAACCGCCGAACGCTGGGGCATCTCCACCCGCCGTATTCAGATTTTGTGCGGCGAGGGGCGCGTCCCCAGTGCTATCCGTATTGGCACGGTCTGGGGGATTCCAGAGGACGCAGAGAAGCCAGCGGACGCAAGAATCAAAAACGGCAAGTATATCAAGAAGCCCACCGAAAACGAAAAATGAGCCGCAGATTATATCAGCGACTCTAACTCGAAATAATGGGGTCTATTCCATTTCGCGGGTGCGAATGGGCGCACTGACCCCTTGTCACGAATCTACCCAAATTGTCGATTCGACAGATTATAGCAGAGTTCTACAAAGGAGCAACAATTATGAACAAACAACAGCTTGCCAATAAAATCTGGGAATCCGCAAACAAAATGCGATCCAAGATCGAGGCTAACGAATATAAAGACTACATTCTTGGTTTCATCTTCTATAAGTTTCTCTCTGACAAAGAAGTAGATTTTCTAAAAAAGGACGGATATGAAGAAGCTGACCTTCAGGAACATGTACATGAGAACAACGAGGAACTTGTTGATTATTGTCAGCAACACCTTGGCTATTTTATCGCCTATGATAATCTTTTCTCGACATGGCTGGATAAGGGAAATAGCTTTACTGTTGACAATGTGAGAACTGCTCTTTCTGCATTCAATCGCTTGATCAGTGATACGCAGAAAAAGGTGTTCAGCAAAATTTTTAATACACTGGAAACTGGTCTGAGCAAACTTGGTGACAGCACCAGCAATCAAACCAAAGCTATCCGCGACTTGATTCAGCTGATCAAGGATATTCCTACCGATGGCAGGCAGGACTATGACGTTTTAGGCTTTATTTACGAATATTTGATCAGCAACTTTGCTGCAAATGCTGGGAAGAAGGCCGGTGAGTTTTATACGCCTCATGAAGTGTCTCAGCTTATGTCTGAGATTGTCGCAAACCACTTGAAGGATCGTGAGAAAATCGAAATATATGATCCTACGAGCGGTTCTGGCTCTCTTTTGATTACCATAGGCAAGAGTGCTACCAAGTACCTGAAGAATAAAGACGGCATCATGTACTATGCGCAGGAGCTGAAGGAAAACACATACAATCTGACCCGTATGAATCTTGTTATGCGCGGCATCAATCCAGCCAATATCTTCACTCGCTGTGGCGATACATTGGAGCAGGACTGGCCTATGTACGATGATGTCACTCAGACGTATAACCCGTTGTATCTGGATGCTGTAGTTTCCAACCCACCGTATTCACAGCACTGGGATCCGTCTCACAAGGAAACCGAACCCCGCTATCGCTATGGCATGGCACCAAAAGGAAAAGCTGACTATGCCTTCCTGCTTCATGACCTGTACCATGTAAAACCAGACGGTATTATGACCATCGTCCTCCCTCATGGTGTTCTGTTCCGTGGTGATGCTGTTGGAGGCGCTGATGGACTGGGTGAAGGCGAGGGACGTATTCGCCGAAATCTGATCGAAAATAACAACATCGAAGCAATTATCGGACTGCCCGCAAATATTTTCTATGGCACGGGTATTCCCACCATCATTATGGTTTTACGGCAAAAACGTGAAGCTTCTGATGTGCTTTTTATTGACGCTTCCAAGGGATTCACCAAAGTTGGTAAGACCAACAAACTAATGGCATCGGACATCAAGAGAATTGTGGACGCTATTGCCGCCCGCCCTGAAAGTATTGAAAAATTTGCCAGACTGGTTTCCAAGGAAGAGATTCGCCGCAATGGATATAACCTGAATATTCCCCGTTATATCGATTCTTCCGAAGCGACAGAAACTTGGGATATTTACGCCACCATGTTCGGCGGCATACCCAACCATGAAATTGATCTTCTGGAACAGTATTGGACTGCGTTCCCTCAGCTGAGAAGTGTTCTGTTTGCCGCCGATAAAACCCCGTATTCAAGATTGGCAGTTGAAAACATCAAAGAAGCTATCGAAGGCAGTGCCGATGTACAAGCGTTCGTTGCAGCACATCAGTCAGCGTTCGCAGATTTTGATACATATCTGGACGGCGAACTGATCGGAAAAATGATGGATCTGAATGTCTCCAAGGCTGAGGATACTATTACGCAGAATATCTTTGGCCGTGTTGCACCGCTTCCCCTGATCGACAAGTATCAGGCGTATCAACTGTTGGATGACAAGTGGAATATAATTTCCACCGATCTTGAAATTATCCAGACGGAAGATTTTGCTGCCACAAAGCAGGTCGACCCGAATATGGTCATCAAAAAGAAAGACGATAAGGAAGAAGAAGTACAGAACGGCTGGGTAGGCCATGTCATTCCCTTTGATTTGGTGCAGACTACACTTCTTCGGGAAGATTATGATGCACTCAAGGCAAAAGAAGCTGGATTGGATGAAATTGCCGCTGAACTGACGGAGATCATAGATTCCATTGACGAGGGTGATCGCGGAGAGTTTCTGAATGATGACAATACTGCATTTGTCCCCAAAGAGTTTGCAGCAAAACTTGCGGAAATCTATGCAGATATCTCTTCCCCGGAATTGCTTGGTTTGCAGGGATATGCTGCATTGATAGATGCCAAAGCCGGAAAGGCAGCAAAACTGAAATATATTTTTGAGCACAAGGAAGTGAACTGGGCGTTTGTAGATGGAAATGCCCCGTATACCAAGGGCAAAGTCGCGGCTTATATGAAAACGCTGCGCGAGGCATATTCCTTCCCGGAAGATTCCTTTGAGGCGAAGATGGTCTGTGCTGATAAGCTGATGACGGAAGAAAAAGCCGTCAAAAAGGATGTCAAAGAAAAATCCTATGCGCTCCACATGAAAACCAAAGAAACCATTGAAGGGCTGAGCGATGAGCAAGTTCTTGACCTCCTGCGCCTGAAATGGATTGTTCCGCTGTGCGCATCTCTCCGTGCCATGCCGGATGCAATCATTGACACACTGGAAAAGGCGGCACAAGCGTTGGCAGATAAGTATGCCGTGACCTATTTGGAATTGGATGAGCAGATTCAAAAATCCGAGCAAGTGCTTTCTTCCATGATGGATGACTTGACCGGCAGTGAGTACGACATGAAGGGCTTGGCAGAGTTCAAAGCTCTGTTGCAGGGTGATGCAAATGAGTAAAACCGAAATCCCTTCCATTCGTTTTCGCGGCTTTGACGACGCTTGGGAACAGCGTAAGTTGGGAGAAGTTATACGATTAAATGGACGAATTGGCTTTCGTGGTTATACAGAAAAGGATATTGTTACAAAGGATGATGGGGGCGTTCTAACCTTTAGCCCTACAAATATCGTTGACAATAAGCTGACCACAAATTGCAAAAACACCTACATAACAAGATTCAAATATGATGAATCTCCAGAAATCAAAATTCACAATGGAGATATTCTTTTTGTGAAAACGGGTTCTACGCTGGGTAAAAGTGCCTTAGTGACAGGGCTTTCGGAAGATGCGACATTAAATCCACAGGTAGTTGTTATGCGTACCAACAATTTGAATGTGGAATTTTTAGCTGCAATGCTCGTAACAAACGCAATTATTTCGCAAGTAAATTCGGCTAAAATAGGAGGAGCAGTTCCGACTTTAACAGAAACAAGAATCAAAGATTTTGATGTGGCTATTCCAGTATCTGAAGCAGAGAAAGAACAAATTGGACAGTTCTTCAGTCAGCTCGACCACCTTATCACCCTTCATCAGCGTAAGTTTGAAAAGTTGACGAATGTGAAAAAGTCGATGCTCAAAAAGATGTTTCCGCAAAATGGCAGCAGTTACCCCGAAATTCGTTTCAAGGGATTTACTGACCCTTGGGAACAGCGTTAGTTCTCCGAGATAACTTTTCTGTCGGGAGAAAAGAATAGAGAAAACCTGCCGTTGGAGAGTTATTCAATAACCAACGAGAGCGGATTTGTGCCGCAAGACGAGAAGTTTGAAAATGGTGGCACTATGCGAGAAGCTGATAAAAGAATGTACTATATCGTTTCTCCAAACTCGTTTGCCTACAATCCGGCAAGAATAAATGTTGGCTCGATTGGATATCAAAACACCGGGAAAAATGTCATAGTTAGCTCACTTTACGAGATTTTTAAGACTTCCGATGATGTTGATGACAGACTTCTGTGGCACTGGTTCAAGTCGCCTGATTTTCAAAAGTTGATTTGGCAGTTGCAAGAGGGCGGTGTTCGACTTTACTTCTATTATGACAAACTCTGTATGGGCGGGGTATCTCTCCCATCACTTGAGGAACAACGCAAAATTGGAAAGTTTTTTGATACTCTCGACAACCTTATCACCCTTCATCAGCGTGAGTTGGAAAAGCTCCAAAGCATCAAAAAAGCACTGCTTGAAAAAATGTTTGTCTGATACAGGAGGCAAGCTATGGTATTTGAACAGGAAGCCGCCTTTGAAACGGCGCTCATTAATTTACTGACAGAAAAATATGGCTGGGAGCCGGAAATTCTGCGCTATAAAACAGAAGAAGATCTGATCCAAAACTGGAAACAGATCCTCTTTGAAAACAACCGGGATGTGGACCGGCTGAACGATGTTCCGCTGACCGACGGCGAAATGCAGCAGATTCTTGACCAGATTACCTGTCTGCGCACGCCGCTGAAACTCAACGGTTTTATCAATGGTAAAACCGTTGCTGTCAAACGCGACAATCCCGCGGACGAACTGCACTTCGGCAAAGAAATCAGCCTAAAAATCTATGACCGTCAGGAAATTGCCGCCGGTCAAAGCCGCTATCAGATTGCCGAACAGCCGGTATTCAAGGCAAGGAACTCTGTTCTGCCCAACCGCCGGGGTGACTTTATGCTGTTGATCAACGGTATGCCGCTGATTCACTGCGAACTGAAGCGCAGCGGTGTGGATGTCAGCCAAGCCTACAACCAGATTGAAAAATATGCACATGAGGGAGTTTTCTCTGGATTGTTTGCTCTTGTGCAGATTTTTATTGCTATGCAGCCGGATGAAACAGTCTATTTTTCAAATCCCGGTCCGGACGGAAAGTTCAACAAAGATTTTTACTTTCACTGGGCAGATGCCAACAATGAGCCGTTGAACAACTGGAAGGACATTGCACAGTATCTGCTTTCCATCCCTATGGCGCACCAGCTGATCGGCTTCTATACCGTTGCCGATGATACCGACGGTATTTTGAAGGTTATGCGCAGCTATCAGTATTATGCGACTTCTCGTATTACCAGCCGCGTTGCTATGCGCCGATGGGCTGATAGGGATCAGATGGGCGGCTACATCTGGCACACCACCGGTTCCGGAAAAACACTGACCAGCTTCAAATCGGCTCAGTTGATTGCAGCTTCCAAGGATGCTGACAAGGTTGTATTCCTGATGGACAGAGTTGAACTTGGCACGCAGTCCCTGTTGGACTATCGCGGGTTTGCCGACGATACAGACTCTGTGCAAGCTACAGAAAACACGGATATTCTCGTAGCAAAACTGCGGAGCGATGATCCCGCAAACACGTTGATTGTCACCTCAATTCAGAAAATGAGCCGTGTGGAAGAAGAAAACGGCTTCAATGCGCACGACATCGAACTGATTCAAAATAAACGGGTTGTATTTATCATTGATGAAGCTCATCGTGATGTGTTTGGCGAAATGCTGCGGACTATTAAAGAGACTTTCCCGAACGCCATGTTTTTTGGCTTTACCGGCACGCCGATCCACGATGAAAATCAGAAGAAAATGAGCACTACTTCGGATGTGTTCGGCAATGAGCTGCACAGGTACAGCATTGCGGACGGCATCCGTGATAAGAATGTTCTGGGCTTTGATCCATACATGGTGCCAACATACAAAGATCGTGATCTTCGGAAAGCGGTTGCACTTGAAAGAGCTAAGGCAACTACTGAGGCAGAAGCGTTGGCAGACCCTAAAAAGAAAAAAGTCTATCTGCATTATATGGATCACACAAAAGTGCCGATGGCTGGATATGTTCAGGCAGATGGTAGCTATTTGAAAGGCATTGAGGATTATCTGCCTGTTTCTCAGTACGAACGCGAAGAGCATCAGTGTGCCGTAGTTGATGATATTTTGGAAAACTGGACAACCCTAAGCCACGACAGCAAGTTTCATGCGATTTTTGCTACCAGTAGCATTCCAGAGGCAATCCAGTATTATAAACTGTTTAAAGCAAAGAGCAATCTGAAGATTACCGCTTTGTTTGACCCCAGTATTGATAACAATGGTAATGGGCTTTTTAAAGAAGAGGGCATTGTTGAAATCATCAAAGATTACAATACCAGATACAGTATGGAGTTCCAAATGGCAACTTATGCAACCTTCAAAAAGGACATTTCCTATCGTCTGGCGCACAAAGAACAGTACAAAGGAATTGAACATACTTCCGACCAGCAAATTGATCTACTGATCGTTGTCGATCAGATGCTGACTGGTTTTGACTCCAAATGGATCAACACGCTATATTTGGATAAGATTTTGGTTTACGAAAAGTTGATTCAGGCATTCTCACGTACCAATCGTCTCTATGGTCCGGAGAAGCCCTTTGGCACGATTCGTTATTATCGTAAACCGTATACAATGCAGAGAAACATTGAAGAAGCGTTCAAGCTGTATTCCGGTGATAGACCTCTTGGCCTATTTGCCGACAAGCTGGAACACAACCTCGAAAAAATGAATGCGTTGTACGATGATATTAGGAGCATCTTCCGTTCTGCTGGAATTAAGAACTTCGAAAAACTTCCGGTTGATCATACGGAGCGCGGACAATTTGCTAAATTATTCAAGCAGCTTAACAGCTATCTCGAGGCTGCTAAGATACAGGGCTTCACTTGGAATAAGCTGTCCTATACATTTAAGAACGCTGACAGAAAAGTGGTCGTAGACCTGCACTTCGATGAAACCACCTACTTGATTCTTGCTTTACGCTATAAGGAACTGTTCGCTGGCGGCAGCGGAGAAGCCGGTGTTGAGGATGTGCCGTATGAAATTGACTCCTACCTGACGGAAATCAATACTGGTGTAATTGATGCCAACTATATGAACTCCCGGTTCAAAAAGTACATCAAGGCATTGCAGGATGGCGCGGAAACTGCCGCTGTGCTGGATGAACTTCACAAGTCGTTTGCAACGCTCACACAAGAGGAACAAAAATACGCAAACATCTTCCTCCATGATGTCCAGAACGGTGATGTGGTAGTTGACGAAGGAAGAACGCTCCGTGATTACATTACAGAATATATGACCAGTGCCAAAAATGACCAGATCCACCGTTTTGCTACCGCCATCGGAGTTGATGAAACGATACTGCGTAGCTTTATGCAGTCGAAAATCACGGAAGTCAATATCAATGAGTTTGGTAAATTTGACACATTGAAGGCAACCGTGGATACGGAAAAGGCGAAAACCTTCCTTGAAATGATAGAGGGTAAGCCTATCAAGAAATTCCAGATCAACATGAAGATTGACCAAATGTTGAGAAGATTTATTCTTGAAGGCGGATTTGATATTACATAATAGAGAAAAGGATGCGAAAACACTATGGTGAGCAAAACAAGAAAAGTATCGTTTTATCGTCTATCACTGGAAAAACAAACACTGCTTCCGGGAACGCGCACTGTCCGGGTAACACAATTAAACAACAGCGAAATCGAAGACTGCTTTAGGGAAATATATAACGAAAAAATGCAGGTACTTTCTGATAATCATAAAGCAATTAATATCACGGCTTCAAATGGACACTATGTCATTGAAGCAATATCCTTTGAAGAGCATAGAGCTTTCTTAAAGATCGGTCAGCAAAATCCTTCTAACACTGTTGCTCTGCGAGATCGAACAACATTGGAAACAGAAAATGTACCAATGCGCGAAAGTCAGCTGCTGGAGCTTTATACTTTCTGCCTTATTGATTTTGAGAGCGGAATTGTGAGCTACATTGGAATTAACGGGGCTCCCAAAATTTCAGCTGTCCGCAACCTGTTTGATCAAACGCTTAAACCAGGAGAAAATACTTCTGCCCACCTTGCAGCAATCATGACTGATGATATTCTACAAGTATTAGTTCGGAAGCATATTATCAGCAAGGTATCTGTTACGGTAGCTGTACCTGAAGATCAAATTCTAAGCGACATCGGGCTGGATATTGAAAATTTTGATGCGATTCGAAATGTACGTACAAAAACTGCGACATACAAATTGGTAGGTCGCCGCAATAAGAACATATTTACTTCTAGTTCAAAACTCGCCGAAATGATCGCCGCAATAAAAATTAAATTTGGTGATAACCTGCAAGGGCTGACTGCAAACGCAAAGGATTATAACGAAAAATCGCAGACATATGATTTGCTGCAATATAACTTTACAAAAACAGTCGTCCTTGGTAGAGAGGACGAAGGTTTGTTGACACTTGATGATTTCAAAGATGCACTCGTAAATACATACGATTTATATAGGACAGAGCTTTTGAGATATTGTCGAAGTTAACCTGAATTGGTGGTGGAATAAATGACAAAGCTAAAAAACTGGATATGGATAGGTTTAGTATTAGTATTGTCAATTGGAGTATCTATCATATTATTTAAAAGCGCTTTCTTCGATATAAGCAAGTTTGAAGAATTGGCTCCGGATTTTCATTATAATGCAATATCTATGTCCGCGATAATAGGAGGCTTTTTATTTACAGGGATTAGCATTCTGATTTCTGTGATTGACAAAGAGCGCATTGAACGATTATGGAATAACAGCTATTTAGACAATCTCTATCGGTCAGCCTTCGTGGGAATGATTGCAAATATCATCACGATTATTGTTGCGTTTTCATTAGTCTTTTTAGACATTCCCTCAAAAGCGGAAGACATCTTTGTTGAGATCGAAATTGCAGCACTAATAATTGGTGTTGTATTCTTTGCGTGGTGTATAAAGTACTTGTTGTTTATAATTTCTAAGCTTAAAACCGAAAAATAAATTTTAGATTGTTGCGAGTCCCTACTGTTCACACAAGAGTTTCAAAATCCGGGTTGACATCTGCTCGGATTTTGATTATACTGTACTTAACCCGAATTGGAGGTTGAACAGCATGAAACAACTGGGTATGCGTCTTCGCGCATTGCGGGAAGGAATTGGCTTATCCCAATCAAAATTTGCCGACGTGATCGGCTCTACGCAGTCCAGCATCAACCGCTATGAAAACGGTCAGGCAACGCCGACTGTTGAGCTTCTGCGCAAGTATGCGGACTATTTTGACGTTTCAATGGACTATATTTTTGCCCGCTGCGATGATCCGCATGGCAAGCTGTATGAGGCAAAACCTCCGGTTGACGCGAACAATCCTGAACTGAGGAAGTTTGTTGAGATGTGCTTCGATCCGGAATCACCGATGAACGAAAAGCTGAAAGAAGCAATGCTGAAAATGCTTGGGGAGGCGAAGACATGAGCAAAGAATTAACCCATAATCCGGGACGGTTCGATGAAGTCATCCATATCATCGACAACGCCCGCAGCCGCGCCATGAAAGCGGTTAATGCAGAGCTTATTCAGATGTACTGGGAAATCGGTTCTTATGTCAGCGGTAGAGTGAAGGATGGCGGCTGGGGAAAAAGCGTGGTTGCAGATTTTTCCGAATTTCTGCAAGCGCATTATCCGGGGACAAAGGGATTTTCTGCGCAGAACATCTGGCGTATGAAGCAGTTTTATGAGACTTATTGTGACAACGAAAAACTCTCACCACTGGTGAGAGAAATTCCATGGACAAGCAATCTGCTGATTATGACTGGCTGTAAAACCGATGAAGCGCGTGAGTTCTACCTTCGCCTGTGCATTGCAAACCGTTACACAAAACGTGAATTGGATCGTCAGATCGGCAGTATGCTGTATGAGCGGACGATGATCTCTCACGAAAAACATAAGGATTTGCTTGCTGGGAACGGCGGACTTGCGGCTTTGCGTGATTCCTATGTGTTTGAATTTCTTGACCTTGAAGAACCGTACAAGGAAAAGGATTTGCGGCGTCAGATTGTCTCGCATCTGAAAGATTTCATTTTAGAGTTTGGACATGATTTCACTTTTGTTGGCGAAGAATACCGCGTTCAAGTTGGCAACACGGATTTCTTCATTGATCTGCTGTTCTATAACCGTGCATTGTCCTGCCTTGTTGCAATCGAATTGAAAATTGATACCTTTCGACCTGAACATCTAGGACAGCTCAATTTTTATTTGGAAGCACTTGACCGTGATGTAAAGAAACCAAATGAAAATCCGAGCGTTGGTTTAGTCCTCTGTACCGGCAAGGATGATACCGTAGTCGAATACGCGCTCAGCAGGTCTATGTCTCCGACAATGGTCGCAGATTACACATTACATCTGCCTGATAAAGCCATCCTGCAAAGTAAGCTGCGTGAATTGACAGAGCTTGCGCTGGAAAGTGGCGAAGACAACGAGGGTGATGAAGAATGAACGCTGTTATCTACGCCCGCTATTCCTCTGATAGCCAGCGCGAGGAATCCATTGAAGGTCAGCTCCGCGAGTGCAGGGAATATGCTGAACGCAACAACATGACCATTGTTGGAACGTATATTGACCGGGCATTATCTGCAAAAACAGCAGATCGACCCGAGTTCCAGCACATGATCAAGGACAGTGCAAAAGAGCTGTTCGAGATTGTGCTTGTATGGAAGCTCGACCGCTTTTCCCGCGACCGTTACGACAGCGCTCACTACAAGCACATTCTGAAAAAGAACGGCGTAAAGGTTATTTCTGCGAAAGAGCATATCTCCGAAGGCCCGGAGGGTATTATTCTGGAAGCAATGCTGGAGGGCTATGCTGAGTTCTATTCTGCTGAGTTATCAGAGAAGATCCATCGTGGGCAGAAAGAGAATGCATTGAAAGGAAAAAACAACGGCGGTGGCGTTCCGCTCGGCTATCTGTTGGACAAGAAAGCACAGAAGCTTGTGATCGATCCCGTGACTGCACCATTAGTGGTTGAGATATTTGAAAAGTATGCTGATGGCAAATCGGTTCGTTCTATTGTTGAGGATTTCAATGCCCGCGGACTTAAAACGAAAAGGGGACAGCCCTTCAATATCAATAGTTTCAGCTCTCTTCTGAAAAACCGCAAATACATTGGCGAGTATCGCTATCAGGATGTTGTAATTGAGGGCGGCGTTCCTGCTATCGTTCCGGAAGACCTGTTCAACCGTGTGCAGGAACGCATGGAGAAGAACCGCCATGCTCCCGCAATGGCAAAAGCAAAAGAGGACTATCTGCTGACAACGAAGCTGTTCTGCGGTAAATGTGAGCGCATGATGGTTGGTGAAAGCGGCAAGAGCCATACCGGCGCTATGCACTATTATTACAAATGCAGCGGAGCGAAGCGCCTGAAGGATTGCGACAAGAAGGCTGTTCGCAAAGACTGGATTGAACGTGTTGTTGTCCGCCTGACCATGCAGCGCGTCATGGATGAAGAGAAGATTAACAGGCTCATCGATGCAATTCTTGTTATGCAGGAGCAGGAAGACATAACAACCCCTGCGCTTCGCTCACAGCTTGCGGAAACCGAGTCCTCCATTGGAAACATTCTGAAAGCAATCGAGCAGGGCATTTTCACGCCGTCCACCAAACAGCGGCTTGATGAGCTGGAAGCACGAAAAGAAGAAATCCTTGCGAATATCCAGACTGCCGAACTGCAAAAGCCAAAGCTGACCCGCGAACAGATGACGGCATGGTTTGAGCAGTTCCGTCATGGCGATCCAGCAAACCGTGAGTTTCAGAAACGCCTGATTGATACATTTGTAAACGCCGTGTATGTGTTCGATGATAAACTGGTCTTGACCTACAACTATCAACATGGGACGCAGACAATTTCGCTTGACGAGATCGAATCGGCGCTGAGTTCGGATTTTGATGGGGCTACTCCACCAAAACAAAAAGTCATTCCGTAAGGAATGGCTTTTTTGTTTTGGCTGGG
>ERZ827488.3618-NODE-3618-length-12199-cov-2.391881_pt1 | contig 12199 bp, 10 predicted proteins | sample MGYA00519771_ERZ827488 | MGnify/ENA primary metagenome ERZ827488 (study PRJEB31778, sample SAMEA3449323) | human gut metagenome | biome: human gut; feature: human-associated habitat; material: faeces | place: United Kingdom | collected 2010/2012 ...
CGCGCCATTCGCAAAAGCGCGTCTTCGACGCTCTCCGCTGCTTCGCAGCTCATTTTTGCTCATAAAATGGCGCTCCCTTCGTACCTTCCCGGGAGCAGATTTTCCTGCAAGCACGAAATCTGCTCCCAGAAAGGTACGAGTGAACTACGGCATCAGCTCATAGATTCCACGATTCTTGTTGTCGCGCACGGACAGCCAAAGGTAATTGTTATCATCGTCCACATCCTGGCAGACCGGTACCTCCTTGCGGTTCGAACCGGCTCCGTAGGGGCTCCAGATTCCCGCGTCCGCAAAGCCGTTCCACTCTTCCTGATTGCCGTCCCAATTTAACGTCGTCAGGTACATTTCTCCGCTGTAGAAGCCGCTGCGGAACGTTCCGATCACATTCTGGATGTAGCGCTCCTTTTTGGCAGCCTTGCTCATATCCAGCTCGTAATGCTCCTGTCCTTCACCGTCCGGCAGGTCGTTTTTCCATTCTCCGGCATACATATGCTCGCGGTACGCGCGGTCCGACGTGGTGTCATCGTCATAATAAACGTAAAAGCGCACCCACTTGCCGTTGCCTTCGCGTTTGCCATTCGACCACTCGCCGTAGTAATAGGCGTTATCCGCATAGCAGGCGATTCCGGTTCCGTCCGGCTGTCCTGCGCTGCTGCGCTCGCCATAATAATAAAAGCTGTTTGCATCCGAAATATCCGACGACATCCTCATATACCAGGGCAGCATCGCCAGATCCTCCACCGCGTCCATATTATCCTGTTCCCAGTAACCGGACATCTCCAGAAGCATCTCTTCGTTTGTCTTGTTCGCACTCTCCGCGCCGGATAACGGATCGTTTCCACTCACCGTCCGGAGGTTGCCCTCCTGCTTGACACCCTGACTTTCCTTCCCTTTGCCTGCGGGAAGTTTGCTGTCCGGATGCTCTGTCAGCGTCTCATCCTCCTGCTGTCCCTTTTCCGCCGTCTGCTTTTTCCCCGCTGTTGTTTCTTCCGTCTGATCCGCTGCGTCCTTTGTCTCTGATTCTGCAGACTCTGCCTGTTCCTCGCTGTACCATATCTGCGTGCTTTCCGTTTCTGCGATCTCTGTCCGTGTCTCCCTGCGCTGATGCAGCCGTACTGCGCACAGCGCGATGATAATTACCAGAAAAAGAGCAATCGCCGCCACCGGGATCAGATCCCTTTTTTTATCGTCCATGTCCGCATTTCCTCCAGTTGGTTTATTGTAACATAGGCTTTCTTTTTTTCCTATTTAAACTTTATTAAGAAAAACGAAAGCTTTTTCTGTTTCTTATATATATGCGTTTTCCTCCCTTGACATCCCTCAAAGTCCTGACTATTATGGAACAGAAAACGAATTTACCTTACACGAAAAGAGGAGTTTTATGAAAAAATGGATTGTCTGGCTGAAAAAAAACAGTCCCTGGATTTTTCTGCTGATCGGCCCTGTTCTGAATTTTTATCTGCTGGAATGGTACACGCATAATCCGTTCCAGACCATGAAACCGTATATACAGGGGATGAATCTGGCGCTGTTTGAATTTGCAGCACTGTTTTTATTTGCACTGACCGGCAGGATTAGCCGCGCACTCGGCATCGAAACCGCCTTCTGCGCCGTTTACGGTCTTGCGAACTATTTCGTCCTGGAATTTCGCGGCGCGCCCATCGAGCCGTGGGACATACTTTCGATCTCGACCGCTGACAGCGTCGCGGACAACTACGAATACAAATTGAACCGCACCGCAGTAATCGTGCTGATCTGTTTTGTCCTGCTTCTGGTTCTGGAATTTTTCCTGAAAAAAGGCTTTCCGAAAAAAAATAAAAAAGCCCGGATTGCCCGCGTCTGCCTCGCGCTTTCCTGCGGTTTTTTATGCTTTGGCTACACGAAAACGCTGCACAGCGAGGACATCGTCGAGCAGAAGCTTCACCTTTACAACAAGCTTTTCACTCCGACGACGATTCAATTTAAAAATGGTACTGTAACTGCGTTTTTAATGGAGCTTCAGTACATTTCTGTTGATAAGCCCTCCGGTTACAGCGCAGAAAACGCCAAGGAGCTGCTGGCATCCTATGATACCGGCTCTCAGGAAGCAGATGGAACATCCTCGGACAATGCGCAAAAGCCGAACATTATCGTCATCATGAACGAGGCGTTTTCCGATCCGTCCGTGCTCGGCGATTTTACAACGAACGAGGATTATATGCCCTTCGTGCACAGCCTGCTCGACGGCGCGGATAACACGATTTCCGGTCACTTAAATGTCTCCGTTAAGGGCGGCAACACTGCCAACACAGAATTTGAATACCTGACCGGCGCTTCAATGGCGTTTCTTCCTTATGGAAGTATCCCGTATCAGCAGTATGTGAAAAAAGAGACGCCTTCGATGGCCTCCTATCTTTCCTCCCTCGGCTACTACACGATTGCGATGCACCCGTACCGCGCCGCCGGCTGGGACAGAAATCTCGTTTATCCCAAGCTCGGCTTCGACGAGATGCACTTTCAGGAGTTTTTCACAGATTCTCCGCTTGTGCGCAAATATGTCAGTGACGAGGGCAACTATGAAAAGATCATAAAGCTCTACGAGGAAAAAGATGCGGACACGCCGCTGTTTTTATTCAACGTGACGATGCAGAACCATTCCTCCTACAGCGACTGGGCGGATTACGACAACTTTTCTCCCGATATCACGGTAGAAGGCTCGGATTCCAAGCTGCTTCCGGCGTACCTGTCCTTGATCAGGCTGTCTGACAGCGCCATCCAGAACCTGGTTTCTTACTTTGAAGCACAGGAGGAACCTACCATGATCGTCTTTTTCGGAGATCATCAGCCTGCCGATTCCGTCGTACGTCCGGTTTGGAAGCTAAACGGCAAAGATGACGCGAACTTAACCGACGAGGAAGAGGCGCTGCGCTACAAGGTTCCGTTCTTTATCTGGGCAAACTTCGATACCGAAGCGGAAAGCGACCTGGAAATCAGCGCAAACTATCTTGCGGCAAAGACGCTGGACGCCGCCGGGCTTCCAAAATCCGCTTACGATAACTTCCTGTCGCAGCTGCGCACGGAAGTACCCGTCATTTCAGCCAACCATGTAACGCTGTCCGACGGAACCTTTACCACTGCATCCAAGCAAAAAGATCTGCTTTATGATTATCAGACCCTGCAGTATTACCTGCTTTTTGACTAAACCGCGGAGGATTTCCTTTTTTATGAAAAAAAAGATCTGTTTCTTTTCCTTCCTGCTGCCGTTTCTTTCCATGATGGCGATTTTTATCGGCAACGGCATTTATCCCTTCGGAGATCAGAGCTTCATGCACTCCGACATGTACCATCAGTACGTCCCCTTTCTGGAAGAATTTGTCCGGAAAGTGCGCGACGGCGAACCGCTCTACTACTCCTGGCGCATCGGTATGGGCTCCAATTACCTGTCTCTTTACGGCTACTACAGTGCAAGCCCGTTCAACTGGCTGATGCTCCTTTTGCCCGAAAAATATTTAATCGAATTTATGAGCTACATGGTCGTTTTCAAAATCGGTCTGTGCGGCTTCACCTTTTCCTGGCTTTTGACAGAAAAATTCCACACAAACGACCTTTCTGTCCTGTTCTTTTCCACATTTTATGCGATGTCCGGCTTCGTTGCCGCATATAACTGGAACGTCATGTGGATGGATACCCTCGTCCTCGCTCCGCTGATCGTTCTCGGTCTGGAAAAGCTGGTCTTCGAAAAAAAATACAGCCTCTACTGCATCACCCTCGGGCTGTGCATTTTATCGAACTATTACCTTTCCATCATGGTCTGCATCTTCCTGTGCCTGTACTTTCTCGTGCTCGTACCGAACCTGTTTGGCTCTGATGGCTGGAAAGCGTTCCGCGCAAGGCTACTTGGCGCAATCGGACGTTTTGCTTTATTTTCCCTGTTGGCTGGCGGTCTCGCCGCCGTGCTGCTGATCCCGGAAATCGCTGCCCTGCATGCGACTGAATTTTCCGAATTCAACTTTCCGGAAAAGATCAACTGGTACTTTTCCTTCTTCGACGTAATCGCGCGGCATGCGACCGGTGTATCCAGGGAAACCGGTCTGGATCACTGGCCGAATATTTTCTGCTCCAGCGCAGTCTTTTTCCTGATTCCGCTCTATATCGTCAACCGAAAAATTCCTCTGAAGGAAAAGCTCGGCAGACTGGTATTATGCGCCTTTTTCATCGTCAGCTTCTCGGTCAATACCCTGAATTTCATCTGGCACGGTTTCAACTACCCGGATTCGCTTCCGGCACGTCAGTCCTTTTTGTACATCCTGCTCGTGCTGCTGATGTGCTATGAGGCGTTTTCAAAGCTCGACGGCTTTACCATGCGCGAGCTGTTTGTCTCCCTCGCCTGCGGGCTCGGTTATCTTTTGCTGGCAGGAAAGCTCGTGGAGGACGACGCCTTTACCCAGGGCACCTTTGTGCTGAGCGCCTGCCTGCTTGCTGCCTATGCGCTGCTGCTCTATGCCTGGAAAAAATGGAAAGAAAAACAGCCTGCAGACAGCCTCCCGTATCAGCGTGCGATTGCAATCGCCGTGCTGGCGCTGGTCGCTTTTGAATCCACCTACAACATGGCGCTGACGAGCGTTTCCACCACCAGCCGCAGCAGCTATCTGGAAAGCATTCCCGCCTACCGGGAGTTAGTTGCTCGTAATGAAGAAAAAGATTCCGATTTTTACCGCTACGAAAAGCTCAGCCGCGTCACCAAAAATGACGGTGCGCTGGCAGGCTATCCGACGGCGTCGCTGTTTTCTTCCACCTCCAACGCGGCGGTTCAGGACTGGTACGACCGCATGGGCATGAGCGAAAGCAAGGTATTTTACTGCTTTGACGGTCAGACGCCGCTTTCCGCAGCATTTCTAAATGTCCGCTACCTGTTTTCCCGCTCCGATGCAGAGGATTCCAGCCTCTACACGCTGATCGACGAGCAGGACGGCGTTTACCTGTACAAAAACAACAAGACGCTGCCCGCCGGATTTATCCTGCAGGATGGACAGAATCTTTCTTCCTCTGAATTTTCTGAAGAGACCTCCGACCCGTTCGAGGTACAAAATCAGATGGCGGCTTCTGTTTCGACCTCTGATCCGCTCTTTGTTTCCATCGAATCAGAGGAATCCGGCAATCAGGTTTTCTTTGATGTATACACGGAGGGGCATTACTACGCTTACTGTAAAAGCTCCAAGATCGATACCGTTTCGATCTCTTCCGCCAGCGTCAACAAAACGTATAAAAAAGTCAAATATGACTATATCCTCGATCTCGGTCGTCACGAAATCGGCGACCATGTAACACTTACCAACGACGAAGATAGCGTGCTGAATGCCGTTGTTGTGCGCCTGGATGAAGCAGTTTTGTCCCGCACACTGCAGACGCTCTCTGAGCAGCCCTTTACGGTAGATTCTTATGATTCCAGCCATGTGACCGGACATGTCGACGTCACCAAAGCCGGTCGGCTGATTTTATCCATCGCAAACGAACCCGGCTGGACGATGAAGGTGGACGGAGAAGCCGCAGACTACGACGTGTATGATGGTGTATTTCTATCCGTTCCGCTGACGGAGGGCAGCCACACGATTGAACTTTCCTACCGCCCTGCAGGTCTGACCACCGGTCTGATCGTCAGCCTGATCTGCCTGCTTGTGTTTATCGGAATCGGAGTTGCTCAGAAGCGTTTGGGAAAAAAATCCTGACACCCGGCTGATTTTATGCTATAATTTTTAACTGGTGCAGCGTTTCGTACCTGCACGATAAGACGTTTGATTCCTGATTTCCTGAGCTTCTGTCAGAAGTCAATGTCCGCTGCACTTTTTTACAGCTTCCTAAGATTATTGAAATATGCCGCCCTGCGGCAGAAAAGAGGTAATATGGAACACTTAATCATCCCGGGGAATTATTCCTCCGCCCTGAACCTGCACGATACCCAGATCGGTATTAAGACGGTGAAAGACTTTTTCCAGAGTCTTCTGGTCCGTCATTTAAACCTTCTGCGTGTCTCTGCTCCGTTATTCGTCGATCCCGCTTCCGGCATGAACGATAACTTAAACGGTTATGAGCGCCCGGTTTCCTTCGGCATTCTCGAGCAGAACGATTACCGCGCAGAGGTTGTACAGTCCCTTGCAAAATGCAGAAAGCTCTCCGTTTTCTTTTTTCAGGGTGCTGTTGATATCCCGCATGTTCTCTACTTCTTCCTGAAGTACTGCTGCATTGTCCTCTGCATCCTTTCTGCGGCTTCGCTCTCGCGAAAGCCCCCATGCCTCGAATGCAACGATTCCCAGCAGCACGGCGACAGTAATATAGGTAAAAATCTTTGCTAAAACCTCTTCCCGAAATCTCATACAGTCAATACTCCTTTACATTCGTTGTTTTGACCTTTCTCCATATTACAATAATCTTTCCAAAAAGTCATCCCTTTTTCATTGTTCCTTGACTTTCCTATTTGTAAAAATTATAGTATTTACAAGAAATATCCCATAATAAAAAGAAAAAGAGGCTTTCCCATGCTATATTCCATCTGTCAGAAACTGTTTTACAAAGTCCGCCAGGAAGCTGTCCTGTCGATTGCCGTTTTGCTCGCCCTGCTCTCTGCCTGCTTCGTTTTGCCGGACGCATCCTATTTCGGTTATATCGATTTTCGCACGCTTACCATCCTGTTTTCCCTAATGACTGTCATGGCCGGGCTGCAGCGTCAGGGCGTTTTTACACGGTTCGCATATTCCCTGCTGTCCCGCACAAACAGCATCACCTCCCTGGTATTCGTCCTGGTCGGTTTATGCTTTTTTTGCAGTATGCTGATCACGAACGACGTTGCGCTCCTGACCTTCGTTCCGTTCTCCTTTGCTGTACTGGGACAGCTGCCGGAAGCATCCGGTAAAAAACTCCTGACGCCCGTTGTTTGCCTGCAGACTATTGCCGCCAACCTCGGCAGCATGCTGACTCCCATCGGGAACCCTCAGAATTTATATCTGTATGGCAAAAGCCAACTGTCCTTTTCCGCTTTTTTGCAGCTCATGCTCCCTTATACGCTGCTGTCTGCCATCCTGCTTTCTGTCTGCATTTTCTATCTGGGACATCCGCATCGGCAGCAAACAGTCTCTTCCTCAATCCAGAATCCGACTACAAACGCTGTACAAAAAAAGCCTGCGCTGATCCGGCTTTACATCGTTTTGTTTTTCTTCTGCCTCCTTGCCGTTTTGCATGTGCTTCCCTACCCGGCAGTCTTTGTCCTCGTCCTTTTGGGCGCATTGATCGCAGATAAAAAAGTGCTGACACAGGTCGATTATTCCCTGCTCGCCACGTTTCTCGCATTTTTTATTTTCATCGGAAATCTCGGCAGAATTCCCGCCTTTGCCTCCTGGCTTTCTGCAGCGCTCTCCGGTCGGGAAATCCTCATCAGCGTCCTCGCCTCCCAGGTCATGAGCAACGTTCCGGCGGCGCTTTTGCTGTCCGGCTTTTCCAATAACGTTCCAGCGCTGATCGTCGGCACTAATTTAGGTGGGCTCGGAACCCTGATCGCTTCGATGGCAAGCCTGATTTCTTATCGGCAGATCGCCCGGAAGCTTCCCGAACAGAAAGGGCAGTACTTTCTTCTGTTCACCCTTGCAAATATTGGTTTTCTGGCAATTCTGCTTGTTTTTGCGACAGCTGTCCATCCATAATCGACACACGCTGCTTCTGACCGGTCCATACAGCCAATGATGTTCATCAGCGTCGTTTTGCCGGAGCCGGACGGACCCAAAATCGCAACTGCAAAAAGCCGCCGCAGGCGTTTCAAACCTGCGGCGGAGCATGCATTCTATTATTTTAATCCTCGTTAATGTAATTGATCAGTCCGCCTGCAGCGATAATCTTCTGCATGAAGGGCGGAAACGCCTGTCCTTTGAACTGCCTGTTCTGCGTCTTGTCGGTGATGATACCGGTATCGAAATCGATTTCGACCTCATCACCCGCCTGAATTGCTTCTGCCGCCTCCGGGCATTCGATGATCGGCAGTCCGATATTGATCGAATTACGGTAAAAAATCCGGGCAAAGGTCTGTGCAATAACACAGCTGACGCCAGCCGCCTTGATAGCAATCGGCGCATGCTCTCTGGAAGAACCGCAGCCGAAGTTTTTATCCGCAACAATGATATCGCCGGGCTTTACGTTTTTGATGAAATCCTTGTCAATATCCTCCATGCAGTGCTGTGCAAGCTCTGCCGGATCGGAGGAATTTAAGTAACGTGCGGGGATAATGACATCCGTATCCACGTTATCTCCATATTTGAAAACTGTTCCGTTCGCCTTTTTCATGCTGTTTTGTCCCTCCTCAATCGAGCTGCTCAGGACATGCGATCTGTCCCGCCACCGCGCTGGCTGCCGCAACTGCCGGGCTCGCCAGATAAACCTCTGATTTGACGTGCCCCATACGTCCGACAAAGTTCCGGTTCGTCGTCGATACACAGCGTTCGCCCTCTGCCAGAACGCCCATATAACCGCCAAGGCAGGGTCCGCAGGTCGGTGTGCTGACCGGTGTTGATCTGATTATCGACGACACACCGGAAGCAGTTGTGCTTTCCGGCTTCGATCCGATCCGCAGAGAGGTTGCGCGGATTGCACTGGAGAAGCTGATTGTAGATGGACGTATCCATCCTGCCAGAATCGAAGAGATGGTAGAAAAGGCACAGCGTGAAGTAGAGACAATGATTAAAGAAGAGGGCGAGGCCGCTGTACTGGAAGTCGGCGTACACGGTATTCATCCGGAACTTGTCAGACTGTTAGGTAAGATGAAATTCAGGACGAGCTATGGTCAGAACGCATTGAAGCATTCGATTGAGGTAGCACATCTGTCCGGTCTGCTTGCTGCAGAGCTGGGACTGGATGTCCGTCTTGCAAAACGTGCAGGTCTGCTGCATGATATCGGTAAGGCAGTGGATCACGAAATGGAAGGCTCTCATATTCAGCTGGGCGCTGAGCTCTGTCGGAAATACAAAGAGTCCGCGACAGTCATCAATGCGGTGGAATCCCACCACGGCGATGTAGAGCCGACCTCTCTGATTGCCTGTATCGTACAGGCTGCTGATACAATTTCTGCAGCTCGTCCGGGTGCAAGAAGAGAGACGCTGGAAACCTATACCAGCAGACTGAAACAATTAGAAGACATTTCCAACAATTTCAAAGGTGTAGATAAATCCTTTGCCATTCAGGCGGGCAGAGAGGTTCGGGTTATGGTAGTTCCTGAGCAGATTTCCGATGCGGATATGGTACTCCTGGCACGGGATATTTCCAAGCAGATCGAAGCAGAGCTGGAATATCCGGGACAGATCAAGGTCAATGTGATCAGAGAGAGCCGCGTAACGGACTACGCGAAATAAGTAACGCTAAAAGGCGCGAAACCTATGTAAATATATTATTTACAAGGCTTCGCGTTTTTTTTATTATATTGATATAGGATAATACCAGGCATCAAAGTCGGAGCTTTTGCCCCGACCTCATAGGATCAAAAAGGGTGATGTGTTATGAAAAAACTGGGAAAGCTTCTCCGGAATCTATTGATTATCTGCGGCGTGCTGTTTATCATTGCTCTGCTTTTGCCGGATGAAGAAGAAATGCCTGCAGATCAGGAACAGACGAGCATAGAGACGGCGTCAGGTATAGGGACACAAACAGGCACTGAGACTGCGTCAGGTGCAGAAACGCTGGCGGGTGCAGAGCATGCGGCGGGTGCAGCGGAAAATCCCTTTCCGGAAGATATGGTAAAGGAGAAACAGACAGAGATAAAAGGCGATGGAAAGGACCAAGCGACCGTATTTGTCTATATGAATGGTTCGGATCTGGAATCGGAGGACGGAGAGGCGACGGAGGATCTTTGTGAAATGCTTGCGGCGAACATCAGCAGCCAGGTCAATGTCCTCGTGGAGACGATCGGCACAAAAAGCTGGTCAAAAAGGCTTGGAATTGCCTCCGATCACACGCAGCGCTATAAGGCGGAAGCCGGGAACCTGGTGCTTGTGGATGACAGCCTCGGACAGCTGGATTGTACATCGCCTGACACGCTTGCTGATTTTATTTCCTGGGGCGCAGAAAATTATCCGGCAAACCGTTATATCTTGATTTTCTGGGATCACGGTGCAGGACCGGTATACGGCTTTGGATATGACGAACACCAATCGGAGGATTCGGTGCTTACGATCGATGAGATCCAGACGGCAATCCGCCAGAGCGGGATTTACTTTGATATCATCGGCATGGACAGCTGCATTATGTCTTCGTTAGAGCTTTGCTGTGCCATGTACAATTATTGCGATTACATGATTCTGTCGGAGGATTTTGAATCCGGCTACGGCTGGTCGTACACGGGATGGCTGAACGCCCTGTCGGAGAACACCAGCATTTCCTCTGAGGAGCTTGGAAAAATCATTGTGGATGACATGATCGCAGATAATGAAGAAAACGGCGAGGGGGCTTCCACGCTGGCGCTGATTGACGAATCCTACATGAAGGTGCTCTATACCGCGTGGGCTGATTTTGCCTATGCAAACGAGCCTGCGCTGCTGGGGGAAAATTACAGTATGCACGTCCGGGGCGGCAGGCGCGTTCATCCTGTTTTGCGGGAAAAAGGGCTGTTTGATTTTCTGTTTGACGAGGATGGAGATTATTCCATGTCAGACTATTATATAACGGATATCATGGCAGTAGCGCAGAATATCGAATCCAAAGAGACAGAGGCACTGGCGGCTGCGGTAAACCTTTCCATCTGCTATTTTAATTGTACGGACGACGAGGTTGGAATGACTGGACTGTCTGTCACGCTGCCTTATGGGGATTCTGAGTTTTATGGATATCTCTATCCGGTTTTTACCGGTGTGGGGATGGACGCCGACTATGTCGGCTGGCTGGAAAAATTCGTCTATGCCGAGGGTTATAACGATTACTATGATTATGAATCGTGGTATGAGGACGACTGGGAAGGCTGGGACGACTATGAAGACGACTGGGATTGGATCGACTGGCTGTTTTTTGAGGATGACGACTATTGGGAGGATGACAGCTGGGACGAATGGGGAAGCGATCAGTCCTGGGCAGAGTTTGGAAACGGCAGGTCAGATTGCATGAGAAAGCAGATTGCATGCTAAAAGAATAAACAGTAAAAAATAAAAAGGAGGAGCTATCATGGGAATTTTTACAAACAGGGACAATAAAAAAAGATATTGCGTGTTCTGTGGAAAGGAGCTGGCGGATGGGAAATGCACAGCCTGTGGACGGGAAGCAAAAGAGGTGGTTGAGCTTTCTTCCCTGAACTGGCAGAAGGTGCCGATGGAAGTGGCAGATGCTCTCGGGGAGCAAAAAAAGCAGCTGTTCGGGAATCCTTTGTACACCGTAAAGGAAATGATCATAAACGGGGATCTTTTTATCGCAGATATTCATTTTGACGCGGTATATGAGGAAGAATTTGACCGTTCCGACGATGACGAAGGTAAGAGCGAGTATTCGTACTATGTACAGTTTTCTACCCCGGAGCTTGCCCCGTGCGACAGGGACTGCGAGACGTCGGCTGGTCAGTATGACAGGGTGGAGGAGCTGTTGAAAAACGGGCAGCACGAAGGAAAAATCCTGTGGGGACGAAAAAAGAAGTCCAACTATTATTACGCATTTGCTTCAAAGAATGGGGACATCACGGCGATGCTGGGAAAACGGCTGCTGGAAAACTTTATCTGTTACGGGGAGAGCACAGAAAAGCGTAAGCTGGCACCCAAGGGCGGCGCTGGAAATACCACCTATGATAAGGTATTCGACGCGATCTGGGACAATACGATCGGAAAGCTTTAAAGGTTGATTCCTAAAATATCACGGCGTATAATCAAAGCATCAGGAAATCAGATGTAAAGGCTGATTTGCCCCGGTAGAAAATATTTTAAGAAATGAGCATCTTGTACCTTGGACGGGTGGGATGCTTATTTCTATGCAGAGGAGAAGTCAACATGGCAGAGGAATTTAAACGGCTGGATCGAAAGCTGGTCTATCACGGAACGATCATCGATTATTACAGGGACACCATTCAGGTTCCGAACGGGAACATCGCAGAATGGGATTTTATCGGGCATAAGGGTGCGGCTGCGGTCGTTCCGGGGCGGGAGGATGGAAAGCTTCTGATGGTGCGTCAGTGGCGCAATGCTCTCGACCGTTATACGCTGGAAATCCCGGCGGG
>ERZ827488.3621-NODE-3621-length-12186-cov-3.211194_pt1 | contig 12186 bp, 8 predicted proteins | sample MGYA00519771_ERZ827488 | MGnify/ENA primary metagenome ERZ827488 (study PRJEB31778, sample SAMEA3449323) | human gut metagenome | biome: human gut; feature: human-associated habitat; material: faeces | place: United Kingdom | collected 2010/2012 ...
AATTAAAGATTACAAAATCCATCACCAACCGTGAGATCGCTTCGCTGGACAAATACTTGCAGGAAATCGGCAAGGAGGAGCTTATCACGGTCGAAGAGGAGGTGGAACTCGCCCAACGGATTAAGAAAGGAGATCAGGAAGCCCTCGAAAAGCTGACCAAAGCCAACCTGCGTTTCGTGGTTTCCGTCGCCAAACAATATCAGAATCAGGGACTCAGCCTCCCGGACCTGATCAACGAAGGCAACCTCGGTCTGATCAAGGCCGCCGAGAAGTTCGACGAGACCCGCGGTTTCAAGTTCATCTCGTACGCCGTGTGGTGGATCCGTCAGTCGATCCTGCAGGCATTGGCCGAACAGTCGCGCATCGTGCGTCTGCCGCTCAATCAGGTGGGTTCGCTCAACAAGATCAACAAGGCGTTCGCACGCTTCGAGCAGGAGCACGAGCGCACCCCGTCGCCCGAAGAGCTGGCCACGGAGCTGGAGCTTCCCAAGGAGAAGGTCACCGACACGCTGCGCGTGGCAGGCCGCCACGTCTCGGTGGACGCCCCGTTCGCCGACGGCGAGGACAACTCGCTGCTGGACGTGCTGGTCAATCCCGATTCGCCCAACGCCGACCGCGGACTTATCAACGAGTCGCTCTCGACCGAGGTGGACCGCGCGTTGGAAACCCTCACGGACCGCGAACGCGACATCATCAAGTACTTCTTCGGCATCGGCACTTCGGAGATGACCCTCGAAGAGATCGGTGAGAAGTTCGACCTGACGCGCGAGCGCGTGCGCCAGATCAAGGAGAAGGCGATCCGCCGCCTGCGCCACTCGTCGCGCAGCAAACTGCTGAAATCGTATTTGGGCTGACGCCCGGCGACATATCCGGCCCGGTCGGGTCGTGTGAGTGAAAAAGCTGTCAAAAATGACGGCTTTTTTTGTTTAGTGCTGTTGTGAGCGGCTGGCCTGCCGTATGCGTTTCGGTGCGGCGATGCTATTGGTGCGTGGTGTGTGTGGGGGGCGCTTCGGGGCCGCGGGTTGCGCTGTGTGCGCTTCGGGACCGTCTTTACAGCAGCAGCCCGATCGAGAGCAGTATTCCGAAGAGCAGGATGTTGCGCGACGTGGCGCCCAGAATGGCGTTCAGCTCCCGGCCGCGGCCGATCCGCACCATGCGCCGCCATGTCGCCGTGTGCGGTGCGAGGTAGAGCAGGGGAAGCGCTGCCGCTCCTATGCGGCCGTCGCAGAGCAGCGGGAGGCAGAGCGTTGCGGCTGCGAATCCCAGTGCCAGATAAAGCCCGCTGCCGGCCCGTGCGCCCAGCCGGACGACGAGCGTGCGTTTGCCGCTGCGGGCGTCCTGCTCGCGGTCGCGGTAGTTGTTGACCATCAGCAGGGTGTCGATCGCCAGTCCGCAGGCCGCCGAAATGACGCCCGTCTGCCATGTCCAGCTGCCGCTGAGAACGTAACTGGTACAGCCGACGGGGACGAATCCGAAGAAGACCAGCACCAGCAGGTCGCCCCACCCGTGGTAGGCCAGCGGATAGGGTCCCGCCGTGTAGAGGAATGCGAACACGACGCACAGCGCGCCGACGGCGATCAGCCACCAGCCGCCGTAAAAGAGCAGTCCGCAGCCCGTGATGCAGGCGGCCGCGGTCGTCAGGGCGATTCCGCGACGCATGGCGCGGGGTGTGATCCAGCCCTGTGCGCAGGCCCGTTCGGGGCCCAGCCGGTCTTTGCCGTCGGAGCCTTTGAGGTAATCCCAGAGGTCGTTGATGAGGTTGGCGTCTATCTGCATCAGGAAGGCGAACAGCAGGCACAGCACGGCGGGCTGCAGGTGAAAATCTCCGTCCGAAGCGGCTAAAGCGCAGCCCAGCATCACCGGTACGGCGGCTCCCGTCAGCGTCTTGGGCCGCGCCGCGAGCATCCATGCCCGAAACGAATTGGTGGCTGTTTGTGTTTTCATGTTTCCGGAGCGGACTTATGCGCTGCGTGTGGTTTTATTGCTGTATTGTTTGGGCGGATAACCGTTTTGCGGCTCCTTCCGGGGCAGGGCGTAGTCAGACGATCCCGGATTGGCGCATGCCGAAGTCCCCGCGCCGCCTGCGGTGGCGGAAACTTCCGACCGATACGACGACCGGCAAGACCGGACCGGCAGGCGACGGTTCACCATACGATCGGCTCCTTGCCGATGCTGCGGAGATATTCGTTGGCGCGCGAGAAGTGGCGGCAGCCGAAAAATCCGCGGTAGACCGAGAGCGGCGACGGGTGTACGGACTTGAGGATGAAATTCCGCTGCGGGTCTGCGATAGCTCCCTTTTTCTGGGCGTAACTGCCCCAAAGCATGTATACGACGCCCTGTTTGCGTTCGGAGATCGCGCGTACCACGGCGTCGGTGAAGGTTTCCCAGCCGCGGCCCGCATGCGACGCCGCTTCGTGTGCGCGGACGGTCAGCACGGCGTTCAGCAGCAGTACGCCCTGCTCGGCCCAGCGGTCGAGGTTGCCCGTCGCGGGAGGGGGCGTCCCAGTGTCGTCGGCGACCTCCTTGAAGATATTCTGCAGCGAGGGCGGGAACGGCACGCCGTCGCCTACCGAGAAGCAGAGCCCGTTGGCCTGTCCGGGACCGTGGTAGGGGTCCTGACCGATGATGACCACTTTCAGCTTGTCGAACGGGCATTTGTCGAAGGCGCGGAAGATGTTGCTGCCGCGCGGATAGATGCGCCGCGTGGCGTATTCCTGCCGTACGAACTGCGTGAGGTCGGCGAAGTAGGGTTTTTCGAATTCGGGAGCGAGCAGCTCTTTCCAGTCGGGGGCGATCTTTACATCCATGTTGCAAGGTGGTTAAAGTGGTGTAAATGTAGTAAAAAGTCGGCAAATTCCAGCTGTTTTCGCTGCCGATATAAGGAAAGGGGTTTTGTTTTTTGCGCTTTGCCTGCTGACTGCGGCGTGCGCGGATGCGGAAAAACCGCCGAAGGGGGCCGTGACGCTGATTTATATGATCGGCGACGGCTTGGGGCTGGCGCAGGTCTCGATGCCGGTGATCGGGGGCGGTTACGTGCCGAAGGCATTCGACCGTGCGCAGGGCGCGGCCCTGATTCGGACCCGCCGGCCGACAACCGCGTGCCGGACTCCGCTGCGGCGTGATGGACAACACCGGACAGGTCCGGCGGATCATGGCGCCGCTCGGACCCGGCGGCTGACGGTACGGAGGGGATTTGTGCCGCAGCCCGAATTCCGGCTGCGGTTTTTTTTGTTTATTTGAGGGATTGTGCTACCTTTGCTTTCGCTGCGGTTTCCCGGTCCCTTTGCGGTCGCCGGGAATTAAAAGGGAATACCGTGAGAATCGGTAACAATTCCCGTTGCTGTGTGCCCGGCTTTCTTGATTGAAAGTTATTTTCCGGCATTCTTGGCCACTGGTCCTCCGCGGACCGGGAAGGCGCCGGAGAGAAGGGCGAGTCAGAAGACCTGCCGTCGCGATTATACGGATTTCGCTTCTACGGTGAATGGAGCAGGTCTTGGGTCATTTTCAACCGAACGTATTGAGTGTGTCGAAAACAACCTCGGATGCCGGACTGCGCGCGCTTTGTTGCGTGGGCGTCGGAGTGTGCCTTTTCATCTTTGCGGTCCGCCGGAACGGAACAGTGTTCAACCAAAAACGGATAAAAGATGAAAAAACTGATCTTAGGATGTTTGCTGGCCCTGTTTGCATCGGGCTGTAACGACAACGAACCGGAACAGAAACCGGTCGAACTGAAAATCTCGTTCGCCGGGGAGAATCCCGTCGAATTTACGGTCGGGGAGCAGAAGCGGCTCGCCTTCACGGTGACGGGCGACGATCTGGAGGGGCTGACTTTCGCCGCCGAGCCTGATGAGGCCCTCTCCGGCTGGACGGTTGTCGTCTCCGCCGGGCGCGAGGGGGATGCCTACGCGGGCGCGCTCGATGTTACGGCGTCCGCAACTCCGTCGGAAACGGCCGTGACGCTGACCGTCACCGACCGCAACGGCAAGCCGTGGAGTGCGACTACGCCGACATTGACGGCCGTGCAGGCGCCGGTGACGGCCATCGACCTGAGCCGGGACGGAACCGCCAACTGTTATATCGTCAGCGAGGCCGGCGATTATATGTTCGACGCTGCGGTGCGTGGCAACGGCAGCGGAGACGATGCCGCGATCGCGCTTGCCGACGGCATGAAAGCTGACTGGCTTTGGGTGACGAAAGGGCTGGAGCAGGAGATTTCGGCGGTTTCGCTCGATGCCGGAAAAGGCCGCATCTTCTTTACGGCGGCAGGCGCCGCGAAGGGCAATGCCGTCATCGCGCTTGCGGATGCCGCGGGGGAGATCGTGTGGAGCTGGCATCTCTGGTTCACGCCGGAACCTCGGAGGGTGACCTATGCCAACGGCCGCGTATTGTTGGACCGTTCGCTGGGAGCCGTCGGCACGACGCCCGGATCGGCCGAGGCTTACGGACTCTATTACCAGTGGGGCCGCAAGGACCCGTTCTGCGGGGGTACGGCCCCCGAAACCTCGGCGACTGCTTTTGCGCAGGCGGCGAAAAATTCGGTCGTCAATCCGGCCTTCGCCGATACGCATGCGTGGAAGCAGGAGAGCGGGGCGGCCGTTTCGACACTGGAATACGCCGCGGCGCATCCGCTTTCGTTCCTTTCGAACAAGGGTGCGACCGGAGTTTACGACTGGCTGGCCAAGCCCCGCGCCGATTTGTGGAATACCGCGAAAACCTGCTACGATCCGTGCCCCGTGGGGTATAAGGTGCCGGACCGCGATACGTGGGACGATTTTGCGGACGATCAGGACCGCTATGTGGACGGAACCTCGGAATGGGATGGGGAGAAGTACGGCATGACCTACATTTTCGGCGATCTGAGGGACTGGTACCCGACATCGGGTTACCGTAACCGCGACAAGGGCAATCTCGCCGGTCTCGCTACGACCCGTACGGGGCATTACTGGTCCAACTATCGTTCGGGAAACACGATCTCTTGTTTCTATATTTCGAAAAAGCTCAGTACGGGCAAACTGCTTCAGCCGCAGTCTTCTTCGAAATCCGATGCGGCATACGGCTATAACGTTCGCTGTTGCAGGGAGTAATCCGGAGCGGCGGAGTCGCAGAGCCTTTCGGAGATAGGGCTGAAAAGTCCGGAGCGGCCGGGGCGGTCTCGCAGGTATCGCTATTCGGCGGTCCGGCAGGCCGATAAAAACGGCGTCCACTGAACTCAGGGTGGACGCCGTTTCCGCTTATGGTCGGTTCTGTGGCTTGGGAAAGCCGGGGCAGTCTCTGAGGACTGCCGGCGGGGGGCTTGAAAATCAGGAGCGGATGCCGGTCCGCGGGAGCTTGGCTTGGGGAAAGCAGGCCGGGCGGCCGATTTGTGGAGCCGGTTGATTCGGGGAATCCGGGCCGGTCGGTTTGGGGAATCCGGGTTATGGCGCCGCGCGGTCTGCTTGGTCGTAGCCGGTTGAAAAACTACTTTCCGGATTCCGGGGCCGGTGTGTCGGACGCTTTCGTAAGCCGGAAGTCCACGGGAAGCGTATATTTCACGCGCACGATCTGCCCGCGCTGTTCGCCGGGTTTCCACTTGGGCGAAGAGGCGATGACGCGGCGAGCCTCCTCCCAGAGCGATGCGTCGGGCGATTGGAGTTTTTCGATGCTGCTTACCGAGCCGTCCTTCTCGACGACGAACGACAGCACGACACGTCCTCCGATCCCCTTTTCGAAAGCTTCGGCCGGGTTCTTTACGTTTTTCTGCACCCATGCCCGGAAGTTGCTGAGGTCGCCGTACGGGGCGGCGGGATCTTCGGTTGGGAAGAGAGGCATCGTTTCGGTCACAAGGAACGCCTCTTCCTTTTCGGGGGTGCCGTTTTTAATCGCGATGGCGTTTGCCGCGGTTTGTTCGGCGTCATCCCTCTTGCCGTTGCTTTCGGACGTAGCAGGTTCTATATCCGCTCCTTTGAGCGTGATGACTATCACGCCGTTGCGGGCCTTTTCGCCGTAGAGTGCGGTGGCGGCCTTGTCCTTGAGGACACTCATGCTCTCGATCCGGTCGGGATCGAGTTTGCCGATCTCCTTCGTTTCGATTCCGTTGACGATATAGAGCGGTTTGTCCGTTACGGTCGTTGTTACGGTCGTGCCCTCCGTTTCGGATCTTCCGGACGTTGCGGGCTGCATGTCGAACATGAACATCTGACGCGCCTTGTCGCCGACTTGTGCGATATGCGGTTTGCATCCTATGTAGCTGATTTCAAGAGCCGAATTGGCCGGTACCTGTAATGCGGCCAAGCCTTCGTCGTTGGTGACCGCACCTATCTGCGAACCGCTGACCTTGACCAGCGCACCGGCGAGCGGGGCGTTGTCCTTGTAGGTGGCGACGCTGACGGTCACCTGCTCCTGCTGTTGCTCCTGCGGCGTGTCGGGCAGGTCGTCGGTGGGGGTAAAGCCTGCTTTGGGGTTTCGTATCAGGGATACGACGACCGGGTTTTCGTCGTTTACGGCGATGGTCCGGGGCTCGTAGCCGATATAGCTGATTTTGAGTTCACTGCCTTCGGGGACCGTTATCACGGCCCGGCCGTCTTTGCCGGTGACGGTGCCTTTTGGGGTGCCGGCCGCCTGTACGAGCGCTCCTTCGATGGGGTGTTTGTCTTTTTTATCCACTACCGATAGCGTCGCCGTGCAGGTCTTGTCCTGCTTCTGCATCGCGTCGGCCGCGGTTCGTATGTCGGCCGGCTCTTCGGTCGTTCCGGTTGCGGGGGCGGTCGCCGGGGCGACGATCACAGCTGCGCGCGAGGTGAAGCCGAATGCGCACAACAATCCTATCACGGCGGGCAGCGTACCCGCCAGCCGCAGCAGGCCGTGCCTGCTCTTTGTCTGCTTGGTCATCATTTTAAAGCGTTTTTTAGTGAGGGAGTTGCGCAGCCCGTTGGCTATTTCCGGACTATAACCGAAAAGCTGCCTGAAGATGGTTTGCATATATTCGGCGCGGTCGTAACCGCTGCTCAGCACGTCGTTGTCGGCCTCGAACTCTTCGGCCTCGGTCAGCCGCCGTGCGGCGATCCATGCGAAGGGGTTCCACCACAAAAGGGCCTTCATCAGCTCCATCAGGATGCGTTCGATGGAGTGGCGGTGGGCGATGTGGCTCGACTCGTGGGCCAGAATGGCGGCCAGCTCCCCGGCAGGCGTTTTGTCCCAGACGTAAATGGTGCGCAGGAAGGAGAACGAAGCGATTTCCTGCCGCGTGCGGACGAGCGTATAGTCGCCGGTCCGGGAAATTTCGGCGCCGCGCCGCAGCCTATGGATGCGGAAGACCTGCCATGCCATGACGCCGGCGATCAGGACCGCTCCCAGCAGATAAAGCCCCAGACAGAAAATTTCGGGCGTTACGGCGAAACTTCCGCCCTCGTCGGGAAGCACTTCGCCCGTCCAGACGGGGAGGTCGGGCGGGATGGCGGGTGCGGCTGCGACGACGCGCCCCGGCCATACGGGAATCCGCAGCAGCGGAATCAGAGCCGCGGTGAAGGTCGTCAGAAGCAGGTAGAGCCGGCACCAGCGGAATCTGACCCGGCGTTCGAGCAGGATGGCGTAGGCCGCCAGCAGGACTCCGCTGCAGACGAGCACTTCGAGCATGTAGACGATGGCTGGTTTCATATTGACGAACTTGACGGGGCGTGTGGCGGGGTATGTTATTTTTTTGCGTTCCGCATGATTTCGAGAATCTCGTCCATCTCCTTGACCGAAATGTCTTCGTTTCGCGAGAAGAACGACACCATCCGGGCCAGCGAGCCGTCGAAATAGGAGGTCAGCACCGACGACATGACGCCGCGCGCGTACTGCTCGCGGTCGACGAGCGGGTAGTAGCGGTGGCTTTTGCCTTCGGGGGTGTGTCCCACGAAACCTTTGTTTTCCAGAATCTTGAGGAAGGTGGCGACGGTGGTGTACTTGGGCCGCGGCTCCTCGGTCTGGGCGATGATCTCATTGACCACCGCGTCCCCCAGACGCCAGAGTATCTGCATGATCTCCTCTTCGCCGCGTGTGAGTTCCGTTGATTTTTTCTCCATGGTAAAAAGCGCTTTTTCAGTTCCTATGCAAGTTTACTACTAATTTTTTAGATATGCAAGTTTTATATCTAAAAAATTAGTAGATTGAGCCGAAAAAGTTTCTTACCTATATTTAATTAAGAAAAGAGCGGCTGTATAAAGGATAGGCGGGCCGTCAGGCTGGAAGCGGGGTCAGTGTATCCGGCGCTCCTGCTCGTTGTCCTTTTCCTCCTTTTCGTCCTCTTCCCAGTCGAACCACGGGAATTCCTGCCGTCCGGCCAGCGAAAAGCGGGTATAGGTGATCGGAAGACCCATTTCGAGAAAACGTTTCTCGTAGGCCGTTTTGACCGAAAGCACCTCGTCGGCATACCCCGAACCGTAGATGTCGGGATTCGAAACCACGCAGGGAAGGGTGTAGCGGCGAACGACCTCGTTGGTATAGGCGAACAGGTGTTTCGAGTCGGTCTTGAGATTGATCCACCCTGCGGGTTTCAACAGCCGGGCGTAATATTCGAGGAACAGCGGCGAGGTGAGACGCTTCTTGGCCCGGCGGCTTTTGAGCTGCGGATCGGGAAAGGTGATCCAGATTTCGTCCACCTCGTTTTCGGCGAACAGGCCGTTGATGAACTCCACGCGCGTGCGCAGAAAGCCCGCATTGGCGATTTTCCGCTCCGTGACGCTCTTTGCGCCGCGCCACATGCGGGCGCCTTTGATGTCGATGCCGATATAGTTGCGCGACGGGTCGTGTTCGGCCAGCGCCACGGTGTATTCGCCCTTGCCGCAGCCCAGCTCCAGCACGATGGGGTTGTCGTTGCGGAAAAAGTCGCTGCGCCAGCGCCCCTTGAGGGGATGGTCGCAGTGGAATACCTCGTCGAATTCGGGTTGTACGAAACAGTCGAAAGTCAGGTTCTCGCGGAACCTGCGGAGTTTATCTTTGCCCATTGTCTCTATTGGCTTTTTACGATATGGATGCCTACCGCTTCGATGCCTTCGACGGGGCGGCAGGGGGTGATTGTCAAGTGGTAGTCGCCCGTACGGTCGAACCGTACGCGGCGGCGGTAGGGGATGTCGGCTTCGCGCGAGATCGCGGCCGGAGTATGTGCCGGGGGAATGACCATCACGAACGGTTCTTCGTGTTGGAGCGAGTCCGGCGTGCGCACCCGGATGTGGACGGTCAGCGAATCCTCCGCGAACCGGTCGTTGCAGCGCAGGAAAAGGTTGACGTCGCGGAGCGTCGTCGTATCGGCGTTGGCGAGGGTGAGCGGGGCGGGATCGCTCCACGACGCCGAATTGACGTCGGTCGCAATGGCTCCGTGGGGGGACATGCAGCCTGCGGCGAGAAGTGCCGCGGCGGCGAGCGCCGTGCGGCAAGCCGCGCGCATCGGGCGTATCGCTCCCGGACCGGACAGGCTGGCTGCCGTACGGAGCATTTTTGCGGCTACGGAACCCCGCGGGCGCATTGCCGCTCCGGCGAATTTTACGGCCGCAATATCCGCTGCGGAGCATTTCCGCCCCTCGATCGGGATGGGCGCGCGGCCGTCTGCGCCGGGGAATGTTCCGTAGGGATCGGCGTCCGTGCGATCTTGCCTGCCGGTCTCTTGCCTGCATGGATCGGCAGTGCGGTCCGGTCTAATCCGGTCTGCCCCATATGGGGATACGGCTCCGCAGCGTGCCGTTATGTCACCTGCCGTCCGTTGCACCGTTATTCGTTTGCGCCGTTGCCGCCGTTGTTTCCGTTGCCGCTGTTATTGCCGTTTTCGCTGCCTTCGCCGCGCGGACGGTCGTTGTTCGGACGGCGGCGGTTGCGGTTGTTGTTCCGGCCGCGGCTGTTGCCTTCGCGGCGTTCGGCGCCGTTGCCGTTGTTCGTATTGCCGTTGCGGGCTTCGTTGTTGTTGCCGTTGCGGGTGTCGCCGTTTTCGCCGGTCCGGTTTTCGCTGCCGGAGTTGCCTCTGCGGCCTCCGTTGTTGGCGTTGCGGTTTTCGCGGTTCTCTCCGTCACGGCGTTCGCCGTTGTTGCGGCGTTCCGGATTTCCGTTGCGGCCTTCGTTGTTGCGCCCCTCACTGCTGCGGCCTTCGCCATTGCGGGGACGGTCGTTGCGCCGCGGGCGGCGTTCCTGCTGCCGGCCCTGCTGATCGGGCTGTTCCTGCCGGCCTGCAGCCTGTTGTCCTGCTTCCTGCGAATCCTGTCCGTTCTGCCGGCCCCCTTTGCCGCGGCTCCGCTTGCTGCGGCGCTTGGCCTGATCGAAACGGGTGATGCTGTCCTCCTCCGAACGGTAGGTTGGCTCTTCGGCCGCCGGGGCTATGTCCTCGGCGGCTTGCAGCCGGTCTACCTTCTTGCCGGCGCGGTTCTGCGAGACGATCTCCTTGACGCGCGCGATGGAGAGCGTGGTGACGTTGACCATCGCATCCTTGCTCGACGAGAAGGTCATCGTGCCGGCCAGAATGTCGTTCTTGACCAGATAGTATTCGCCGTCCATGGCCTGCAGCGGTTCGCGCAGACGCGGGAACTCCTTGCGGGCGTCGACGTAGGTGTCGTACTCGTACATCATGCAGCACTTGAGCTTCGAGCACTGTCCGGCGAGTTTCTGGGGATTGAGCGAAATTTCCTGTACGCGGGCGGCGCCGGTCGTGACGCTCGAAAAACTCGACATCCACGATGCGCAGCACAACTCGCGTCCGCAGGCACCCAGTCCACCGATGCGTCCCGCCTCCTGCCGCGCGCCGATCTGCTTCATCTCGATACGTATTAGGAACCGTTCGGCGAAGACCTTGATCAGTTCGCGGAAGTCCACGCGTTCGTCGGCGATATAGTAGAAAATGGCCTTGATCTTGTCGCCCTGATACTCCACGTCGCCGATCTTCATGTTGAGTCCCATGTCGGCCGCGATCTGGCGCGACGCGATCATCGTCTCGTGTTCCAGTTCGATGGCTTCCTGCCACTTCTCGATGTCGTAGGGCTTGGCTTTGCGGTATATCTTCTTGAATTCGCCGTTGTAGGGGTTGAATCCCGTGCGGCGCATCTGGCGCGCCACCAGATCGCCCGTGAGCGAAACGATGCCGATGTCGTGGCCGGGCGAAGCTTCGACCGCCACGATGTCGCCCCGCTTGAGCGGCAGGTTGTTGACATTCTGGTAGAATGCGCGGCGGGTGTTCTTGAAACGCACCTCGACGATGTCGCTCGGCATGTTGACCGGGTACTCGTCGAGCCAGGCCGTTTCGTGGAGCTTGAAGCACCCGTCGCAGAGTTTGGCTTCCGGCTCCGAGCCGCAGTTGCAAAAGGCGCACCCGCGGCCCACTTCGGGTTTGCAGGCGCCCGTATGTCGTTTTTCGGTATCCATGATTGGGTATAATTTGCGTAAAGATACAAAATAATTCACAATTCAGAATTCAGAATTCACAATTTTGGCTTATTCGGGAACTATGCCTGCAAACTGAATTTATGAATTGCGAATTGTGGATTGTGAATTCCCGTTTGCATGCAAACGGCTGATGCTGCGGCGGATGCGCACGATCATCATCACGGCTGCGGCCGACAGTCCGAACGAGAAGCCCAGGAAAAGCCCCGAAGGACCCATGCCCATCGTGAAACCGAACAGGTAGCCCGCCGGGAGGTTCAGCAGCCAGTAGGAGACGAAGGCGATCGGCATGATGATCTTCACGGCCTGAATGCCGCGCAGGATGCCTACCGAGACGTTCTGAATGCCGTCCGAAAGCTGGTACAGCGCGGCGAAGACCATCAGCTGCGAGGCGATGGCGATCACTTCGGCATTGGTGGTGAAGAAGGTCGGAATGACGTTGCGCATGGTGATGAAGACCAGCGCCGCGAAGGCGTTCCACGCCAGCACCAGATGATACGACGCCTTGGCCGCCAGCGACAGCTCGCCGATGTTGCGGGCGCCGTAGCAGTGCGACACGCGGATGGTGGTGGCGGCGCCGATCGACATGACGATCATGAAGGCGCAGTTGCCGATGGTGACGGCGATCTGGTTGGCGCTCATGGTCTCCTTGTTGAACCAGCCCATCATGATGCCGGTACCGACGAACGCCGAAGCTTCGAGAAACATCTGCATCGAGATCGGAAGTCCCATGTGCAGCAGTTTTTTCACCGTGGCCCACGAGTAGTTGCGGGGCGAGAATCCGTCGAGGTAGCCGCGGTAGCGCTCGCG
>ERZ827488.3624-NODE-3624-length-12173-cov-9.110002_pt1 | contig 12173 bp, 12 predicted proteins | sample MGYA00519771_ERZ827488 | MGnify/ENA primary metagenome ERZ827488 (study PRJEB31778, sample SAMEA3449323) | human gut metagenome | biome: human gut; feature: human-associated habitat; material: faeces | place: United Kingdom | collected 2010/2012 ...
GTCTTGCTGCATCGATGATCTTTCCCGGTTTTACATCTCTTGGACAACGCTCTACGCAGGCAAAGCAGGAAAGGCATTTCCAGAGAGACTTGGACTGTACCAGTGACTCGATATCGTCACGGAGTACATAGGAGACAAACTGATGGGGTTTGATATCCATTTCGTTGAAGGACGGACAGGATGCGGAGCATTTGCCGCACTTCATGCATTTATAAGGATCGACTCCGCTGATTTCACGGATCTCTTCCGCTCTGTTTTTATCGCTCACGCTTCTGTCACCTCCTCTTTCACGCCGAGAGCCTCAGCAAGAAGCTCGGTGAAATAATAGATTGGTGTTCCGTTTACTGTGCTCTTCTTCAGATTGTACATGCAGAGGGGACAGGCTGTGATCAGCATGTCTGCGCCAAAGCCTTCTGCGCTCGCAAGGATCTTATCGCACATATTTTTGGACATTTCTTTTTCTTTCAGGGAAATATAACCGCCGCAGCACTCGTTCCGATAGGGATAGATCACCGGCTCACCGCCTAACGCGCGAATCAGATCCTCCATGATCTTCGGATTCTCCGGATCATCAAACTGAAGGATCTTTCCGGGGCGGAGAAGCAGGCAGCCATAGTAGGCGCCGATCTTCTTTCCTTTGAAAGGATTGACGACTTTCTCTTTTACCTTGTCAAAACCGACGCGGTCTCTTAACACTTCCAGGAAGTGAAGAACCTCTGTCTCACCTTCGTAGGGTGTATCCAGTTTCATGTAATTATTTGCCCGGGTCCGGATGTCTTCCACGTTCTTCATATCGTCGTTGACACGTTTCAGCACATGATGACAGGCGGAACAGACCGTGATGAGGTCCTGGCCTTTTTCCTTGGCCGCGTTGAGAGCACGGACGGAAGAAAGCTTTGTGGCGATCTCGTCTGTGCCAAGCGGATAAACACCACCACAACACTGCCAGTCCTCGATCTCCTCAAGCTCAAACCCAAGGGCTGTGGCACTGGCTCTGGCATACTCATCCAGATCTTTGGCCTTTGTTCTCAGGGTGCAACCCGGATAATAACTGTACTTCATACCTTTCATTATCCTTTCTTAGTCTAAAATCTGACGTTTATAGTAGATATTCTTGTTCATATATTGTCTTTTTTTTAACGATACATGAATAAAAAAATGAAATCTCAACTAACACTTATTTGAGTTTTTTTATCAATTTGCACCCAAATAAAAGAGAAAAACACTCTTCCTCCGCAATTAAGAAGTGTATTAGCTCGATTTCCGAAATCATCATATCACGTTATTTCTGTTTCGACAAGGCTTTTTCGATATTTTTTTGTGTTTTTTTTAACGTACTTTTGAAAAACCTTATCATTTACGATCCGGCTTCCATGATAATTTTCATTTTCGGGCATAAAAAAAGCTCCGGATCTCTCCGAAGCTTTTTTGCTCCTATCAGTAAATAATGATCGGATAACCTGCATCAATGGTGTTATAGATCAGTGCTGCCTGATCCTTAGGCAGATTGATGCAGCCGTGGCTTCCGTTGGTTTTATAACGGTTCCCGCCAAAGGATGACTGCCAGGACGCATCATGAAGTCCCTGTCCATAGACAAAAGGCATCCAGTAATTAACCTTTACATCGTAACCATATTCATTGCTGGTAAGGTTAAAGGGACTCGCCTTGTAGGCGATCGGCCATGCACCACGATATGTTTCACGCCCCTTCACCGGCTTACCGCTGACAATATCTGTTTCCGTCACAAGGCTTCCGTCCTTATACAGCCACAAATGCTGTGCATCCAGACTGACCTCTATGTAACTGCCTGCCAGATCGTCTGTTCCGTTTCTCTGGTATCCTTTTTTGCTGTAAACAGGCTCTCTTGTTACAGCAGTACCACTTTTCAGGTCTTCCAGAAGCTGAGCATATTCTCCGTCCTGATCGATCCGATAGCCGTACTCATTTCCCTCAATGGTCACATCCGTTCCCGCAGATGTATGAAAGGTACGGGGAACATAAATGGTATTGTATTTGTTGGCAAGCTCACTGATGTAGGCTTTAATGGCTTCTTCATCTAAAGTCAGCGTCTCCCCTTCAGCCTTCAGCCAGGATGTGATCGTATCGGAATCCAGAACAGCCGTTTCACTTCCGAATGTATAAGTTACTGTACTGCTGCGGTATTTCTTCAGCTGGCTGTTCAGGTCTGTAATCTTATTTTTCATATCCTCTGTTACAGTGACCGTCGGGCTTACATACACATGCTTGTTGATCGGTACTGTGATGGTATCCCCAAGCAGAGCCGTATCAAATGCTGCGTTCAGATTTATGTCCACGGTAGTCTCCAGCTTATCCGGATCGATTTCCGTCCCCTGTACCTGTTTCACAAGGGTGAATTCTTTTTTCTCCTTATCGTACTGAATGGCTGCATCAACAGAAGCTTTTCTTTCTTCCGTACCGAAATTTGAAAGATCGAGAGCCTGCTTTTCCTGCTCCTCATCTTCCTCGATCTGACATTCCGGTTCTATATTTTCTTCCTTTGGAAAAAGCTTCCGGCTCTCTTCCCGCTGTTTCTGAATTTCTGTAAGCTTACTCAAAAGGGCTTCTTCATTGAGACTGTAGCCCAGCTCTTTCAAAGTAGTACTGTAAACTTCCTGATCATTTTCCTGAAAGGATACCGGACGATCTGCAAATTCCGCAGTGATCTTTTCTTCTGCCTGCTTTGCATCCAGTCCGGAAACATCCACTCCCCATATGGAAATCTTCCGTCCCAGCGTATTGTGATCTGCCAAGTATGTATAGACAAATAACCCTGCCACTGCCAGGATCGTTACGCCAATGCAGATCCCAAGTATGATCTTCAGTGTCTTTTTACTGATGGTTGATCTTTTCTCCATACCCTTATCCCTCGAGTCTTATGTAATATATGTTATGTTGTCACACTGGCTGTTATTATAATACAATAAATCCCATTTTCTGTAAAAATGACTTATCCCGGATCCTTCTGATCCGGTAAAAAAAGACAGACTGACGCCTCTGCGAAAATCTGTCTTTCTCATACGTTTCTTTATCTGTTTCTGGCAACAGTATTTCTCTCAGAATCTTCTGCTTCTTATTCCGGCATTACGATCTTGCCTGCAACGGCACAGGCTGCTGCTGTTTTCGGAGATGCCAGATAGATCTGAACCTTGGAAGTTCCCATACGTCCCAGGAAATTACGATTGTTGGTTGCCACGACCTTTTCACCGTCTGTCAGGATTCCGCCGGTCCTTCCGCAGCAAAGTCCGCAACCCGGATGTGTAATGATAGCCCCTGCTTCCGCAAGAGTATCCAGAATGTCAAGCTCAATAGCCTGACGGTAAATTTTGCGGCTGGCAGGAGTCACGATCAGCTTTACAAAGTCTGCAACCTTTTTGCCCTTCAGCACCTCTGCTGCCGCCATAAGATCCTCCAGACGTCCGTTGGTACAGGAACCGATGAATACCTGGTCGATGGTCTCACCCTGAAGCTCACTGACATCACGGATCTTGTCCACCTGAGACGGACATGCCATTACCGGCACAAAATCCTCTGCTTTATAACTTATGGTCTTCATGTAGACAGCATCCTCATCTCCCACAAGACTCTTCTGATAATCATCAAGCTCTACGTTGCAGTAAGCAGCTGTCTTCTCATCCGGTGTGAAAAGTGCACATTTCGCACCGGCCTCAATTGCCATATTCGCCATAGTCATACGGCTTGCCACAGACATATTTTCAATGGTGCTTCCGCAAAATTCCAGAGCACGGTAAGTAGCTCCATCTGCACGAAGGTCACCGATCAGGCGGAGGATGATATCCTTGGACATGACATTCTCCGGAAGTTCTCCGTCGATCACAACCTTTATGGTTTCCGGAACCTTGATCCACATGGTTCCTGTTCCCAAGATGCTGGCCATCTCTGTGTAACCGATGCCGGAAGAAAACGCACCGACACATCCATAAGTCGTGGTATGGCTGTCTGTGCCAAATACAATATTACCGGGTTTAACATAACCTGCCTCAGTCATAAGCTGATGACAGATACCGTCACTTCTGTGTACGTTTTTCATGCCATATTTAGCTGCAAAAGCATCTCCCACATGGAAATGTCTGGTATCATCCTGCTGACTTGCCGGTACAAGATGGTCATAGATCAGAACAACCTTATCCGGATCCCACAGCTTCTGAAAGCCCATCTCCTCAAATTTTTCCGCTACAAACGGAATAAAGATATCATGGATCATCACTCTGTCCACATTGACCGTCACGATATCACCAGGTTTTACTGCCTTGCCTGTATTATGTCTGATAATTTTTTCAATGATCGTCTCGCCCATTATTTCTCTCCTCTCCGTTTTTTAGTCCAGGCCGTTCAGCTTACGCATGGCTTTTACCAGTCCGCCAGCCTGGATGATATCCATCAGATTCTCCGGAAGAGAAGCGATCGGGTACTGTTTTCCATTGTGCTCTACATGCTCATTCATTACTACCGTAACCTGATCTCCCTCTTTTACATTGTCATGAAGATCCGGCTGCTCAATAAGAAGAAGGCCGTTGTTAATGGAGTTGCGGAAAAAGATCCGGGCAAAAGATTTCGCAATGACACACTGCACACCCAGTGCCTTGATGATCTCCGGTGCCTGCTCTCTGGAGGATCCGCATCCGAAGTTCTTTCCTGCTACAATAATGTCGCCCTTTTGGATCTGTCCGGCCAGCTCCGGACGAAGGGGGCTGAATCCGTACTGTTTCATATCGTCAATGGTTTTCAGTGCAAGGTACTCCGTCGGGATAATGATATCCGTATCAATATCATCACCAAGTACCCACACTTTTCCTGTAAATGCTTCCATATGTATATCTCCTGTTTATTCCGTTCCGTATCATCAGGCAAATGTTTTCTGTCTGCTCTGTTATAAGAACCCACGCCGAAACGGATCATCCTCTGATAATTTCTGAATATATTATTTAAATCTTTTCTGAAACTCTTATACTCTGTCAGCAGTTGCGATCTCACCTGCAACGGCAGATGCAGTAACTGTTGCCGCAGATCCCAGGTAAACCTTGGAGCTCGGATGCCCTGCACGTCCCTTGAAATTACGGGTTCCTGTGCTGATCAGAACCTCATTCTCGCCGATAACACCCTGGCAGCTTCCCCAGCATACACTGCAGTTCGGGTTCATAACAATAGCCCCTGCTTCCATGAAGATATCGATAAGCCCCTCCTTTAATGCCTGACGATAAATGGTCTGGCTTGCAGGAACAACCAGGAAACGAACTCCCTCTGCAACTTTTTTGCCTTTGATCACCTCTGCGCCTACACGGAGGTCTTCAATACGGCCGTTATTGCAGGAGCCAAGGAACGCTTCGTTGATCTTGATGCCGCAGGTTTCCTCAGCCGGAACCACATTGTCAACAAAGTCTGGCTTCGCTACAACCGGACGGACTTTTGAAAGATCAAAGGTATACTCTCTTGCGTAAACAGCATCCGGATCGCTATGATATACCGCTTTTGGCTCACGTCCATGCTCTTTCAGATATTCCAGAGCTTTATCATCAGCCTCAAAGATTCCTGTCTTCGCACCAGCCTCAACAGCCATGTTGCAAAGTGCCATACGGTCGCTGATGCTTAAGGTTCTGGCGCCCTCACCGGTAAACTCCATTGCCTGATAGTTGCAGCCGTTTGCCCCGATCTCACCGATAATGGTAAGGATCAGATCTCTTGCGTAAACACCCTCAGGAAGCTTCCCTGTCAGGTTAAATTTTACGGTTTCCGGAACCATGACCCAGGATGTTCCGGTCACCATTCCGTAAAGGAAATCTGTGCATCCTACACCGGTACCGAAAGCACCAAGTGCTCCGTAGGAACAGGTATGGCTGTCAGCACCGAAGATCAGCTGTCCCGGACGGACATAATTCTCGATCATGATCTGGTGGCAGACACCCTTTCCTTCCCAGAAATCAATATTATTTTCTCTTGCAAAATCTCTCATCTTTTTCTGGGATGCCGCTGTTTTCGGGCTGTCAGACGGTACGTTATGGTCTACGATTAATACCAGCTTCTTTGTATCTGCAATATGAGGATTTTTTAATTTATTGTTGTACATATCAACAGTCAGATGTGTGGTTCCGTCATTGCTCATCAGATGATCCAGTGAAACCGTATAGATATCTCCGGGTTTTACACTGTCCACTCCAGCCGCTGCCGCGATGATTTTTTCTGCGATCGTCATTCCCATCTCTTATTCCTCCTCACGGTTCAGAGAAGCGATAAGGCCGCCCTGATTCAGTATATTCTGCATGTATTCCGGCAGTTTTGTGCAGGAATAAGTCTTACCATTGGCAACAGCAGTTCCCTCGGACATATGAAGCTCCAGGGTATCTCCTGTCTTCACAGCATCCGGGAGATCCTTACAGACAATTGCCGGAAGTCCGATATTAATGGCATTACGGAAAAAAATACGAGCAAAAGATTTCGCAATAACTGCCTTTACTCCAAGTGCCTTAAGAACACCCGGTGCCTGCTCTCTGGAGGATCCGCATCCGAAGTTCTCTCCTCCAACTACAAAATCTCCCGGTTTAACCTTTTTGGAAAAATCCGGATCCAGTGATTCAAATGTGTGGTCCTTCATTTCATCCAAATTCGGCAGAAGCAGATACTGGGATGCAATGATCTGATCGGTATCAAGGTCATTATGAAATTTAAAAATTGTTCCCTTATCCATAAAACAAGTTCCTTTCTGATTGTTATCCATTTCCGGGTTAACATTCCTCTGTTACCCTTTTCGTCCTATATTCTAACACAAAACGTCATATAATTAAAATGTATATTTTTAATACTTAATATAACTTTAAGTTATAAAGTCATTTCCCTGTGATCAGCGCAAAATATCCCCACTCCCACAGAAGCTCTTCAAAACTGTTCTCAAGATATTCCCGGATATCGTCTTCCTCATATCCGGTCATTCTGGAGATCACTACCATATAATCCCGGAGTGTTTCGTAGGGAAGAGATCCCCGTCCATCTTTCTGCCACCGAAGAAAAACAGCCTGGCGGATGGTGGCATATTCCATACCGATCCACTGCATATGGACCAGGGCATCTTCCAAATCTCCCTCCGGTGTCAGAAGATCTGAATATACTTCGTTGGCAAGAAAGCTCCGGAGAAGGTCTTCATATACACGAAATTTCCGATAAAAATCCTCCCGGGCTTCCACCAGTTCCTCTTCCTCATATTCTTCGGACAATTCCTCCGCAAGTTCCATCACCGGCTCCAGATATTTCCGGTAAAGTCCCTCTTTCCGGTAATTTACAGCCAGGTCCTGCAAAAGTTCATTGCATTCGTCCATGGTATCCAGAACAGGCAGCTCTATTTCATTAATAGCATGTTCCAGTTGGCGAATCGTTTTCTCTGAAAAATAATCTTCCACAAGCTCTGTGGTAAGCGGCATGTTCCAGTGAAGTTCCTTCAGAACATAAAAACTTTCAAGAAGGATTTCCTCCGGTGTTTTTTCAGGATCCATTATAAGATCCATAACCTTCCGGCGCACAAGAAAAAGCGGCTGTTCCTTTTCTTTTGGAGTTTCCGGAAAAGCGATTCTTTTCTTCTCCTTCCAGATGTCCAGGACAGCCGGGCAACAGGGCATCATGGTCGCTTCCTTATGATCCTGAAATTCATGGATCTCCCTTGGAAAAATCTGGCAGGTCTCTGAAAGCATCGAATCCCCATAAGCACTTACCAGATAGCACAGTCTGTTCTTTGCAAGAAAAGGACAGTCGTGCTCTTCCGTCATCTTCATGATCCGGCTGCCGTCCTTTTTCATGGTATAGGCCTGCAGGCAGCTTCTGTGTCCGGGCACCTCTGACGGCGGCTGGATGGTTTTCCAGTTTCTGTAGGTTTCATCATCTATGTTGATCTTCCATTCCCTGCAGCAGCTGATGGTGCATTTGTCTGCAATACAGGTAAATTCGTCGTAATAATCAGGTTTTAATAATTCCATGTTTCCTCCATATTCTTTATTTTCCAGCTCCAATGTCTCCTGTTTGCAAAATGGACATGAGTTGACCTGTTTTATTTTCCCCGTAAACACAGAAAAGCGGAATTCTATCCGCTTTTTCTGATATTCTGTGTATTCGTTTTTATTCTGCAGTCTCTCCCAGAAGCTGCCTGTGAACTTTCCGCCTTACAAACCAGAAACAGGTCACCTGCATGATGATCGTAAGGATCCAGGATGCCGGATAAGAAATAAACAGTACTTTCAGTGATCTGTGAGCCGGGAAAATTCCAAAAATCCACACAATTCGAAGGCCGACCGTTCCGATAATAGACAGGATCATCGGCACACCAGAGCGTCCCATTCCGCGCAGTGCTCCCGGAAACAGATCCATCTGTCCGCAAAGGAAATAGGTAACTGTGGTATAGACAAGAATCTCCATTCCGCATTGGATAACCTTAGGGTCTTCCGTATAGATCTTCAGAAGCTGCGGACCGAAAAAGTATGCACCACAGCCCATGGCAAAGGATACGACAAAGGACAGGATCATACAGTCAACAAGCACCCGGTCCATACGTTTCGGTTTTCGCACACCATAATTCTGACTGGTAAAGCTCATGCAGGCCTGGGTAACTGAATTTACAGACACATACAGAAATCCGAAGATATTGTTTGCTGCCGTATATCCTGCCATTGCAATGGAGCCAAAAGAATTTACAGAGGACTGGAGCAGCACATTGGAAAAATTGATCACTGTACTCTGGATTCCTGCTGGAAGCCCTACCTGAAAGATCTGTTTCAGATATTCCATATTTATGGACAGACTCGAAAAACGCAGCTGATAGCTTCCCTCTGTCTGATACAGGCATCGGAGAACAAGGATACAGGAGATCAGCTGAGAAATCACGGTTCCGATTCCGACACCTGCCACACTTAAATGACAAATGATCACAAAAAACAGGTTCAGAAGCGCATTGGCGCAACCGGAAATGATCAAAAAGACCAACGGCCGCTTGGTATCTCCCACTGCACGCAGAATTGCTGCGCCATAGTTATACAGCATAAAAAACGGCATTCCCAGAAAATAGATACGCATATAAAGAGTAGAAAGATCGATCACATCCTCCGGCGTATCCATCAGCTCCAGGCAGATTCTGGCAAAGATCACTCCCAGAAATGCCATGATGATCCCGCTGATCAGAGCCAGCAGGATCGATGTATGTACTGTTTCTGACATTTCTTCATCCTTACCGGCAGCATAAAATCTGGCTGCCAGCACATTGGCACCAAGAGAGATCCCGATAAAAAGGTTGGTAAACACATTGATCAGTGCGGTAGTGGAGCCTACTGCCGCCAGCGCCTCACTTCCACTGAAACGTCCCACTACCACGATATCCACTGCATTGAACATCAGCTGCAGGATACCGGACAGCATCAGCGGCAGTGAAAACGAGATCAGCTTGTCCATGATCGACCCATTACACATATCGATCTCATACTTGTTTTTTTTCACGATTTCATCCCCCATGTTCATACTTACATAAGAATATTATAGCACCTTTCGTCGGAAAGCTACAATGAAATATTTTTATGGAGAATATGCAGCGGCTGCATAAAATACGCAGCCGCACAGTAACGTGTGTTTATCATTTCACTATCTTTCCAGGAGTCCTGCATCACGAAGGTTTGCAAGAAGTGCATTAAAATCCTCCACAATATCATCTACCGTTGTTGCATTTCCAACAGCAGCTGCCGGGGTTACTGTTCCGGCGGGGCCGGTGGCTCCTGTTGCTCCTGTTGGACCTGCTGGACCGGTGGCTCCGATCGCACCAGCCGGACCTGTTACCCCCGTCGTTCCCGCTGGACCCGTGGCTCCTGTTGCTCCTGTTGCTCCTGTCGCTCCCATTGCTCCCGCTGGACCGGTGGCTCCCGTTGCTCCCGTCGGACCTGTTACTCCTGCAGGACCGGTGGCTCCTGTTGCTCCCGTCGGACCGATGACTCCCGCTGGACCCGTTGCTCCAGCCGGACCAGTGGCTCCCGTATATCCCTGTATTCCCGGTTCCCCCTGCGGTCCCTGAGGACCCATAGGACCCGGAACTCCCGGACAGCCTCTGGGACCGGTTGGTCCTGTAGGTCCCACAGGGCCTGGGCAGCCTCTTGTTCCACATCTGTCACATCCACAGGAACTATGATTTCCATAACAGGACATACAGGACAAATCCTCATGACTGTCCTGCTGCATTTCCATTTCCTTACGTTTTCGATGCCTGAACAGCATTCTTCGATCACCTCATAGGAAAATAACTTTCCCTACAGTATATGACAACAGCTTTTACCTGTGCATAGGATCCCCGCAAGCTTGTACCCTGCCAGAAAAATATAATAAAGATATCTTTTCTTTTATGCCAGACCATATTTTTCCCGGAAATATTTCTGGTCATACAATACTCCCGGATCTTCCGGCTTCAGTTCCATCGCTTTCTTATGAAAAAAGAATGCCTGCTCCGGGCATCCCATTTTATCATAACAAACGCAAAGCTGCATATATGGCACAAACCCATGATACTCAGCCATAAAAAATCCACCCTTTTTCTTATCTGAAGGCACAGTGAGCGCCTGCCCGTACCAGTAGGCAGCCTGTCTGGGCAGCTCTCTTTCCAGAAAGATCTTACCGACCTCACAGCAGATTTCCGCCCTCGGCACATCCATAGTCAGACTGTACAGAAAAGCTTCCAGTGCGTACTTTTTTTCTCCCATTTTCCGGTAGCACTGTCCAAGTACAAAACAGGCATCGATCTTATTTTCCAGCCATCCGGACGGATTTTTCAGGAACTCCACCAACACAGCCTCTGTCTCCGGATAACGCTGATGATAATACAGTTCTCTCCCATAATAAAGCTGATGTCTAGGTTCCAGCGTTTCTCCTCCTGCCAGCATTTTTTCATAAATGCGAAGATTACGGTCCGGATCACCTTTTCCACATTTCCGGTGCCGGATCACCACATCTGAATAAATGATATTTCCCTCCGGAATCACAGTTTCATGAACTGCCCCATTCCATCTGAAATTTCTGGATGTTTTCATTATCCGCTCCCGAAAATAAGAAAATGTTGTTCTCCCGCTCTGGTCAAACCCTGCCGCATATTCCATCATTACAACATCTGTTCCGGGATCCAGAGTTTCTTTAAGACTCTTCAGTTTTTCCAGATTTTCTTCATCTAGGACATCATCCGCATCCAGCCACATCCAGTAATCGGTGCGGACTTTTTCCAGAAGAAAATTACGCGGAGCAGAAAAATCATCACACCAGGGAAAATCAAACACCTGCGACGTATACTGCTCCGCGATCTCTTTTGTTCTGTCTGAAGAACCGGTATCTGCGATCAAGATCGCATCCATCACCTGAGAAACCGGCTTCAAGATCCTCTCAAGAACTGCTTCTTCATTTTTTACGATCATACATAGACTGAGGGAAATCATATTTTAGGATCCTTCGGATTTTTATAATATTTATGCCGTTCCCGTCAGTCCTATGCCTTCTGTCAGTGTACAGCTTCTACTTTCGGATAAAGCTGAACTCATCCTCATATCACCAACTGTGGTATATCCTCTATATGTTCCGCAAGACGATCTGCTCCGTTCAGCTCCCCGCTCTCACCATATCCATACAGGCATCCTATAAATGGGCTTTTGCAGGCTCTGGCACATTCCAGATCCTGCCTCCTATCTCCGACCACCAGATAAGGGCCTGTATATTCCCGGATGATTTCCTGCACAATTTCTGTCTTTGGACGGAATCCATACGATTCGCAGTCATAAAAATGATCGAACCATCGTTCCATCCCAAATTCCTTCCAATGCGCCTCACGATAGGAAGCTTTACAGTTACTTAAGATCACAAGATGATATCCCCGGTTCTTCAAGGCTGTAAGCATCTCCTCTGCTCCCGGATACCACACTGCCTTATGCTTCCTGATCTGTCTGACCATCAGTTCTCCTACCATCCTGCTCGCCTGCTCTTTATAGCTCTGATCCAGCTCCGGCAAAAATGTATTCCACATCTCCTTACTGTTAAATCCCAGCCAGCCGGCAATTTCCGCCGAGCCTATCTCCCGTTCTTCTGCAGCCTTCTGTTCTGTCAGCCACTGATAGGTTTCACGAAATGCCGGTTCATAGATTCC
>ERZ827488.3632-NODE-3632-length-12147-cov-4.096014_pt1 | contig 12147 bp, 9 predicted proteins | sample MGYA00519771_ERZ827488 | MGnify/ENA primary metagenome ERZ827488 (study PRJEB31778, sample SAMEA3449323) | human gut metagenome | biome: human gut; feature: human-associated habitat; material: faeces | place: United Kingdom | collected 2010/2012 ...
CCTGGAATGGTTCGCGGTCCATCCGGACCGGACGATGCGCCTGTGTTACATCCGGGGGCAGGACCAGCAGATGGTCCTGTTCGACAGGGATTTCTCCCTTTGCAGCGAGGACCGGCAGCCCGCCCTGACCCGGCCGGAGGGCGGCGCCTTCCTGGCCTTTGTCCTGCTGGAAGCGCCCGCCTGGGACCCGGACCAGTTCCGCCGGGATCTGCGGGACCTGTACGGCATCCCCTGCCTCACAGAGGCGGAGGAATCCGGAGACGGCGGCAGCACCCTGACCTTTGAGGTCAGTGGAATGCTGGCGGCGGTCTGCCTATACCCATTCCCTGTGCCCCACGGCGAGGCGGAGGAAAACGCCGCCCAGTTCCGTCAAATCGGGCGCTCCCCCCTGCCCTATCAGGCCAGTCTCTTCGAGGAGACGTAAGAGGCCCCTTTCCAATGCGGAAAATTCTCTGCGTGTATAACGAGGGGCCATCGGGCGCAGCAAGTATCCATCAACGCCGAAAGAATCAGGCTGGCAGGTCAATGACCTGCCAGCCTTGTTCTTTATTCCCTTGGCATCCCGTATATGGGATTTTCGCCCTCTTATTCGCTCCACCAGCCCACAGATTCCAGAAACGCAAGCACATCGGCCTTATCCTCCTGCGTGGTATACACATAAAGCATCATCCTGCCGCTACGGATCTTTGCTGCGAAATTCGTGGGGCTGTCCACGGCATAGACCTGACCAGTAAAGGTATTGCTCTCCGTCACCTCACCGGTGATTGGGAGGGTCGCAGCGGCATAGATGCGGCGGCAGCCGTCTGCGGAATCCAGCCTACAGAAGTCTAACCGCAAGGAGTCCTCATGCACGGAAACAGAGCGGATCAACATGGACCCGACGCCCCATCTCTGGCGAACGTCCTCCGTGGAGTCCACAGCGGTGTAGCCGGTCGCCACTGCTGCATTGCGGAACTCATCCAAGTCCGCAGCTCCCGACGTAAGGAAAAATTTCACGAAAAGGATAACGGCAACGAACGCAAGAAGCCAAGCCGCAAGTCGGGGAACCCACTGCTTTGCCGGGATCTTTGCAATGGCCGTTGAATCAAACCCTATATCTGTCTTCGGGACCGATTCCTTCGGCTCCTCAGTGTGCTTCTTTCGCAGGAGATTGCGAAACAGCTCCAGCCCCCCAGAGAGGAAAAAGCCCACCACTGCGATGGCCGTTCCCAAAATCAGAAGGGTCACCAGATCACGGGTATTGGGAGAGAGAATCGTCGTGTTCTCTTCCGGCATTTCCGGGTCGTATTTCACGGTAATGGTATCACCGACCAGACGGGGCGATAGCAGATGTCCAATGCTGCCCGTATAGATTTCCCCGTTCGCCTCATACTCATATACGATGGTATAGTAAGTACGACTTCTGCCCTTGGTCGGATATCTGACTACCTGGCTGGAGACATCCGTGACCGTGGCCTCTATGGAGATCCAATCCTTCTGGTGGGATTGGTCTGCATAGTCTCCTATCCCGTCGACAATCAGGCCGATGCCCACGATTAGCATCACTAAGCCCATGATTCGGAAATAAAGCGAAAATTTTCTATTTTGTTTTCTCCACATTCCTAATTCTTATGCCTCCTTGCTTCGCTCCATCAGCACCTCCATTTCCCGTTGAAACAAAGCCTTATCATACAGAATCTTATGCGGCTTACCAATGGAGTCAGTGAATGTAAAATAGTAAGAATATCCCGTCCGTCTGGTGCCGTTGCGGACGGAACCTTGCCTTTGCACCACCTCTGTCAGGTGGCAATTTGAAATTTCGCTGTATTTATAGTATTTTCCGTCAAAGGGGTTGGTTCGGCAGTAAAATCCGTCCTTTTGAATCAGAATTTTGTAGAACAGATTATGACTCACCAACACAAAAAAGGCTGCTACTGCCAGCACTATAGGCGGTACACAGATAATGGGTGACAAACCCTGAGTGCGCAGATAAATGTTCACAAGCAAAACCGCCGCCAAAATACAGACAGCTGCGACGAGCCTGACACCGCCCTGTACTCTGCCGCTGATCACAAGGTCATCGTCGTCCTTTTGCACCTGTCCCGCAGTGTTTTCTACTCGGGCGATTAAATAGTCCACGGCATCCCAATCTGGATTTCTAAAGAAAAATCTCATGATTCTTCCGTCCTGTGTTTCAAAGTTGCAATATTGCATTTGCTGTGCATTTGCATCGTTTCCACTGCTGACCCATATTTGGAGGATTGTGTAGTAGTGATAGTATCTTCCGTTACCTGGAGCGGTCTGATAGAAGAATCCGTCTTTATCAATCAGTACCCTGAAAAATAATGTGCGGTACAAGGCTAGGAAAAAGGCAAGCGATGCAAAGATCACCAATATTATGCCAATGATGATTGCCCCGTTCCGGCTGATACGAAACCAAAGTGCCAGGCTACCAAATATGGTGAGCATAATAAAGGATATTATAACTCCGGTTATTCCGTTCGTAATTGTATATTCCCATTTTTGTTTTTTCAATGATTCTCCTCCTAGATGCCCTCTTATTGGTCAAAATACTCCAGTTCCTCTCATAACCATATATTTTTGTACTTTCTTCGCTGCAACAAGAAGTAGCAAGTGTATTAAAAGTAGGCATCTCCATTGTATATACGCCCATGGTCATGATTGAATAAAATTATATTTGCGAAGCCTATAAAAATTTCAATAAATATGATGGTTCGGGGGAATGCAAGGTTATTATTCCTTGCATTCCCCGATAAATCATCAGCTGACTACGAACTGTGTTCTATACGATATTCTTTTTCCGGTTGCATCGGTTACAAAAGCCAAAAAATCATACGTACCAGATTGAGATGGTGTCCACTCCATGAAGTTAACTATCGCAGCGTTATCTGAATACACCACCTCATTATCTGACTGAATGTAAAACTCCCATTGCCACGGTTGTACTCCTCCAGTCGCACTCACAGTGAATGAAATGGTTTCTCCGGCCGCAAGCGTGCCAAAAATCTCAACATCTGTAATCTGTAGATCGTTTTCTTTAAAGCGAGCTTCGAGAGTACGGTTTGAATCGACGGTAATTTCGTATTCATTAGAAACTCCATACAGCAATTCTCCGTTCTCATACCATCCATCGAAAATATACCCTGACAATGGTGTAGCAATAAGGATAGCGTCATTTCCTTTAACATAAGTACAACTGCCGGAAACATTTCCGCCAGAGCCGGCAATTAAGGTGATATCATAATCAGGATGCAGATATACAAATTCACTGTTATTGCCACGATCGCTTTCTAATTCTTCGGTTTCAACCAAGAAGAAGTATGTTTTCGTTTCTCCCGACACATCATTAGAGAACTCATCCATACCGATGCTGAATCTGAATGTCTCCTCAGCTCCGGGATCGAGAGACTCTATGCGTTCAGTTGAAATCAGCGTTCTATCATCAGTAACTTTAAAGAACTTTAAGGTTGCTGAGTTTACCGTAGTGTACCCACTGTTCTTCACAGTAACTGTCAACGTTCGACCGGCCTCTGTTCGACTTTCCTGGATATTATCAATAGAAATATCAGCGAAACCTATAGTAAGAATCGCTTCGTTATCCGAGTCAAACACATCTTTTTGACCTGCAGGATAGACTTGAATGGTATAATTGGTCTTTTCAATACTGGCAGGAAGTGTAAAAGGAATTTCTAATTCGCCACTATCTCCAACAGCTAAATCATGATCAATTGTATATGTCTGGAGAGTAGTATTGTCAGTATCGAGGATCTTCACTGTGAACTGGTTTATATCCATGGACCCATTATTGAGAACATTAATATGTATGCTAATATCTTTGTTTGGTTCAATAATTCCTGAATAGGAAACAACAGGATCTACATGGACATCATAAAATCTGTTTGCCGTTTTCTGTACCAAATCAATTTGCCCATAAGGCTTTCCGTTTACAGCTTCTTGCAATTTCTCTGCAAAGCCATATGCCAGTTCAATTTGACCATTTGGCAGCATACAAGCATCCCAACCACGAACGATTCCAGAATCTGTCGAAATGGGTTCAACTGTTCCAAATGCGCTAGTAACGTCATTGTAGTTTACGCCATAGAAGTTCACATCGGAATCACATTCTTGCTGCCAAACAATCGCCTTTTTTCCACCCGAATTTTTAAGTGCCTTGATTCTTGTAACATTGCTGTTTAACTCAGAGACAATGGTGCATCTAGTTTCTACATTTCCGTTAGAAATACAAGCAATTGAATCGCCGCTTATCCAGTAAAGTTCATTGTTTAACAAACTTACCGAATAATCCGGAATTGAATCATTGGTCAATCTGATGGTCTCACTACCATTGTAATAAAAAACCTCCAAATCACTAATATCCGAAGAATCGGAATTAGTCTTTGCAGTATAAGCAACAACATTATTGCCATCTGCATATGCAGTATCAATACTTGTTACAACAGTTAGTCCACTTGCAATAACCTCGGTATTTTCCCAAGCACCATTTACATATTGTTTTCTGAAAATGGAGTTTGTTCCATTAAGTGCAAAAACATCATTTTCAGAATTCTGTTGCCATATTACCGAAATGCTATCACCAGAAGAAACAATCCTATGCGACATTTCGTAATTTGCGTTGTTGGCAGTAATCGCCGTAGTATTAACAAATGATGTACCATTCCAATATGTATAATACAGATCCATTGCAGCTGCCATTTCATCAAGCGTAGCATTAGGGCCTAGAACAGAATTGCAATTTTGCCAAATTACATGTGCCCCGCCATTGCCATCCGAAAAAATATATGGTTCAAAGTCTGCGGTAGAATCGTCCAGTACTGGCTGAGCAGCACCCCAAGAAGCCCCATCATAAACACGATACATCAAAACAGAACGGTTTGTTGCAGTTCTATCCATATCATCTGCGATATAGATTAGTAGCATTTTCCCATTGCCCAAGCTTACAAGTTTAGGATTGCAGTAAACTTGAACATTGGAACTCAAAACACTTTCATCGGCTGCACTAGTTGCATTACTGAAAGAAGATAACTGAGGCAATGGTTCAATAAATTCAAGATCATCCCTTCGGATAGACATTGTATTTATATTTGCGGAATTTGGGGTTGGGTACAAGTCTGTTTCTGCAAATTTCCATTCATAACTTCTGCCCCAAAAAAGAGCTTGATACTCAAAAAACACAGATGCACTCAATTTGGCCGAAAATGACTCGCTAAATTTATATACAGGAAGGTCCAATTTACACTCTAACAATCCGTCTATTCCCGCATAAGCGTTAGCGACTAAAAAATCGACACCTACACTAAAGCTAGGCTTAACACTAATTTTCATATTCCCGTTAAGCGCTATTTTCCCAGTATCAATTATTTTCAAACCAAATCCGCTTTTAATTGAGCCTTCAATTGCGAATTTTGCATATACGCATGGACCGATTAAGTAGGATATGCTCTGTTCCATTGTCCCAATTACTGTCATGCCACCTTCCATCAAAAGGCCTGTTTTGGCATCTATTTTCATATACCCAAACAAATAGGTTTCACATTCGAAACCCACTTTTGTGCCCCTTTGGTATAGGCTACCTTTAAAATCCTTGAAATGCCTTGAAAATTCTTGATTATTTTCGCCTATTAAAGAATATGCAGTTTTAACTTCTCTATAGTACTCCTTAAATTTACCAGTTTTTGTACTTCCACCAGTAGTTTCTGAGGAGAAGCTTCCCTCATTAAATCCAATTAGGACTTCAAAGGTTTCTTTTTCTGGATCATACTCCACATTCATCTTCGCAAGATCCTTTGACTCTAGTCCTATATCAAATTCAAACAAAGGAAATTGATAACCTAAAATATCTAGGGTGGGTCCTACTATCTTATCGCTCGCCGCATTTCCAATGAACAGGTCATCAGGAGATGGTTCAGAACTTATAGCATTCAATCTTGAAACGGCTGGATCATATCCTGAATAGCCATCTTTATCTATCTCTATTTCACCGTTGCCACTACCGATAGTAGTAGTTACAAATTGATCAAAAGCCCAGTTTGAAGGCATTTTAAAGCCCAAGTTGCCGCTAAAGCCGGTTGACATATCGCCCACAAAGCTGCTATAAGCATATCCAAGATTGGAAACTCGCATGCACGCATTTCTTGTTCCGTAAATACCAACTCTATATCCACTATCCGCCATTTCATTGTGGACTCTTTCAAAATACGGGATAACATTGTTAGTTATTTGGTAATCCAGGCAATCAAAATCAACCGCAAAATATATTATGGTATTTTCAGGGAGACCAAGCTCTGTTGCTGCTTTTTTGGCCTTTTGTGCATCATCAGCTCCCTGCTGCGGAGTGAAATATTCAAGGTAATTTGCCGAGGATTGGTATATTGGGAAGAACTTGAGCCCAGCATCGAAGATAATTTGTGCCTCGGTGCGTGTAATTTTTTTACTATTTCCGGTCAGATATCTTCCTATGTATCGATAGCCATTGTCATATAGTGTTTTCGCTTTTGCGGCTGTGAGCTGGGTTGCGCAGTCCGCAGCCAATGCCGATCTAGAGGTGTCTCCACAACTAACAAACAAAGAAAGCCATGTGGTTTTATCTGCATATCCAGTCGGTGTGATTTTCATTTTTGCTTGAAAATCGTATAAAGCTTGCTTTGTTGCAGGGCCATATTCTCCGTCTATTGCACCAACATTATATCCATTAACTAGCAATGCAAACTGCAGTAACTCCGTAATGGATGTGATTTGTGCAGCCGAATAGTAGCTTCCTGATGATGTCCCCGGGTATCTTCTTGCTGATGAAGAATTTCTGGCGTATGGAATTTCCGGGCAGCACAATCTTGTCGTTACGCCAAAGTTTGCATTTGCAACATCTGTTGGCATGCCCTCCTCGGCCTGCAACGCATAAATCAGAGCCCTGTTTGTATTTCTGCCATACACACCATCACAAGGAGTGATCCCAGTATATGCCTCATACTTGCGGTTTAGCTTTTGCTGCATTTCACGAACAGCCGCTGTTCCCCCGTAGGAGCTTAACAGTTTAAATGAATCCATAGACATCAGGGCTTTCATGATATTAACTGTTACGACTCCATCTGGATTGATAAGGCCGGCATCTTCTTTTAATTCAATGATGGCCTTTTCTACATCTGCATCAAACACGCCATTGAATACAACGGTGCCATCTTCGGTTTCGGACAGATTATATCCAGGGTTATACCCTTTGCACCAAAGTGCGCCCTGCAATATTGCAAATTTCCGATTTGTGACACCATCCTGCCGTCGCAACAGATTCTGGCTATAAAGGCGCTCTGTAGTTGGGCCAAAATTATCCGCCAAATCTGCGATTCCAAGTTCCACCTGCAGAGCTCTCGTAAGACCGTAAACGGTATCCCACCCCGTTCTTCCGTCTTCAGTGACATATCCAAAACCCGGCACATCACCGTACTCCTGATTCAGCCATCTTTGAGTCAAATAGACCATAGCATCACCAGGATAGTCGCTATGAATCGAAACGCCATTTTCTACAAGTGTTTCTTCGCTAATTTGTTCCAAATCGGGGATCTGTACCTCCGATATATAATCTGCCTCGTTGCCATATTCATCATCGATCTGAACATCGGCGTTTATAAGGTTGAATGTGCTTTCTTCCTCCGTAGATGCGTCATTAGTTGCTACTTCTACATTTTCTGTAGTATTTTCAGCAGCAAATGCCGGAACAGTAACTGTTTGGAGCATAATTAGAACGCTTAACAGCAATGTTAATGCTCTGCTAAAATGCTTCTTCGCACCTTTCACTTAAATCCTTCCTTTCCTGTAAGTAGAATACATTTTTCCTTCTCTTTTCTGAAACAGCGCCGTTGGAACCTCTATGGATAGGCATCACTCCCTTTCCTATACCATGTGCGTTCTTAAATCAGACACGATCCCCATGATGCGATCAGAAAATGTTAATTAAAGCAGAAGCTCTTCGCTTTCTCTGATCACATCAAACAACCATTCTCTCTTCAAAATTTTTGATTATAATGATATCCCGCGATTCGGCTATATTTTTCCATTTCTGCCAATTATTTTATACGCTATATTCTCCTTTGGCAATATCAAGTCGAAATTTTTGTTGATTTTGTGAAAACTCTTGAACTATCATTATTAAAAATGCCAAATCAAAACCTTCATTTACCAGCAGTTGGTGTAATAGTAACACGAAGGAAATGGTGATTATTTTTTGTACAAAATACGAGCGATTTATTTCACTTGACATAGATTAGCGGGCGTGCTATACTCCTTAACAAGAAGCGAACAGATGTTCTAATTTGTGGACGCGTTGGAATAGAAAGGGGCGCATGTAGATGCTCTGGCTTTCACGGAAAGACATCGAACACATTTCCCGCAGGTTGCTTCGTGATTACCTTAAAAAAGTCCCTCAAAAGATCGATCATATTGATCCGGCAGATTTTGCAGAGAAAATGTGTGGCCTGCAATTTACATTTGCAGATATCAGTGAAGCACATGACGCCATCGGCCTTACGGCAACATCGGGGGTGATCATAACGATCCCCCAAAGGGATGGCACAAGGCTCGATTACGAATTAGACGGAAAAACGGCCTTCATTGATCAGAGCCTTGTGGCTGAAAATCAGATTGGCCGTTTGAACTTTACTATGATGCACGAAGCAGCGCATCAACTGTTTTGGATGCTGTATCCAGAAGAATATGAGGTGCAAACTCCTCGCTGCGTATTTCGCATGGCAGATGAACATACGCAGTACCCTGTTCTGGATTGGGAGGAGTGGCAGACCAATGTGTTGACTTCATTTCTCCTTTTGCCAAAGGAACTGGTGTATCGCCACATGGCAGATGTTGGCCTGAAAGATGGCATCGGCGTGCTGAATCGCATATATGCACGCAAAGACTATGAGTGTTTTTCAGAGGCCGCAAAGCGGCTCGGCGTGTCCAAAACAGCACTGGCCATAAGATCATCTCAGCTCGGCTTGGTTGGAAGAAATGATTTGTATGACCCGTATGCACTGGTAGATATATTTCCGGAGAAAAATGAGATCGCCTGATATGGCAGGGAGAAAGTATGGCAAAAATCAATGCAAGGGAACTGGATCCTCAACGCTATTCCTGTATTCAGACAGAACAGCAGGAACTGAAAAAACAGTATTCCAGCCATATTACAATGGCGAGGATTTGCCCGTATTGCCAGAACAAGTTAGAGATCCTGTGCAAAGGAAATCACGGCGCAGTTTATGTGAAATGCCCCCATTGCGGAGAACAGGTGTTTTTCCCGCCGGTGGCATTTCGACTTAACCGGTTTTAAGATGTAACGGCGTGTAATAAACGCCTTGCTCTTGACAACTAAAAATTGAATATCCAAGTTTGTACCCCGGAGCCGCTTGATGCGTGACCTTCCCATGTGTCGCTTGATTTGCAGTCCTTGCTCTCAAAGAGAGTGAGACGAATCAATGCGGCCATGGTGGTGAAGGCAGATCAAGCGGCTTTTTTCGCTCATTTGGTTCCAGAAAGGAACTGAATGAGCGTTTTGTTTTGCCGGTCTTCTGCCTGCGAGAGATGCCGAGGCCCTCCGCTTCATCGTTTTTGAAATTTTTAAAATGATGAAACGGAGGACAGAAAATGTCGTATCACAACGACCCATATCGGGTCGATTATTTGAAGATATATCCCTGCTTAAAAGAGCGCCCGGATGTGTTGGAAGTCTTGAAGAAAAGCGACCGCAAGATGAAATACATGGAGGTGGATCTGAAAAGCGAACAGCGCAGAAAAAATGCCGAGAATGGGGCGGAGAGTTATATCCCCAGCAAGGAGGATTCGCTGGAGCGGCTTGTATATTCTGCGAAGTGCCAGTTTGCGGACGATGCTGAAGGCGTCGAGGATGCCGTGATCAGGAAAGATAATTTACGCCGTTTACGGGCCGCGCTGGATCAGTTGAGCGAAGAAGAAAGAGTTCTGATCCATGCGCTGTTTTTCGACGAGCGCTCCGAGCGTGAGCTGGAAGAAATGATGGGTATCCATCGAATGACGATCCATAATCGAAAGATCCGTATTTTGCAGAAAATGAAAAAGATGCTGAGATGACAAAAAAGTTTGGTGCAAACGGTGTTTTCAACGGCTAATAGAGTGAGAGGGCTTTGAACCTCATTCCGCTGCTGATAAATCAGCGGCTTTGTTCCTTGAAAAACACCGCCCAAGCGGTCATATCCGGCAACTTGAATACATTAGCTGACGGAGCCAGCGTCAGGCCGAGTGCGCGAAGACCACCTGTGCGGAGTGATTCCGCATCAAAGGACGGCCAAGTAAGGTGCAGAGCGATACCCACTCAGGCCAAGGCAGCCTTGGCAAGCTGTTCCCGCCATGATCACGTCAGCCCACAATGATACTCCTGTACGCAGCTTCGAGAGATCCTCGGAGGGGTGAAACTCCCGTGATGTGCGCCAGCACAGTTCAAGTTGCCGCCCCGCCTGGGGAAGTAGTGTCGAATACAGGCAAACAAAACCGTAAAGTTCTGGCCACTCCGGTGATGGAATCATTTGCTTCCATCACCGGAGTGACCACACTCTTGCGGCAGAAGCATGGGAACTGTCCACCCCCTCCTATATTTTTGCATTCGATTCCTTTCTCCTTTGTTCGTCGGTCCAACTATCGCCTTCCCTTGATTCCTTCTTTGGACGGTTCCCATGCTTGTGCCGCAGAGATGGTCAGATACAGGGAGGAGCGCAATTATGAACCCTAATATCAACTTCTATGGAATCGTGATCCTGCTCAGAAAACTCCGGGAATGCGGCAGTTTCACCGAAAAAGAACTGAGAAAAATTGCCGCACGGATCGCTGCGGATAACGGTGTTGAAGTCATGTTTTTTCTCTGATTTTCTTCATCTTTCAGTAGCTATTTGGATGCAGTTGTGGTAGTGTTTGTGTTACAAAAAAGGAGGTGAGCGGGTGTGGATGAAAAGCGGCTGGTAGACGGAACAACAGCACTGGCAGAAAAGCAGCCCCGTGTTATAAAAATCGAACCTACAGAACGGCCTCAAAATGTGCGGCTGCGGGTCGCTGCCTACACTCGTGTCAGCTCAGACTCCGAGGATCAACTCAATTCCTTTGCCGCTCAGAACCGCTACTACACGGAGTTGATCTCAAGCAAGGCCGAATGGCGCATGGTCGACATCTATGCGGACGAGGGGATTACCGGAACTTCGGTGGCTAAACGGGATGACTTTCAGCGGATGATGGCGGACTGCCGTCGAGGCCTGATTGACCAGATTCTTGTCAAGTCCATCTCACGCTTTGCCCGCAACACCAAAGACTGCCTTCAGAACATCCGTGAACTGAAAGAGTTGGGTGTCAATGTCCGATTCGAGCGTGAAGGTATCGATACGGTCAATGTGAGCAGTGAGCTCATCACAGCCATCTACGCTGCCTTCGCCCAAAAAGAGAGCGAGTCCATATCCGGTAATATGCAGTGGAGCTATCAGCGCAGGATGGAGAGCGGCGAATTCAATACCTGTAAAGCCCCGTGGGGATTTCGGCTTGATGGTAGAAAACTCAAAATATGTGAACCAGAAGCAGACATTGTCCAAAGAATTTTCCGTGAGTATTTATCCGGTAAAAATCCTCAAGAAATCGCAGACGACCTAAATGCCAGCTGCCTGACTGAGCGAGTATGGAATTATAAAGCGGTAGATTACATCCTGCAAAACGAACGTTACGCCGGGAATGCGCTTCTGCAAAAGAGGTATACGCCGGATATGCTCTCGAGGCAGCAGAAAACCAATCATGGTGAGCGTGAAATGTATTTTGTGCCAGGGAGCAACGATGCGATCATCTCTCCAGAGATATTTAAACGAGCTCAAGGCCTACGGCAAAAACGCAGTTTAGGAAAAGCACCCGTACACAGCGAGATCATCTCACAAATCCGGTGTATCTGTGGCGCACGGATGCGGTTTAAAAATGTTAACAGCAAATGGTATCTATGCTGCACAAGTCATGACACAAAGGGGGATTGCTTGATCACGCCGATCCGTGAGACTCAGATCCATGCATCCTTCTGCCGTCTGTACTACAAGCTGAAACATCAGAGCATCCCTATTCTGGAACAGATGCTTACAAGTCTCCAGCTGA
>ERZ827488.3641-NODE-3641-length-12115-cov-4.748590_pt1 | contig 12115 bp, 15 predicted proteins | sample MGYA00519771_ERZ827488 | MGnify/ENA primary metagenome ERZ827488 (study PRJEB31778, sample SAMEA3449323) | human gut metagenome | biome: human gut; feature: human-associated habitat; material: faeces | place: United Kingdom | collected 2010/2012 ...
AGCTGGTCTCCTCTTTGGCTGCTACCGTTGTGGTTTTGCCAGCTCCGGCTCCGGCAATTACCAGCGTATGGTCTTCTTCCGAAAGTACCACTTCTCGCTGTTCCCGGTCGAGGGATATGGCCGGATCACAGGCTTTGAGTATGTTGTCAAGATAGGATTTCTCCGATTCGATATGACGTGAAATATAAGCGTCGTTGTGTTTTCGGATTATTGCCGATTCCGTTGCAAGGTCTGCAATTTCATCGAATCTTGTTTGGAAACGGTTTATAGCTTCGATGTCGAGATGGTGCTTGGCAACATACTCGTTCAGTATATTCGATTGAGCGAGTGTTGTATATGATTCCGATAAATCGCTGTATTGTTCTACGAGGTGTTTGTAATCGCTTCGGGCTATGAATTTGTCTTGAGATAACAGCGTATCGAACGCTTCGTTGAAAGACAACGTTCTGATATACTCTGCCGGGTAATTTGCAGAATCTATATTTGGCTTAGCAGTAGAGGTCGGTGTTTTAGACCGACCTATATTTTTCACGAAATTCACTATCCCCATCTGTTTCGGCAATTGTTTGCTTTACAAAGATAATTATTATAACGGTGTGCTAAAGCGTTTAGATTATTTCGTATTGGAAAGTGCAAGAAAAAATGCAATATGTTGTGCAAAAAATACCCCACCCGATTAAGGTGGGGTAAAGAACGTAAATTATCCCTTGGGAGGATAAGGATCATTACCATAGCTATTGCGTTCTCGGATCCGACCATTTTCGCCATGAATGAAAAGTTCAGACTTTTGGTTGATAGCTATTTCTCTTGCCTTAGCTATTGCCTCTTTCTGAGTGTCGAATTTTTGAGTAATCCGAATGTTATGTTCGCCTCGTACACCCCACCCATCCGGAGTTTTTACGACATGTTGATTCTTGCCCATTTTTACTTTGTATGGCATTGAGGACAGCAGTAGAAACAACCATCTACGTTAGCGTAAAATTTACGCGCCTCTTTAACGGCTTCGGCACAATTATTAAAATAACCTAAATATTGCCGATTTTCAGGTGTTGGCAAGTAGATGCAATCCGAAGAATGAACTTCGTGTTCTCCTCTGATTTGAGGATTTTTATTTACGTAATAAAGTTTCATATTTATTATTCTTTATTGGGGATGGCCGGCATAAATATTGTTTTGCGTTATTGCAAAATCACAGGTGAATCGTTATATTTGCAGCCGTTTTAAAGAGAGAATATGGTTCTTCATTACCCATAGCCATCGTTGTTCAGGGTTAGCAATTCGCCTTGCGCATTTGTAGTCTGTTTATGTCATAAGCACCTCCTATCTGATTGAGATTAAAAGCCAAATTGTTTATATCAATAGGTATGCCAACGATAAAACGACTTATTTTTGGCAGAAATAGCTGACATAATGTATATTACTCCTGACAATATGGCAGAGAAGGGTTAAGATTGGTGTCTTAATCCTTCTTTTGTGATAATGGGGCATCTAATTTTTTTGCAAAGGAACTTAATAGGAAGACTTCGTGGGCATAGGAAAATAGTATTTGTTGAGATGGCTCTTTTTGCCATTTGTTTTGTTGCTATTTTGTTACTCAATACAAGGTAATGAACACTTTACTTGTTAATATTCAGACAAATATAAACGCAAGTAAATAATATCTGGCACAATGAAAGATCAAGTATTAAGAGATTCCATTGTCCTTCCTGATCCGTATGCGTTTTATAAAAAGCAAGGAATTGATACCTTGTTTGTGTGTCTTAGTCGAAATGAGACATATGAGGTTTTGCACCGAATCGGGCCGATTGTTGTAGAAATCCGAGGAATTGGACATTCCTACAAGAGCGGTGATCCAGTCCCTCCACCAAATTTTAAAATAATAAATACTACAACCGGAATAGAATAATTGAATCGGACTATTGTTCTATGTTGAATGAAAAGGATCATACAAAACAAAAGTATGATCCTTTTTGTACTTTTATTAACAATGAATGATAAAACCGCAATGTCTTCACCTACGACGGCTTGTCGCGCTTGACAGCTGCCGAACCTTTTTCTTCGACCTCTTCCCTGCATACGGACTGGAGTACTGAAAAAGGAATTACCTATGATAGGAACGGCAATATCCTTACGCTGACCAGAACGGGATCATCCGGCGCCGTGTCGCAGTCCTACCGCTTTGAATACGTCGGTAACCAACGCCAAAAAACGATGAACGGAAGCGAAGTATATACTTACGATGCCAACGGAAATATGACGGAAGATGCTCTGACGGGCTTTGGAATTTCATATAATTTGCTTAACTTACCGGAGGATTTGCAGGACCACTGGGGTTCGGGCGAAATATCGCATCGTTATTCGTATCTTGCAGACGGGACGAAAAAGACCGTTGGCGATTACGAAAATTACGGTTATCGGTATGTAGGTTCTTTGGTATATCATTGGCGATATGATACTATCGATTCGTTCGAGAGCACATCGTTCGGCGGAGGACGGATCGTCGGAACAGACAGCGGTTCGGAGGTACATTACTTCCTGACCGATCATCAAGTACAAGCAGATTTGAATCAGTTGGCGGCAGATAATCCCGTATTGGCTGCCCGAATTGAAACTTTAGAAAATAGTGACCATGTACATACCATCGAACGATCAGTTCATCATAATGGTAATACTCCAGAATCGGCGGAAAATGATAAGAATGGAATTCCCACAGGATCAACAACGGCCTACAACCCTAATCTGGAGTCAACCCCAAGTGCGGGAGAGAGGCCTGCACGGGCTGGACTTGCACATGAATTATTAGGACACGGCTATGATTCAGACCAAGGTATAACTAATCATCAAAAAACTTCGAATGGGATTCCGATGTCTGAGGTAAATGCTGTTAATACGGAAAATCTTGTTAGAAAGGCTTCAAATACTCCCATTAGAACGACATATGACGATAAACCAATCCCACATAAATTATTACAAGATCCTCAACAATGAAAATCCTTATATTTTTGATCTGCTGCATCAGCCAAACGCAAAGTTGGTTCATAGAAACGATTAGTTCAGATTTAAATAATAGGCAAGGCTGGTATATTGCCTTAGAAATCGAAACTCCGTCGTATAGAGGTCCTTCTATTGTTCATAATAATGAATTATATCACTATTTTAGAACAGAGCATCATTATTCCCGTTCCCAGTTTACAGAATGGGTGAAGACAAACTATATTCAAAAAACATTAAATCTCAGGATAACAGATGAGGATTTCCTAAAATATGACTTTAGAACAGTAAAAGCCAATGATGAAATTGAAGATGTGGCTAAAAACGGGAAAGATTATTTTATTGAATATTATTTTCGTGGTCCATTTATCAAAGCAGGATTATCCGATGAAACCAAGAATGCCATTGTCTATCAATTGTTTCAATGGAATATTCCGGTAATGAATGATTGTGAGTCAGGATTTATTACTTTACCATATCAAATCTTTCCAGATCGATATTGAATATAAGGCCATAGAGTTATATCAATAAGTAGCACAGAAAAGGGAGGAGGGCCAAAAGGGCCCTTCTCTTGTTTGAAATGAAATCATCCTGTTTTTGGGGCGGAATATCTCATTTGCTTATTTCGTATAATCTTCTTAACTTATCCTCCGTAATCCGCAGCTAATAGATCGCCGGATGTATTACTGCTATCTGAGCGATGGTACGAAACTGTCCTTGGGCAGTTCGACGAGTACCCTGACGCAACGATACAGAGGTTCTTTGGTATACAATAATGGACAGTTCGAAAGTGCCTCTTTCGGCAGCGGGCGTATCGTCGGGACAGACAACGGTTCGGAGGTGCACTATTTCCTGACGGATCATCTGGGCAGTACGCGTGTCGTGGCGAAGGTAACGCCGACAGGCCGCGAAGACCTCGACCGCAAGGACTACTATCCCTTCGGCAAAGAGTGGAGACAACCCGATATGCCGGCTTCCGACAATCGGTATATGTTCTCCGGCAAAGAACGGAGCGACATATGTTTGGAAAACGACTATTCCAGTATCCTTCCGATTTATGATTTCGCTGCACGTAATTACTATCCAGACGGTGTGTTCTTCTTGCAGCAGGATCCGCTCATGGAGAAATACTATTCCATCGGGCAATACAATTACTGTGCAGGGAATCCGATAAAACATGTCGATCCTAATGGAATGCTGATTGATGATTACTTTAATCATAACGGACAATATTTAGGTACAGATAATGCATCAACAGACTTTGTACAAATCATCGGACAAGACGATTGGGATGCAAATGCGACTAATGGAATAATCGATCATGATACGGGAAATAATCTTTCGACTAATATTACGGAAATATCTCTTTCAGATGAAGCAGTCACAAATGTTGTAGCATATTATAATATTCAATTAAATACATCTGAAGGAAATTTAGATGTTAAAATTAAAGCAAGTCCGATCGAAGAGAGTCCAGCAATGCAATATGAAACGGAAAAAGGATTTAATATAGGGCCAATAAGCGTAACGACACGAAAGGCTGTAGTCCGAATCAATGCCGTTGACGGCAAAATCGATTCAAAATTGAATACCGCATCGAATATTACAAATGCACTGGTTCATGAACGGGATCATCATACATTCAAAGGTTCTAATTATACTGTGCCCCGGGAATTACATGCGATTGATGCTCAAAGGAAACATTCTTCATATGATAAAACAACGAAAGAATTCAAAGTAGGAGTGAATAATTATGAAAAAAGAGTTAAAAATAGGTAAATTTATTACCATGATTTGCGTATTCTTCTCGTTCGTCTCCTGTTCTTCCCATTATACAAGGAAAGATATTACTAAAGAGGTCATTGGCGCATTCAACTCATTCGCATCCGATACCGATACGGTCGCCATCCAGAAAATCTCGCTTTATCTTACTGACAAGCGTTTCTATACTCGAATCGAGCATTCTGCAATAGATGTAACATATCATTTAACGATTCGTAATAGGGCCTCAGATACGATGTCCGTTCGTTTATCGAACTCAACGGAATATGCGATTTATCGACGGGATACAGTGGGATGGTTAGTCGATTGGAAGATCGATGATTTGGATCATTTCCGAATAGCACCGGCTCAGGCCGAATCAATTCAGATTTCGAATACGGGCTTTTTCGGAGGCGCATTCTTCTGGTGGGAAGATTTATTCCTAAAAAAAGATGATTATACACTTGATATACTAAGAATTCTTCCCGACGTTGAGGTCTATTATGCAGGAAGAATTGTTCTTCCAGCCAAAGATCTGAAGGTAATCGTAATAAATTATAAAGACGATTGGTTAAGCCGAGTCATGAATTGGTTTACCGGAGCACCTTATTCGTTCGATATGCAGCTAAGATAATTCGCTGAGCATTGAATACTCTATTAATACCGAGCCTGTCCATAATTGAGCAGGCTCGTTTTTATATTTTACAATAGCTTCGAATAATTGCATTTGCCGTGCAGGTCAAGTCTCGTAGAAGAAAATACTCGGGAATTTGAGTTCTCGTATGTTGGGAACCTGCGGGACAAGGAGTTGGGAGAAGGCCGGAGCTATCAATACGACGCCAACGGTAACATGACACAAGATGGAACGAATTATTTTGTCGTTTCCTATAATTTACTTAACTTGCCATCATGGATGGATACCTACGCCGACTACACCAATATCTACGACTATTTGGCGGACGGTACGAAAATCCGGCACGAAGCATGGGACGGCCGTAATCATGCATACAGAGGTTCTTTGGTATACAATAATGGACAGTTCGAAAGCGCCTCGTTCGGCGGCGGCCGAATCGTCGGTACGAACAACGGTGCGAACTCGGAGGTGCATTATTTCCTGACGGATCATCTGGGTAGTACACGTGTCGTGACGAAGGTGACGCCGACAGGCCGCGAAGACCTCGACCGCAAGGACTACTATCCCTTCGGCAAGACGTGGGAACAGCCCGACATGCCGGCTTCGGACAACCGATACACGTTTTCGGGAAAGGAATTTCAGCAGACATACTCCTCCTCGGCACACTATCTCGACTTCGGCGCTCGGTTCTACGATCCAGACGGGGTGGTATTTATCCAGCAGGATCCGCTACTGGAAAAGTACTATTCCATCGGACAATACAACTACTGTGCGGGGAATCCGGTTAATCGAATCGATCATAATGGAGCGGAATGGTATTCTTATCAAGAGGAATATGAAGATGGCAACGGAGAAATTAGAACCCGAACAAGTTACAAATATGTAAACGGAGTTATGCCCGAGCGAGAGATGCAAGAAGGCGGTTACACATATTTAGGTGTAACGTATGATACAGGAGATACCTATTACAGTTTAAGTGGAGCGGAAATTCCTTATGTCACAGGGATTAGTATTCAGAGTAAGGAACAACAACAGAAGACACAAAAGTCTCAAAAGCGCAAGAACAAAAAATAAATAAAGTCATTGAAAGTCTTAAATTCGTATCGGGTACTGGAGGAACCCTTTCTACCGCCGCTTCATTATACGATAAACCGTTGACATTCGGCTCGGAATATATTATCATCAACGAGGGTGGGACTATTGTCCGTAATACAAACAGAGTGTATACTTCAACAGGGAAAATTGCAACAAATATAGGAACCGGAATCTTTTATGCTTCAGTATTTACTGATATTGCAGGATTTGCAACTGGCGGACAAACCGCAGGAAATATAGCAATAAATACAATCATATGGAGAGTAGGAATGAAATCACCGCAAACGGCTCTTGCCACAGGTCTTGCTCTAATGATATTTGCTCCGGTGCCACCTGCAATCGTTGGGAGTGGAGGCCCTGCAATAATAGCTCCTGATAATACTCGAATAATCAAAACTTATCCAATTCATTAGAAGATGGAATCTTATCAAAATTCAAAACTTTCTTTAGGAGAACAACTTTATATTTGGATATTCATTTATATCGTCAAAACTAAGTTCTATGTTGAAAATCACATTCCTAATTGGGATGCTGCATATTGCTTTGGTTTCTTACAATGGCTCAATCTTGTTGTGATATGGCATTCGTTCCTCTTGATATTCGATATAACTTTAACTTACTCCAAGTGGGTGGAAGTTGGAGTGGGAATGTGTTTAATGGGTGTGAATGTATTACTATATTCTCGAAAATTCGATCAGATTATGGCTCGCCATAATGCTCTTACACAACAGGAACGATCGCGAGGGCGTATGCGGATGTGGATTTATGTTTTAATAACACTTGTATCGACCATCGGGTTGTTTACCTTCATTGAATTGACCCGCGAAAAACCGGAAACAGAATCTCTTCATGACAAAGCACGAATCGAAATTCCTAAATTACATATTTCTGATATATCCAAATAATCCGGTTGCATCTTTTGCAAAAGGCAACACTGGAAGAACATGATCCAGCGGCAAATGAATGGGACAATACGAAACCTTCGGAACATATTATTCAATCTGCGATCTATGTTCACCAGATGACTGTTCGAATCTGGGTGGTTGACTTGATTTGAATCTGACAGGAATGTCCAACGCGCAATTTCAGATATTTTTATTGCGAGTTATCGATTACATAAATTGTAAACAGTAATATGGGAAACGATGTGAAATTTCCAAAACTGAACATATTTTTGGAAGTCGTAGAAATGTATGTCAGAATGTTCTATGTAATAGCTCTCATCTATCCTGTGGGCGGATTATTATGGAGGTGGTTTAGTCCTACTACAAAAGGGTTTGGCCTGGCAGACTTAAAAATGATTACTCCTTTTATATTATGCTTTGCTGTTATTCTTATTGTGGTACATTTACGGAGACGAAAATATTCAAAGTCTGAAGTAGATTCTTGGGGCTGGAGCATATTTACCATGTTGATCAAACCTATTCTTTGGATTTTGTCTATTTTAACTCTGCTGACAATAATCATAGACGTACACGAAACCTTTATTGCCAACCCTCGAATGGCATATCCGCCATCTTACGATTCTCAGAAGTTCTCAATCTTCCTATGGAAAGCCGTTCCTGCTTTTTTCGGTTCTGTAATTTTGTTGTTGATGCTTTACAAGAGGGAGAGAAAACTAAAACAAAGACATCGAGATTCTTGATTGAAAGAGGAGCTTTTGCTCCTCTTTTTTTTGAATGGTATTTGGTTAAATACGATACGATTGTCGCAAAATATTCGTACCTTGCAGATGGTACGAAACTCTCTGCGGTGAATGCCGACGACTGCGGTTTTGCGTATCGGGGTTCTTTTACATACCGTACGGACGCAGAAGCCAACCGAGTATTCGAGAGTACGCCGTTCGGCGGCGGACGAATCGTGGCAACAGCCGGCAACGACACCGAGATTCGTTATTTCCTGACCGATCATCTGGGAAGCGTGCGTGTCGTGGCGACAGACCAGAACAACGTCCTCGAACGCAACGACTACTATCCTTTCGGTAAGCGTTGGGACACCGCTTCGCTACCTGTGTCGGACAACCGCGACCACTTCAACGGTAAGGAGGATCAAGTATTCATCGGAGACGATCTCGCAGACTACGGCGCTCGTTGTTACAACAAACTTAACGGGCGGTGGCTCTCGCAGGATCCGCTGGCGGATGAATACATTAACCATTCCCAATATTGTTTCTGCGGGAATAATCCGATTTCTATGATCGATCGGGATGGAAGAGATTGGATCCGTAATTTGGAAACCGACGAATATGAGTGGAATGACAATGTAAAATCAAGGGAAGATACGCCGGCAGGTTATGAGTATATTGGAGCATTCGATAGCGATATTTTATATGACATAGGTGTGTCAACCAATTTATATTATGAGACATCTTCTTGGAGTCCCTATCTATCATTTGGGACAGAAGTTCCCCAACACAATCTTTCGGGCAGAGGAGGACTTTTGTCATTACTTCTTCCGGCACTTGAGGGAGCTGTAGGATTAATCGGAGAAGGATATATAAGGTTTCAGGTCTCTATCGGATATGATAGCAAAAAGGTTTCAGAAACAAATTCTTTAGGTAAAGTATTTAATGGTGTAATAATACATGCTATTATTAATCAAATGATTACACCGAAGACTGCCTATAACGGAGATATTGAAGTGTATATGACTAATGGAGAAATGTATTCTATTGCGTTAAAGGAACCTCCCTATCCTATATTGACGAATCCCTTCACTTATAGTATGGGAATTGATGCGATATTATCATCCGAATCAGTATCTCATAATAATCCTATATCAAAGATAGTCTTAAATGCAAGTTTGAATAATGCACAGAAAAATATTATGCAAGGAGGCAATATGGGTATTAAATTTAATTTTAACTCTAAAAGATAATGTATAAAGTTTTCTTTCAAATCGTAGCAATATTATTGCCTTTAACATTAAGCGGTTGCCTTAACAAGGAGCAATATAAGCAAAAGCAGCTTGATAAGGTACAAACTTGTGTGAATCAATTCCGTGCTACACATAGAGTTGATTATTTGGATTCCGCACTACTCGTTATGAATCAGGTCGTAGAACAATTCCCTGAATATAGAGGTGTTGCATCTTATAAGATCGCTGAGATTTATTATCTGAAGAAAGATTATGAGCAAGCCTTAGCAGAACTTGAGAATGCGGAAGAAGGAGTATACAGTAAAATTAAACCAATTTGGAAAAACAAAATAAAAGTTAAAATTGCCGAAAAGGCAGGAGATTCACTTGAAATTCGATCTTTATACAAGCAATTATATGATGATTATTTATCTGGTTATCGCGAAATAGACAGTATAGTTAAGGTCGTTCTCAAAAAACAGAACGATAATGAGATCTATTTCTCTGAAATTAATTTATTGCATGTAGAAATGTACCATTATCGTCGACTGTTAACCGATACTGAAACTATTTTAGCTTCCATAGATTCTCTTCAAGCGGCAACACAAGGAAACGAACGCTATTTCGAAAGGTTGAAAAACCTATTTATCGATGATAACTACGATATTTTTCTGGAATAAGGGATTATTCGTGTTATCCGAATTACATACAATGGGAGGGGCGAAAACCCCTCCCATTTATCTTGGAAACGAATTATATCCACCTTATAAGCGGTTCATCGGGATGTAATCTGTTATAATTACTGATAAGGCTATCCCATAATGTAGGATCAGAGGCATATCCGATCCGCTTTTCGAAATCTGGCGAGGGTTACGGAGGACAATGGAACTGCCGCGTTGGATGCCGGAATCTCCATCGACACGAGTGCGGTCATACGTCCTGTCGACCCGGGGATTATCTTGCATTCACGTTATGCGCACGACCGCAACGGCAATCTGACATACGACATGGAGTTGGAAACGAATTTTGCATACAACAATCTGAATCTGTTAGAAAAAGCGGTGCGGAACGATACGATTGTCGCGAAATATTCGTACCTTGCAGATGGTACGAAACTCTCTGCGGTGAATGCCGACGACTGCGGTTTTGCGTATCGGGGTTCTTTTACATACCGTACGGACGCAGAAGCCAACCGAGTATTCGAGAGTACGCCGTTCGGCGGCGGACGAATCGTGGCAACAGCCGGCAACGACACCGAGATTCGTTATTTCCTGACCGATCATCTGGGAAGCGTGCGTGTCGTGGCGACAGACCAGAACAACGTCCTCGAACGCAACGACTACTATCCTTTCGGAAAACGCTGGGACTCTGCATCGCTGCCAATTTCGGACAACCGCGACCGGTTCAACGGCAAGGAGGATCAGGCGTTCGCAGGCTTGCCGTTCTCGGACTACGGAGCCCGAATGTACGACCGAGAACGAGGACGATGGCTCTCGCAAGATCCGTTGGCGGAGGAGTATCGCAGCATTTCACAATATGTTTTTTGCGCCAATAATCCGATAAAGTATATTGATTTGAAGGGAAAAAGTATATATCAAGTTACCAAAAATGGATATTTTATTTTATTAGAATATATAAAAGAACCAATGGATACAATTGTTTCTGTAAAAACAGAAGATAATACATCTGTTCAAAGTATATCCGTTTCAAGTGAGATTTTAGAATCACACCAATATTTAACAGATGTTGAATCTATATATCCACAGATAAAAATAAATATAGCATCTAAATATGAGACAACAGATGTTACAGAATTAAAAAAACTTTTTGATTTTGTTGCTCAAAATACAGATGTTGAATGGGCTTTCAGTTCTATTATCCTGAACGATGGAACAAAACAATATCTATTAACAACCTCTCATTTGAAAAATAAAGAACGATCTACATCTATGTGGATTAATGAAAAACAGCCTCAAAAATGGTTAGAGCATATCCATAATCATCCTATGGGAATGGACCTTCATCTGTAGATATTAATAGCGCAAAAGAACATCCAAACACTACATTTTATATTTACAGATACAATAGAGAAACAGACTCATGGGATTGTATACCATATGAAGAGCCAAGATTGGTTATGGATTAATTAGAAATTAAGGTTATGAAATCTTTATTGTGTTGTTATATTCTATCTATTGCTTATGCGATAACGGGAAATACACAGCCGTATATTTCTGCCCATCGGACTATTGAACAGTTTCAAATTTATGATAATAGTTTCAAAACAATTATTCGAGATTTTATAGCATATGAACAAGAATACTGTACTGAATATTCTATTAATTGGTATATATCTATCAGTATTAAGCAACTAAGTGGACATAGATTTAATATTAAAGTTACGCCTATACCATTAGAAGGTAAATCAGCAATCATAGGAAACAATAACGATAAGATTGCGTATATTCATTATTACGGGCACTATATTTTTCTGCTGGGAGATTACGAAAAGACAAAATTGGTAAATTCTACAAATCACTTTAAAGAATTTTCTTATTGGAAGAATAAAAATCCGTATGCATTGCATTCTTGGACAGAGGGATATACTGATATAACCTATGAATATGATGCTGCAAAGAATACATTCACACTCGTAGAATATTATAGAGATCAAAGTTTATACAATGAATGATGCTCCTAATATTTTCATGATTTTTTCGCATTTTCTTATCATAGTTCGTAGCTAATTGATATCAATGTTAATGAGGTCAATTACGA
>ERZ827488.3642-NODE-3642-length-12112-cov-12.210998_pt1 | contig 12112 bp, 7 predicted proteins | sample MGYA00519771_ERZ827488 | MGnify/ENA primary metagenome ERZ827488 (study PRJEB31778, sample SAMEA3449323) | human gut metagenome | biome: human gut; feature: human-associated habitat; material: faeces | place: United Kingdom | collected 2010/2012 ...
TGCTGGGCATGGGACACCTGGGACAGGCCATCACCAAATATTTCAACGGCAAGGGGCTCAAGCTGAAGATCACGGCTGCCTTCGACGTCGATCCCGAGAAGGTCGGCAAGACCATCGACGGCATCCCGTGCTACCACATGGACACCTTCGAGAACATGGTCGTCAACCAGGACATCAGCATCGTCATCGTCTCTTCGCCGACGAAGGTCGCCCCGAGCCTCGTGGTGCCGATCATCAACGCCGGCATCAAGGGCGTGCTCAATTTCACCTCCACGCCGCTGAATTTCCCGCAGGGCATCGTCGTCGAGAACTACGACATCACCACGCTGCTCGAAAAGGTGGCCTATTTCGTCAAGGAAAACGAAGAAAGCAACAGCAGCAACGCATGATGCAACGCGAAGCAAAAAACGCAGCAGAGGGCGGAAAAACAGGCAGCCACGACATACACGGCGACCTTGCGGAACACCGTCCGGTTGCCGGGCGGCCGGACATGCGGGTTTTTTACGGGTTCGATGCACTTCCGCATTTCGTCCGTCCGACGGTGACCGTCGGATCGTACGACGGCGTGCACAGCGGGCACCTGGCCCTGCTGCGTACCGTTGCCGGGAGGGCTCGCGCACAGGGCGGCGAGAGCGTCGTACTCACGTTCGAACCCCATCCCCGCGTGACGCTCGGCCGGGCCGACGGCCTGCGGCTGCTGACCTCGCTCGAAGAGAAAATTTACCTGCTCGGACAGCAGGGCATCGACAACCTGATCGTCATCCCGTTCGACAAGGCATTCAGCGCCCTTGCGCCCGACACGTTCATCCGCGACTACCTCGTGGGGCGCATCGGCGCCGAAACGCTGGTCGTGGGCTTCAACCACCGCTTCGGGCGCGACAAGCAGGGCAGTTACGACTATCTGGGCAGCCACGGCTTCGGACTGGAGGTCGTGGAAGTCGGCGAATGCGACGTGGACGCCGAAAAGGTCAGCTCCACCGTCATCCGCCGCCTGGTGGCGCAGGGCGACATGGCCCGTGCAGCCCGCCTGTTGTCGCATCCCTACCTCGTCATCGGGACGGCGGCGGCCGGCCGCATCCGCACCGACGACCCCCTCAAGCTCCTGCCGCCCGCAGGGTCGTACCAAGTCCGCATCGGCGGCCGGCCTGCAAGGCTGACTGTCGACACATCACAAAATCTGATAATCCGCGACGGCTGCCCCGACGGGCGTGCCGTCCTAACCTTTTAAGCACCATGCTGAGTTACGATTGCCAAATCCGCGTGTGGTACAAGCACACCGACCAGATGGCCATCTGCCACCATTCGAACTACATCTGTTACTACGAAGCCGCACGCAGCGAACTGCTCCGCTATCTGGGCATGTCCTTCGCCGAAGTCGAGAAGCGGGGCATCATGATGCCCATCCTCGAGGTGCAGTCCAAATACCACCGCCCGGCCTACTACGACGAGCTGCTCACCGTGCGCATCATGCTCCGCGAACTGCCCACGGCGCGCATCAACTTTTTCTACGAAATCTACAACGAGAAGGGCGAGCTGCTCAACACGGGCATGACGCAACTGGGCTTCATCCACAGCGACACACGCCGCCCGTGCCGCGTCCCCGACTGGTTCCTGAAACTGGTCGCCGACAAATGGACGGAAGAGTAGAGGCCGCCGCGGCACTTCGATGCTTCTCACGACCGAAAGGCTCCGGATCGTTCCGCTGACACCCCGGCAGCTGGGGCTCTGGCTGTATGACATTCCGGCACTGGGAAAGGAACTGGATTGCCGCTACACAGCCGGAAGCCCGCACGGCGACTTCCGCCGGATCGTCGAGGGGCAGCACGCACTTGCCGCCGCCGACCCCGGCAATCACCTCTTCCACACCTTCTGGTTCCTGATCTTACGGGATGGCGGTGCCGTTGCCGGATCGGCCTGCTTCAAAGGGGCGGCGGATGCCGACGGAAGGGTAGAGATCGGCTACGGACTGGAAAAGCCTTTGAAAAACAGGGTTACATGACCGAAACCGTCCGGGCATTGTGCGCCTGGGCGAAGCAACAGCCCGGTGTCCGGCACATCACTGCCGAGACCGAACCGGATACCGCGCCTCGCATCGCGTCCTGCAAAGGGCCGGGTTCCATCCCGCCGAAGCGGACGCAGCTCGATGGCGGAGCCTGTGAAACCAGGCTGCCACCCGGAAAATACAGAAGGCCGTTCCTGCGAACGGCCTTCTGCATTTTCGTCGATCCGGAAGCGTCGATCCGGAATTCCGGCTTTCCGGGGAGCGGGGCCGACTCGTGGCGGGAAAAACTGTTCCCGACGACCGGCAGGCTCCCGCAAAGTCATTCGAGCATCCCCTTGAGCGTCTTTTTCATCAGGTCGTGGTCGCGGAAGTCGTTACGCAGCTCATAGCTGCCGTCGCGGTCGACCAGCACGTAGGACGGAATGCCGTCGATCTGGAATTTCTCGCAAAGGTATTTCCACTGTGCGTCGTCGAGCCGGTAATGCTTGCCCGCGATTTTGGCGATGCTGGTCTTGTAGGCGACCAGCGGCGAGGTCTCGTTGGCGATGTATATCCACACCAGGTCGTCGCTCTTCAGTTCCCCGCTCTTGAGCGGCTCGTTCGCTTTGATCGAAGCCCGGCAGGGGCCGCACCACGTGTTCCAGAAATCGACGAACACCACCTTGCCCTTGTAGGGCGCTACAATCGCATCGAACAGCTTGTCGACGGCAACCTCGGGCGTCGTTTCGATACGAACATCCTTCACCGACTCCAGCTCCTTGCGTACACGCGCCTGCATCGCCTCGCAGGCCTCGGCGTAGAACGGCTCCTTGAGCGAATGCAACAGGTCGAGGTCTTCCTGCGTAAGGGCGTTGTTCTCGGCCTTGGACGGAAGCTGATATACCTTGGGAAGGTCGGCCAGGATGCCCTCGGTAGCGTGCGCGATATTCGCCCAGCCGATATGCGGGGCGATGATGGAGTAGCAATAGTCCGAGGAGGACATGCCCATCAGCAGTTTCGGGTTATTCAGGTCGAAAAGCCCGGCCAGCACCGTATAATGCTCCGGTGCGAAAACGGCGAATTCGTAGTCAACCTTCTTGCCGTAATCCCAATCCTCGTGCCGGCTCCGGTAATTGTGTTCCAACAGTCCGGGCCCGTTGGACATGGCCCCGAGCGCCTCCTGCTGCAACGTGAGCAGGGACAATTCCTTCATCATCCCGGACACCGGGCTGCGCGCGATGCTGTCCGCCAGGATTTCGTATTTCGACACGACCATCTGCGTATACTCGTCGGCACTCATGCGGTAATCCGCGAAATCGCCCGAATAGAGGTTCATGCGGATACTGCTGCCGCCGCTCGCATCCACCAGCGCATTGAGATCCGCATACGCCCCGGTCGTATAGAGCCTGCGCCCGGGCGCAGGCTCGCATTCCTTGTCGCGGCGCTGCACGATGGCCCGGCCGCCTGCCTCCATAGCGATATACATGTCCAGCGTTTCACCGGGGGCAATCCAGCACATCCCGAATACCGGGCCGCACGAAACATAGGCCATGGCCGTACCGTACTGTTCGAATCGCAGGGTTGCCGTGCCGCTTTCGGGGTCGATGGCCGCCGTATGCTCTTCCTGACCGTTCAGCAGCGAATTGACATACATGGCGACCTCCTTCACCATTCCCCTGCGGTACCCCAGCAGGCGGACGTTCACGGTGGTCGTCCCCACAGCGAGAATCGGTTCGGGAACGGGGCCGTCTTCGGGGGCCTTCCGCAGTGCGCGGGGTAATCCCTCGGGATAACGCGGATACTCCTTTTTACCCGTCAGGTCGACCCCGTAGAGTTTGAAGCAGTCGTCGCAGTCCGATTCGATGAAATCGAACGATTTGGTTCCCCGCGGCAGCGGCCCGAATTTCAGCACGAACGACGCTTCGCCCGAGTCGGGCATCCAGAAGAGCGAATCGGGGAGGATACCTTCGCTGCCCTGCAACATGTATTTCTGCCCGTCGGCCAGCAGGTAGGTGCCCGCGTCGATGCGGATACAGTTGTGCGGCCGGAAATAGGCATCGACATGCAGCACGGTCGCCGTGTCGCTCAGTTCTATTTTCGGAAAGTCGAGCGTCATGGTGTTGGCAGCCCCGATCAGGGGGTTCTCGACGACACGGTTTGCCGGGGTGCATGACGCAAGGAGCATCCCGACCGCCACCGCACCGGAGGTTAGCAGTTTTCTCATAATTCGGGGTTTTAGGTTATGACAAATATAACCTTTTATTCCTTTGCGCAACTATTTCCGCACAAGTATTTTACGGCCCGCCGGCAAATAAAAGGGGGCTGCACCCTGCGGCGCAGCCCCCTCCTCATTAACCCCTGCCCGTTACTTTTCGATCAGCGAAATCGAGCGCTGGATGAAATCCGTCAGGCTCTTGCCCTTGAGCATGCCGTTCGTGAGCAACGCCAGGTCGATGATCTGTTTCACGAGCCTGTTTTCGCCGCCGATCTCGCGCAGCCGCTCGTTGCGCTCATCGCGCAGCGTGACGACCTTCTTCGACAACTCCTCGCGCATGGATTTCTCTTCGGGGGTAAGCTCCTCCTCTTTCTTGCCCTTGGTAACCTCCTCGAAGCGGTTTTCCTCGGCCACGGCCGCGTCGATCTTCTTGGTGATGGACTTCAGCTTGTCGCCGTAAGCCTTCTCGGCATCGGAGAGGATGTCCGCGACGATGGGGTGGTTGCCGTTCACCGCGATGGTGAAGTTGTCGGGCATCTGCCCGTAGAACTGGCTCATGCCCCCGCCGCCCGCTGCGGCCATCTCCTTCATACGGCGCATGAATTCGTTCTGCGTAATCACCACGGGCGCCTCGTCGGGCGACATGGCCTCGAACGAAATGTTGTAGTGTATCTTGTCGTCCTTGGGCATCTGGCTCTCGAATACCGGGCGCAACAGCTCCTGCTGCGCTTCGGTGAGCGACATCCTGATGTTGTCCTCCTTCTGGATGAGCTTGTCGATCACGTCGCTGTCCACACGCACGAAACGTGTCTCTTTGTTTTTCGACTCGTACCAGTTGACGTAGTGGTTGTCCAGCTGGCCGTCCATCAGCAGCACGTCGTAGCCCTTGCCCCTGGCGGCTTCGAGGAACGTGTGTTTTTCCACGGGGTCGTCCACATAGAGCAGCACGACGGTCTTGTTCTTGTCGGTCTGGTTCTCCTTTACCTTTTCGAGGTACTCCTTGGGCGTGAAATACTTGCCCTCGACGTTCTTCCAGAGCATGAAATCCTGCGCCTTCTCGGCGAATTTCTCGTCGGTGAGGATGCCGTACTGGATAAAGATCTTCAGGTCGTCCCATTTCGACTCGTAATCCGGGCGCATCGTGTTGAACAACTCCTGCAGCCGGTCTGCGACCTTACGGGTGATGTAATTCGAGATCTTCTTCACGTTGGCATCGCTCTGCAGGTAGCTCCGCGACACGTTCAGCGGAATGTCCGGCGAGTCGATCACGCCGTGCAGCAGCGTCAGGTATTCGGGCACGATGCCTTCGACCTGGTCGGTCACGTAGACCTGGTTCGAATAGAGCTGTATCTTGTTCTTCTGGATCTCGAAGTTGTTGTGTATCTTCGGGAAATAGAGGATGCCCGTCAGGTGGAACGGGTAGTCGATGTTCAGGTGGATCGAGAACAGCGGCTCGTCGCTCATGGGGTAGAGCTCGTGGTAAAACTCCTTGTATTGCTCCTCGGTAATGTCGGCCGGCTTGCGCGTCCACAGCGGGTCGACGTTGTTGATGACGTTGTCCTTGTCCGTGTCGACGTACTTGCCGTCCTTCCACTCCTTGACCTTGCCGAAGGCAATCGGGATCGGCAGGAAACGGCAGTACTTGCGCAGCAGCCCCTCGACTTTCGAATCCTCGGCATATTCGAGCGCATCCTCCGACAGGTGCAGGACGATGGTCGTACCGCGGTCATGCGCCTCGTCGGTCTCCTCCATTTCGAATTCGGGCGTCCCGGTGCAGCTCCAGCGCACGGTCTTGGCACCCTCCTTCCAGGATTTCGTAATGATCTCCACCTTGTCGGCCACCATGAACGACGAGTAGAAACCCAGTCCGAAATGCCCGATGATCGCCTGGTTCTTGTACTTCTCCATGAACTCCTCGGCTCCCGAGAAAGCGATCTGGTTGATGTATTTGTCGACCTCTTCGGCCGTCATGCCGATGCCGCGGTCGGTTACGGTCAGCGTTTTGGCATCCTTGTCCGCCGAAACGCGGATCGTCAGGTCGCCCAGGTCGCCCTTCATTTCGCCGATCGACGAGAGGGTCTTCAGTTTCTGGGTTGCGTCGACTGCATTGGAGATCAGCTCGCGCAGGAAAATCTCATGGTCTGAATAAAGGAATTTTTTGATCACGGGGAATATGTTCTCCGTCGTCACTCCGATTTTTCCGTTTTTCATAGTTTTATCGTTGTATTATAATTTGATTCGTCTCTGCCCCAGTTTCAACAAACCGTGTGCCAGCCCCCGATTCCTGCCAAACTGTCAGTCGCGCATGACAGCATATGCCGAAAAAAAGTTGCCGCAGCGAGAGTTTTGCCTTATATTTGTACGACGGATTCAAACACACGACCAACTATGGATTTCCTCTCGTTAGCCAAGAAACGGTATGCCTGCCGTAAATATACGGCCCAAAAGGTCGAACAGGCAAAACTCGACACGATCCTCGAAGCCGGCCGCGTGGCTCCCACAGGCGCCAACCGCCAGCCCCAGCGGCTCATCGTCGTGCGTTCCGAAGAAGGCATGGCACGCCTGGCACGCTGCACGCGCGATTTCGGGGCGCCCTGCGCCATCATCGTATGCGCCGATACCGGCCAGGCCTGGGAGCGGAAATACGACGGCAAGGTGATCGGCGACATCGACGCTTCGATCGTCACCGACCACATGATGCTTTGCGCCGCGTCGCTGGGGCTCGACACGCTGTGGATCTGCATGTTCAAACCCGAAGCCGTACGCGCGGAATTCAACCTGCCGGAGCATGTCGAACCGGTGAATATCCTGCTCGTGGGCTACGGCGCCGGCATCCCGGCCGACCCAGGCCGCCATGAGCTGCTGCGCAAACCGCTGTCGGAGACGGTCGTCGAAGAACGATTCTGAGCCTCCGCCCCGCTAAAAACAATCCGGGAGAACACAGCCGGGGTGCTGCGGCAATGCCCGGCGGCCGTCCGCTCGTCCGTCGAGCCGGAGGCTGCCCGCGTCCCGCCCCCATGAACCGGATCGGCTCCGAATTCATCCATGCCGGCATCCGACACCCCGATAATCCCCGAAAAACGGGCGCCGCAAGGTTCATACCGACCTGCGGCGCCCGTTTTCATCGGACACGGTTCCGGATTCCGGAACAACAACTATTTGGCGTACAACCGGAATTTCATGCTCCACGTCCCGCCCGGGGCGATCGACCGGAAACCTTCGGCTTCGGGGTCGGGCATGTTCGGGGCGTTGGTCGTCCACGACTGCGGCTCGGGGCAGCAGTAGGGAACCTTGCCGCCGTTGTTCCAGATCGTCCAGCAGGTCGTCTGTCCGTCGACCTCGTAGCAGGTGCGTACACCCGTGCGCAGGTTCTCGACCAACGCGCCGCGGAACGGCTTGCCGTCCACCTCGATCTCGCGCACTGTGAAAGCCGCCTCGATCGGATCGCAGTCCGTTACCTGCAACCCCGCACCGCGCAGTCGGGCAAACTTCTCCGACAACGGCAACTTGCGGCCCGTCGGGATGTTACGTTCGCTCAGCTCAACCCGTTCTCCAACCGCCGCACGCATCACGTAATCGCCTGCCGCACCTCCGGCGAAGGGAATCCGCATCGGTGTATGGAACCCCACGCCGACGGGCATCGGCTCCTTGCTGCGGTTGGCGAACATCACCTCCTGTTCCAGCCCCCGGGCCGTGAGGCGGTATACGATCTTGCACTTGAACTCGTGCGGGAAATCGCGGAATATCGCATCGTTCCCCGCATTCGAATAGTAGCGGCATTCGACCAGCACCTCGTCCGCGGTTTCCCACGCCTTCGACACGGCGAAAGGCTGGCTCTTGAGAATACCGTGGTGATAGTGGCCTCCTTTCGCGTCGGTGATCGGGAAGCGGTAGGTGCGCCCGTCGAACGTGTATTGCCCGTCTGCAATGCGGTTGGGCGGGAAGAGGATCGGCAGTCCGAACACATGCGGGCGCCGCCGGAACTCTTCGACCTCATCCCCGGCGGGTGCACGCAGGATTTCGATACCGCGCCGCGTGTCGGCCAGCCGCACGAGGTTGGCGCCCATGTCCGGAACCAGCAGGGCCGCGTAGTCCCCTTTCGAAAACTCCACGGCCCGCATTCCATGCCACGCTATGCTGCGCAGCATCTTAGAGCAGCTTTTCGATCTTGGCGACCAGCGCATCCTTCGATGCGGCGCCGACCTGCTTGTCCACCAGTTCCCCGCCCTTGAGGAAGATAATGGTGGGGATGTTGCGCACGCCGTATTTCGCCGTGATCTCATCGTTCTCCTCCACGTCGCACTTGGCGATCAGAACGCGGCCCTCATACTCGGTGGCGAGCTCGTCCACAATGGGGGCTACCATGCGGCAGGGACCGCACCATTCGGCCCAGAAGTCGATGACGACGGGCAGCTCTGACGAAAGTACTTCCTGAAAATTCTCCTTTGTGATTGCTAAAGCCATAATTACAAGGTTTTTAATTGTTTGTATAGTTTATGCGATCGAATACTTTATGTCGTTGTCCTCCAAATAGCCTACCAGCGACTGCGTGAGGCTGACCTTGTAGCTCTTCGAGAAAAGGCTCAGCGAGACATGCGCGTCGCGGTCGTAGACATTGACCCGGAACAGGGTTTCGCCCCGAGCTTCGCGGACACGTTCCGACAGGTCGCGGATCAGCTCCTGCGTCACCTCCTGCACGGGCAGCTGCACGTGCATCTCCTTGATCATCGTGTCGCGCATCTCCGAGAGCTGCACCATCGAGATGATCTTGAATTCCAGCTCCTTGTCGTTATAGGGCTTGGGCTGCACGCGGCCGCGGATAAAGAGGAAATAGTCCGAGAAGAGGTATTTGCGGAAATTCTCGTAGTCCTTGCCGAACAGCGCGAACTCGTGCGTGCCGTTGTAATCCTCCAGCACGAATTTGCCCCACGGCTTGCCGGTTTTGGTCATCAGGTTCTGCACGCTCACGACCATGCCCGCCACGGCGATCTCCTGCCCCTTGAAAGGTTCGAGGTTCTCCAGCTCCGTGAGCTGGGTCTTGCACATGTGGTTGATGATGACCTTATAGTCGTCCAGCGGGTGTGCTGACAGGTAAAGGCCGATCATCTCGCGCTCCTTGGCAAGGGTCTCCAGCTGCGTCCAGTCGGCGCACGCCGGCAACACGGGGCGCTGGATGTCCACCTGCCCGCCGCCTCCGAAAAGGCTCTGCTGGGCGTTGTTCTTCTCGGCCTGGAAACGCTGTCCGTAACGCATCAGCTGTTCGATGAAGGTAATGCCGGTATTGTCACGTGCATCCGCTCCGAAGAACTTGCCCCGGTGGAAGCCCGATATCGAATCGAACCCGCCGGCATAGGCCAGGTTCTCGAAGCATTTGCGGTTCACGGCCGTGAAATTCACCCGTTCCATCAGGTCGTATATATCCTTGAAGCGGCCGTTGGCATTGCGTTCGGCGATGATGCTCTCCACGGCGGCTTCGCCGACGCCCTTCACGGCCCCCAGCCCGAAACGCACGTCGCCCGACTTGTTCGACGAAAAGGTGCGCATCGACTCGTTGATGTCGGGGCCCAGCACCCGGATGCCCATGCGCTTGCACTCGTTCATGTAGAGCGTCAGCTGCTTGATGTCCGCCAGGTTTCGGCTCAGCAGCGCCGCCATGAACTCCGAAGGGTAGTGCGCCTTCAGGTAACCGGTCTGGTAGGCCACGTAGGCGTAGCAGGTCGAGTGCGACTTGTTGAAGGCATAGGATGCGAACGCCTCCCAGTCGCCCCAGATCTTGTCGCAGATCTTCTCGTCGTGCCCGCGCTCCTTACAGCCGTTGATGAACTTGGGCTTCATCTTGTCCAGCACGTCGCGCTTCTTCTTACCCATGGCCTTACGCAGCGTGTCGGCCTCGCCGCCCGTGAACCCGGCGAGCTTCTGCGACAGCAACATGACCTGCTCCTGGTAGACCGTGATGCCGTAGGTGTCGCTCAGGTACTCCTCCATGTCGGCGATCTCGTAGGTCACCGGCTCCTGCCCGTGCTTGCGGGCGATGAAATTGGGGATGTACTCCATCGGGCCCGGACGGTAGAGGGCGTTCATGGCGATCAGGTCTTCGAAACGGTTGGGCTTGAGGTTGCGCAGGTGCTTCTTCATGCCCGGGGACTCGAACTGGAACAGGCCGGTGGTATCGCCGCGTGCAAAGACCTCGTAGGTCTGGGCGTCGTCCAGCGGGATGTCGTCGATGTCCACGTCCACGCCGTGCACCGCCTTGACATTCTCCACGGCGTCCTTGATGATCGACAGCGTACGCAGTCCCAGGAAGTCCATCTTGATCAGGCCGACGCTCTCGACCTCCTTGCCCTCGAATTCAACCACGTTCAGCTCGGCATCCTTGGCAATGGCCATCGGCGCGAACTTCTCGAGGTCGTCCTGGCCGATGATCACGCCGCAGGCGTGCACGCCCGTCTGGCGGATCGAGCCTTCGAGTTTCTCGGCGTACTTGAGCGTATTGCGTATCAGCTGGTTGGGCGACTCGCGCTCGGCGGCCAGTTCGGGAGACTCCTTGTATACGAAATCGAACGGCGTCTCGCCGTGTTTCTTGTCGGGGGTGATCTTGTCGGGCACCAGTTTCGACAGGCGGTCGCTCTCCGAGAGGGCGAGCTTCTGCACACGGGCAACGTCCTTGATGGCCATCTTGGGCGCCATGGTGCCGAACGTCACGATTTGGGCAACGCGCTTCTGGCCGTATTTCTGCACGCAGTAGCGCAATACGTCGGCGCGGCCGTCCTCATCGAAGTCGACGTCGACATCGGGCAGCGAGATACGCTCGGGGTTGAGGAAACGCTCGAACAGCAGGTCGTATTTCAGCGGGTCGATATTGGTGATCTTCAGGCAGTAGGCGACCACCGAACCCGCGGCCGAACCACGGCCGGGGCCCACCGAGACCCCCATTTCGCGGGCGGCGCGGATGTAGTCCCACACGATCAGGAAGTAGCCCGGGAAACCCATCCACTCGATCGTATCCAGCTCGTATTTGAGCCGTTGCTCGACCTTCTCGTCCAGCACCTCGCCGTAACGACGGTGCGCGCCCTTGTAGGTGAGGTCTACGAGGTAGCAATATTGCTTGGCGACCATCAGCCTGTCCGACAGCTCCTTGTCATGGGCGACGAGCCGCTCCAGCTCTTCGACCGACACACAGGCGCCGATCCTGGCCAGCAACTCCGCGTCCTCGATCTTCTTGACGAAGGATTCGCGGAGCTCCGCGAGGTCGATCTTGAAATCCTCCGGCGGCGGGAAGTTCGGCATCAGGGGGGCGTGCGTGAGCTTGTAGTCCTCGCATTTGGCGGCGATCTCGAGCGTCGTGGCCAGTGCCTCGGGGTGGTCGGGGAACAGCGCGGCCATCTCCTCGGGTGATTTGAGGTACTCCTGGAACGTGTAACGCATACGGTTAGGGTCGTCCAGGTCGCGCCCCGTATTGAGGCATATCAGGTGGTCGTGCGCCACGGCATCCTCCGCGAGGATGAAGTGCACGTCGTTGGAACAGATGTACTTCACGCCGAACTTGGCGGCCAGCTCCAGCAGCGCCTTGTTCACCCGCAGCTGGTTCTCGTAGACGTCCGCATCCTTCTGCGGGTCGCCCGAGGGATGCAGCTGCAATTCGAGGTAATAGTCGTCGCCGAAGACCCCCTTGAACCACTGCACCACGCGCTCGGCCTCCTCCATGTCGTTGTGCATGATGGCCTGGGGCACCTCGCCGCCCAGACATGCCGAGCAGCAGATCAGCCCTTCGTGGTACTGTTCGAGCAGTTGCTTGTCGATGCGCGGCTTGTAATAGAACCCCTCGGTAAACGAGTAGGAGACCATCTTGCAGAGGTTGTGGTAGCCTTCGAGGTTCTTGGCCAGCAGGATCAGGTGGTCGCCGGCCTTCTCGTCCT
>ERZ827488.3655-NODE-3655-length-12077-cov-13.378722_pt1 | contig 12077 bp, 13 predicted proteins | sample MGYA00519771_ERZ827488 | MGnify/ENA primary metagenome ERZ827488 (study PRJEB31778, sample SAMEA3449323) | human gut metagenome | biome: human gut; feature: human-associated habitat; material: faeces | place: United Kingdom | collected 2010/2012 ...
CCTTAACTCCCGTCCTCTACTCCACGCGGGAAGGAGGTGAACTCTATGGAGCTATCTTCTTCCGACAAGGAAAGAATACAACATCAGTACGACGCATTAGCAAAGAAAACTTTGGTCGGCGAAGCGAAAAGCCACCGCCGCACTCTTGCGAAACGCGCAGCACGCGAAGTTACTTTTTCGGATTTGAGCGAAAGCGAACTCGCGCAGCTTTTCACAACGGACGAATACGAAAGCGATTATTTCCGTTTTCAAGTGTCCGGCTTTGATGTACTCGTCAAAAATGAACTGCTTGCCGAAGCCCTTAACGCTTTGCCCGAAAGGAAACGCGACATTATCCTTTTGTCCTACTTCTTGGATATGAGCGACGCGGAAATTGGCGAACTGCTGAATGTTGTACGCACGACGGTTTTCCGGCACAGGAAATCCGCGCTTGCGAAAATCAAACAGTATTTGGAGGGAAAAGCAGATGATGAATACCGTTAGGAAGTCTGAAAATCTGTTGCCGTTCCCTGTCATTTCCGCAGCGGCAAACGGCGACACAACCGCCATGTGCGCGATCTTGAAGCACTACGAGGGTTACATAGCGAAACTTTGTACCCGCACGCTGAAAGACGACGCGGGCAATACCTATTCCTATGTGGACGAGGAAATGCGTAACAGGCTGCAAGTGCGCCTTATTACCCGCACCCTTGCTTTTCATGTAGGATAATCTTTTAGCCCATGCGGGGAGCGTGTCCCCTTTCCACGCTTCCCGTTATGGGCTATTTGTCGTTCCGCAAAAGCATATCCGCTGTTGATGTGCTTTTGCAGGCCGACAAAGCCTATTGTTCTTTGACAAAGAAAGCGGCCTTTGGTGCGCAGCATAACAGGCAAACGGGTACATTCCGTCTGTACCGAGCCAGTCGGCGGGTACGCCATGACAGCTTTTCCCCATAGGGGAAAAGCCGAGCGAGAACTACCGCGCCGTAAAACAGGTTTAGCAGCTTGTGGGCGACGACATACAAGGCGGCACAATGATACTCCCGCGTTGAACACCCTCAAAGTATTGCGCGGCGCACCCATAAGCATGGGCCGGGGTGAAACTCCCGTGAGGTTGCAGCTAACAACCGCCCGTTTTTGCCTTTTGACGAATATAGTTTATCCATACAGGAAAAGGAGGTTTTTCTAATGGATAAAAAACAGACAATTACAACCGAACGCAAAATAGGGAAAATCACCTATCTTGTTCAAGCGTTGCCGAGTGAAAAGGCAACCGATACAATCCATAAAAAGATTGAGAAACTCATTGTAAAGGATTTGCAGAAAAAGCCCGGAAATCCGGGATTTTTAGCGTCCGAGTAGTGCATTAGGCGGCGGGATATGGTATAATGATAGCAACACATTATACCTGTTTATTCGGCTGTCGGAAAGGAGGACTAATGTTACAGTCGAATAAAATCACCGCCCTTTACTGCCGTTTAAGTCAAGAGGATATGCAAGCCGGAGAAAGCGGAAGCATACAGCACCAAAAAATGATACTTCAACGCTATGCGGACGAACACCATTTTTTGAACACAAAGTTTTTTGTGGACGACGGATTTTCCGGCGTGAGTTTTGAGCGCGAGGGGCTGCAAGCGATGTTGCAGGAAGTGGAAGCCGGACGAGTGGCGACGGTCATTACCAAAGACCTTTCCCGTCTTGGCAGAAACTATCTGAAAACGGGCGAACTCATAGAGATTGTATTTCCCGAAAACGGAGTACGCTATATCGCGATCAACGACGGAGTTGACACAGCGCGGGAGGATAACGAGTTTACCCCCTTGCGGAACTGGTTTAACGAGTTTTACGCCCGCGACACAAGCAAGAAAATCCGCGCAGTTAAACAGGCACAGGCGCAAAAAGGCGAGCGCGTCAACGGGGAATATCCATACGGCTATATCCCAGACCCGAACAACCGCCACCACCTTATACCCGACCCGGAAACCGCGCCGATTGTCAAACAGGTTTTCGCTATGTTTGTTAGCGGCGTGCGTATGTGCGAAATCCAAAAATGGCTTGCGGAAAACAAAGTCTTGACGATTGGAGCGTTGCGCTATCAGCGTACAGGACAGGCGCGGTATCAGCGGGCAATGATCGCCCCCTATACTTGGCCGGACAAAACGCTCTATGACATATTAGCAAGGCAGGAATATTTAGGGCATACCATAACCGCGAAAACTCACAAGGTATCCTACAAGTCGAAAAAGACCCGGAAGAACGAAGAAGAACAACGCTATTTCTTCCCAAACACCCATGAGCCGCTTGTTGACGAGGAAACCTTTGAACTTGCGCAAAAGCGGATTGCTACCCGCCACCGCCCGACAAAAGCAGCGGAGATTGATATTTTTTCCGGCTTGCTGTTTTGCGCTGGTTGCAGACATAAGATGTATTACCAACAGGGCGTAAATATCGAGCCGCGCAAGTTTTCCTATTCTTGCGGCGCATGGCGCAACAGGGCAAGGACAGGCAGCGAGTGTACCTCTCATTATATCCGCAAAAACGTACTTCTTGATTTAGTGCTGGAAGATATGCGGCGGGTTTTGCGGTATGTTAAGGAACACGAACAGGACTTTATCTGTAAAGCTACCGAGTACGGCGACATGGAAGCGAGAAAGGCATTAGCGCAGCAGCAAAAGGAACTTTTCAAAGCACAGGCGCGTATGACCGAACTTGACACGCTTTTCCGCAAGCTGTATGAGGACAACGCATTAGGCAGACTGACAGATGAACGGTTTGTGTTTCTAACTTCCGGCTATGAGGACGAAAAGAAATCCCTTGCCGCAAGGATAGACGAGTTACAACAGCAGATCGCAACCGTTACCGAGCGAAAAAGGGATATATCAAGGTTTATTCAGATTGTCGGGAAATACAGCGACATACAGGAATTGACCTATGAAAACGTCCATGAGTTTATCGACCGTATTTTGATACATGAATTAGACCGGGAAACCAACACCCGGAAAATCGAAATCCATTATAGCTTTGTCGGACAGGTTGATACCGAGCAGGAGCCGACGCAAGTTGTCAACCATGACCGCCGCAACATGGTAGATGTAAAAAGTATCGCTATCTAACCCCAGCAAAATGCAGACCCGGCTTTGGAATGCTCAAATGAAAAACGGAATTATAGAGTTTATACGTCCTGAAGAATGTTCAATAGTGATGGATACTGAAAAATATAAAATCAAACCATTTATACCCGGAAAAAACTTTTCAGGCGCAGAGGAATTTGAACGCGGGGGGGTATTTGGATGAGCTGGATAAACGCTCTCTGTGAGACATATGAAAAATTAAAAGACAGCCCGGAATTATTAAAACGCTGCAGCATGCCTCTTGCTCCTCCTTCCCACACCGTTCAAAATGCTCACGCCGAGATATTTCTGAATGAATTCGGTGAGCTGCTGCGTATACGTCCGCTGACAAAAGCAGAAGCAAGAACGATAACCCCATGCACTGAAGATTCCGCTGTGCGCAGCAGCAATAACGCGCCGCATATTGTTTATGACAACTTAAAATATATAGCCGGCGACGCGCAAAGATACATAGCTAAGCAAGATAACTCAAAAAATTATGAAAAATACTGCTCCCAGCTTTCTGACTGGTGTAATGACGAAAATTGTCCAAACCAAGTTAAAGCAATATATAAATACATAAAACGCGGCACTGTGTTTCATGACTTGATAGAATCCGGTTTAATACTTCCGGAGGAAAAGTTAAAATGGAACGGCGACAAAGACAATAAGCCTGCTGATATATCAAAGACCGTTGTGCGTTTTCGGGTTGAGGATAAATACGGAAACTCTTTTGAATGCAACACAAATTCTGAACTGATGAATTCATATATGGAATACGACGTCAAAACCCGCAAACAAAAGTCTGTATGTTTTGTCAGCGGAACCACCCAGGCTGTAACCTATAAGCACCCTACAAAAATACGAACAACCGGAGACAGCGCAAGACTAATCTCTGCAAACGATGAATACGGTTTCACATATAGAGGACGATTCAAAAATAAGGAAAACGTATTCTCAGTTGGATTTGAAAGCTCTGATAAAGCACACAGTGCGCTCAGATGGCTGGTCAGTAACCAAGGGTTTTCAACCGGAGACCAAACAGTTGTGGTTTGGTGCGTCGGCGGCAATCTGTTCGCACCGAAGATGACGACGACGCGCGCGCAGATCGTCCAGATCCTCTATAACCTCGAGGGCGAGCCGAAGGTGAGCGGCACCACGCCGTTTACCGACCTGACGCAAAACTGGTACAAGGACGCAGTCCTCTGGGCGTACCAGACCGGGGTCGTCTCCGGTACGTCTGCCACGACGTTTGCGCCCGACCTGCCGGTGACGCGCGAGCAGATCGCCGTCATCCTCACGGAATACATGACGCGTGTGCTCAAGCTCGAGCGCACGTGGACGCCCGCCGATCTGAGCGTCTTCCCGGATGCGGGCAGCGTGTCCGGCTGGGCGAAGGACGCGCTGGCGGATGCCGTGGCCCTCGGCCTGATCTCCGGTGCGAGCAACGGCGGCCAGACTTATCTTGAGCCGCAGGGCAGCGCGACGCGCGAGCAGGTCGCGACGATCCTGATGGAGTTTTGCAAGAACGTAAAGAAGTAATCAACCAAATGAACAGCCCCTCAGATCCGAATGGATCTGAGGGGCTTTGCATATACATTCACTCCGCGGCCCGGACGGGGATGCGGATCTCGGTCACGAATTTTTCCGGGTCGCTGGTCAGGCCGTAGTCGATCATCGTGATCTCACGCGAGAAGTCCGCCGGGGCGAGCGCGTGCGCGCGCAGGTAGTCCATCAGGCGCGCATACTGCGCCGGGGCCTCGGGGTGGCTGCCGCGAAAGCACACGGCGGCGCACGTCGTCTCGGGCAGGACGGTCACGTCGCCGTCAAAAGCGTCCTCGTCGTCGAGCATGAGAAACGCGCGGTCATACGGCGCGAACTGCCCGGCCGCGAGCCGCTCGGCCGAGAGGCCCACGCCCACCTTGCCGAGGAACACCACGGCCTCCGCCTGCGAGCGCTCGAGCATGCGGATGGACGGCTCCATGTCGAGAAAGCTGTGCAGCTCGAGCGCGCCGGACATCCACACGATGCGGCACGCGGGGCTGCGCACGAGGCGGATGGTATCGAGCTCGGCCGTCTGCGCGGCGTGCAGCTGGCGCAGGCGGTTGTCGATCTTGCGCTCGACGCGCTGCAGCTCCGCCTGCTTGCGCGCGACGGCGGCCTTCTGCTCGCGCAGCAGCTGCTCGATGCGCCCGACGTCGCGGTTGCGCAGAAAGGCGCGGATCTGCCCGAGCGGCATGTCCAGCGCGCGCAGATAGCGGATGGTATTGAGCACCTCAAACTGCCGCGGCCCGTAGTAGCGGTAGCCGGTCGCGGGGTCGGTGTATTCCGGCGTGAGCAGGCCGATGGTCTCATAGTGGCGCAGGCTGCTCACGCTCAGGTGAAACAGCTGCGCCACGTCGCCGATGGAGAAGAGCTCCTGCGTGCGCGCCATGTCAGTCCTCCTCCGGCACGAGCCGGCCGCGCCGCCGCAGCACCAGAAACGCGATCACGCAGATGATGACCGACAGCAGCGAGCCCGCCGCTGTGGCCAGGCCCATGGGCAGCAGCGTCGTGGGAAACCACTTGCTCGTCAGATACGCACCCGGCACGCGCACGAGCACGACGGCCGTGATGTTGTGCAGGAACGACAGCTCCGAGCGGCCAATGGCGCAGAAATACCCGCTGAAGCAAAAGTGCAGCCCGGCGAAGCAGCAGTCGAGAATATACCCGCGCAGGTACAGCCCGCCCGCGGCGGCGACGGCCGCGCTGTCCGTGAACAGCCCCACGACCGGCTCGGCCACGAACTGGATGATGACCGAGATGAGGATGCCGAAGCCAAACGCGATAGCGATGGCGTACCACAGCGTCTGCAGCGCGCGGCGGGGCTTGCCCGCGCCGATGCATTGCGCGCCGAGGGCCGACACCGTCGAGAGCATGGACGACGGCACGAGGAACAGAAAGCTGATGATCTTCTCCACGATGCCGACGGCGGCGGCGTCCGTGAGGCCGCGGCGGTTGGCGATGACGGTGATGAACAAAAACGCGATCTGGATCAGTCCGTCCTGCAGTGCGACCGGCACGCCGATGCGCAGGATGCGGCCCATGACCGCCCGCTGCGGGCGAAAATCACCCCGCGTGAGGGCGATGCCGTCGCGCTCGCGGCGGATGACGAGCAGCGACACGGCAACGCTGACCGCCTGCGCGAGCGTGGTGCCGAGCGCGGCGCCCGCCGGGCCCATGTGCAGCGCGCCCATGAACAGATAGTCGAGCGCGATGTTCGCCGCGCACGCGATGGCGATGAAATACATCGGGCGCTTCGAGTCGCCCAGGCCGCGGAAGATGGACGCGATGATGTTGTACGCCGTGATCAGCGGCACGCCGAGAAAGCAGATGCGCAGATAGGCGACCGTTCCGGGCACGGCCTCGGCCGGCGTGGACATGACCGCCGCGATCGGCCGCGCGAGCGCGAGCAGCAGCCCCGTCAGCACGACGCTCAGCGCCAGAAACAGCGTCGTCGTGTTGCCGATGTAGCCGGCCGCGCCCCGGCGGTCGCGCGCGCCGACGGCCTGACCGATCGTGACCGTCGCGCCCATGGCAAGGCCGACGATCATGACCGTGAGCATGTGCATGACCTGACTGCCGATGGCCACGGCCGTCGTGCTCGCCACGCCCTCATACCGGCCGATGATGAACAGGTCGGCCATGCCGTAGAGCGTCTGCAGGAAGTACGAGAGCAGATACGGCAGCGAAAAGCGCACGATGTTGCCAAAAACGCTGCCGGTCGTGAGATTTTTCTCCATGGTGCTTGCCCCTTTGCGTGGAATACCGTCATTCTAAACTCTACAACGGTTGTAGAGTCAAGGCTTTGTTTGCCCCGGCGCGGATTTTTTTCGCGCCGGGGCGGGAAATGTTCAGAACGTCAGGCGCATCTGATACCAAACGACATTTCCGTGTACCGATTTCGAAACGCCCTCGTTGACAAAGCCAAAGTTCTCATAATAATGGAGCAGTTTGTCCTTACAGGTCAGGACAAGCCCTTTGCGCCCTTCTTTTTTTGCCTGCTCAATAGCGCAGCGAATCAACTGTCCCGCGTAGCCTTTTTTGCGGCATTCGGGAATCGTATTGACGCCAAAAATCATCTGCCACGCACCGTTTTCGTCGTGCAGTGCTGCATTTTCATACATTTCATCCGCCAGATCCGGCGTATCCGTCACCATACCGTCCACAAAGGACACCAGCTTTCCGTTTTTAAACAGCAGCCAGAAATGATTGCCATATGCTGCGATCCGCTCTGCAAATTCTTCCTTCGAAGCCGCCTCCGCCGCCGGGAAGCATTCCGCCTCCACCGCCGCAACACAGTCCAGATCAGATGACGTCGCTGTCCTGATTTTCTGATTTGTTTCCATAAAAATCTCCATTCCGCAGGCGCTTTGCGCCGAAGGAATCGCGGGGCGAAGTCCAGTTCGGCTCTGCGATCATAGCTACTTTGTGACGCCTGCGGCACAAACAATAGAATGCACGCTCTGCGAGCATTCTATTGTCATGAATAGCTGTGTGAAAAATAAGCGCCCACGGTTTCCTTACAGAATGTATTTTCTCAACGCACCGGTGAACTCTGCGATTCTCTGCTCCGCCAGCTCCTTTACCGTCACATTTTTCATGCTTTCGACATAGCCCTGCTCCTGACGATACAGCCATCTGGCATCCTCCGGGCAGATTAAGCCGTAGTGGTTTGCCGCAATCCAGTCCTCATAGTCGATCGGCAGCTCATAGCCGAGCTTTTCTTCCAGAAGCTTCGGAAAATTGATCTGGTCTGCGCGTTCCCGGATACCCTCCCAGAATTCCAGCACCTCTTCCACGTGCTCGTGGATCTCATAGCGTCTTGCGCCACCGTCATAAATGATGCACTTTTCAAACAGCGGGCTGCACATGGACAGCGTCTCCCGTCGAAACTCCGGTGCAACGATGCCGCCCTTCCAGTAAAAGTCCACATCCGGCAGATTGATGCCGGAAACGCCCTTGTCCTGGTAGGTTGCAAAAATTCCTTCATAATATACCGTAATAAAGCCTTCAAATTCTGGCCAGAACTCGCGGATATCGCGGGTCAGGTCTTCTAAAATATCGATCCCCTTTGTACCGCCAATCGTAAAAATAATAATATTGCGCAGCTTTGCGCCGTTCTCGCGGTAAAAATCTGTCACATAGCGCAGGCAGTATCACCGATCATCAGCGTGCTGTCCGGCACCATCGTCAGCTTGCTGTATTTGATTTCCAATCCGGCGATTTCTTCGTTTTCAAACACGCGCTCACTGGATAAAAAGCTGATATCATGCACACGGATATGCTCCCGGTAGCAGCTTTCTTCCAGCGGATAGTTCAACGCCCCCCTAAGGATGGAAAGGATATTTGCCGTCGTCACTTTTTTCTGCTCCTTCAGATAATACAGCATCTGGGAGGTAGAAGAAATCAGGCAGTTATAGACCTCATAGCCTACGATTTCCGGCGTGTTGAGCAACTTTCTCGTCTCCGCCTCCGAAATAATATAGTATTCATTCAAAAAATCAGCTCCGGTCAGCCGATAACAGGATACGCCCTGTTCATTAAATTCCGGTGCAATTTTTACGTCTTCCCAATTTTTCATCGGTTCTTCCTCTTCTATATGTATTTGAAACAGTCACGGACATTTCTTTCTTTGAATATATTAACGGGATTCCCATATACCGTCAAGGCAATTAGACGGATTCTTTTGAAAAACGACAACACAAAACGGCAGCCAGGATAGGAGGGCTGCCGTTTTGTGTTTATATGAGGGGGGAGATAGTGAGTCATTCATCTATCCGTAAAATAGAATACCGAATAAATGTGTCCTCGTTATGTCCAGTTCCTAAAAATGTCCTAAAATTTATAAAGGAAAAATAAAATCCGGATGATGAAATTCTTAAGGTTGCAAAAAATCTAAATTTCAACCATTTCCCGAATCGTTCCATCCAATTCTTTCCAGACCGCCTGATTTGTTTCCAGAATCATATATCCGCGCCAGCTGTCCTGCTTTGGCAACGACACCGATCCCGGATTCATGCAGCGAATCCCGTTTTTTACCTCATTCATCGGCACATGAGTGTGCCCTTGCAAAAACAGATCGCCCTCGCGAAGCGGCGGCAACTGCTCTGCCGATGTCAGATGCCCATGTGTGGCATACACCAGTTTCGTTCCAAGGTCGAGCATACAGTAATCCGCCAGAATCGGGAATTCCAACACCATCTGGTCCACTTCCGCATCGCAGTTTCCGCGGATGCACAAAATTTGATTCTTTTTCGCATTGAGCATGGCGATCACCATCTTCGGGGCATATTCCTCCGGCAGATCGTTGCGCGGACCGTGATACAAAAGATCTCCCAGCAAAAGCAGTCGATCCGCCTTTTCCCGTTCATATGCGCCAAGCAGCTCCCTGCAATACTTTGCAGAGCCGTGTATATCTGATGCAACCATCCATTTCATCTTTTAGATTCCTCATTTCGTAAAAATCCAAATGCGAGCCGCGCTCAGCCCTCGAACAGCCCGGTCGTATCCAGACTGATATCGCAGGTTTTTTCCACTCCGGCTTTCCAGAAATAGCGCTCTTCCAACGGAATCCAGATCCGTTCAAACATTTCCTCCCGCTCTTCTCCGTTTCTTTTCCGAATCCGTTCCAGCTGTTCCTGTCGGTCAACCGTCAGAAAAATGCGCAGGTCATAGCTTCTGCGCAGTCTCGGATGACAGGCATAGGAACCCTCGATGATCGTCACTTTTTTCGGAGAAACTATTACCTCGGGCAAAAAACAGACCGCATGCGCGTCATAGGGGCGATAGGAGAATGCCTCTCCTGTGAGCATTGGCTGCAGCACCTCTGTTTCAAACCGCTCATAGTCCACATTTCCACCAGGCTCCCGCATGCGCTTGGTCGTGCGCTGATGGGGCTGAAGATAAAAATCATCCATGTGGATCACGTTGCAGTCCAGCTGCTTTTGCAGATCTTTTGCCAGCGTGCTTTTTCCGGAAGCACAGCGTCCGTCGATCGCCACAAGCAGCGGCTTGTCCTGCCTCACCTGCTGCCGCAGTTTTTCTTCCAGCAGCACCATTACCGTTGTTATAGGGGTAGTTGTTCTGGTTTCCATAGGTCTCCTCGTTTCCGGGTCATCGTTGAAATCACAATTGAAATTACGTTTCCCTTTTGATTGTATCACAAACAGAATCTCTCACGCAATCTGAATCGCGATCTTAATCACGCCGTACCTGCTGCAATCGTGCCCCACCGTTCTTTATTATGCAAAAAATTGAAACCCGAGGACCACAATCCCCAAAACGACTAAAATCACACCGGTCGCACGGTTTAAGGTCTTCGGCGTCGCCTTGTTGGCAAAAACAGCCGCAATCCGTGCCCACAGCAGCGTAAATACCATACACAGGATCAGCACCGTCCAGTCAGGCGCACCGCCGATGGCGAAATGCGAAATTGATCCGGTAAATGCCGTAAACGCCATGATAAACACACTCGTTCCGACTGCAGTTTTTAATTCATAACCCAGCACGGAGGTCAGAATCAACAGCATCATCATGCCGCCGCCAGCGCCGACAAAGCCGCAGATAAAGCCGATCAGCAGCCCGCAGACGATCGACTGTACCGCACGTTTTTTCGCAGAAACGCCCTGCATTGCCTCCTTGGTTGTCATAACCGGGCGTACAATGAATTTAATGCCGAGCAAAAGCGTCATAAACACAGAAAAGCTGCCCATCGTCCGGGAAGGAACCAGGCTGGAAACATAGCTGCCAACCACGGTAAATGCCAGCACGCTTACCATCATAATCAGTCCGTTTCGGATATCCAGATTTTTATTTTTTCCATAGGTATAAGCGGAAACCGCGCTCGCAAGCACGTCCGACGCCAGCGCGATGCCGACCGCCATATACGGATCCATCCCAAGAAACGTAATCAGAACCGGGCTGATGACCGCCGCTGCGCTCATCCCTGCAAAGCCGGTACCAAGACCTGCGCCCATTCCCGCAAAAAATGTAACCAATATTGTGATCAGTAACTGCATCTTATCTTTCGTCTCCTTTTATAATCTGATCAAGATTTTTTTCCATCTGTGAAAAATATATCGCCAGCTTTTTCTGGTCTTCGTCACTCAAGCCCATCATCAGCCTCTCTGCAAACTCCTGCTGCAGCCCTCTGCCCCGTTTCTGAACCGGCAGCGCCTTTTGCGTACAGATCAGCTCCGTTTTGCGGCGGTCCTTTTCCACCCACTGCAGCAGGACGTGCCGGGGCACATGACAGACCTCGCAGTCGCTCATGGCAGTCAGGGAGGTCCGGGTGGGCTGGGTGATGTCATCGGCATAGGTGCTGGGCATTCCCCAGACCGCTCCCGGCCCGATGATATGGGTGACAATCCCCCGTCCGCTCTGCAGCACAGTGCCCACCTGGGCGGCTCCCGAGAGCATAATGGTAATCCGGGCGCTGGTGTCGCCGCCCGGCCGGATTATCTCACCCCGGCGGTACACCGAAGGCTTTACCTGGGAGATCAGCTCCCGCCAGGCCTCCGGCTCAAAACTCAGATAGAGGGAGTACCGCTCAAATTGCGAGATAATCCCCCGTTTGCTGCCAGTATACATATTTCTTCATTCTCCTCTTCCAGAACTTTCCCTGCGGAATACCTGTTCCCATTGTAGCACAAAAAGTTTGTAACATCTACTACAAAAATAAAGAAACATTTTCTCGGATCGGTGATGAAGCTCACAGAATTCCCGGCAGACTGGTGTTATACTGAAAACAATCGACCCGTACCCGTAAACAAAAAAGGAGGTCATTGTCTATGGATCTGGAACAGATCATGCAGATGAATACATTCGCCGTGGTGGGGGATACCCTCAACCCGGAAAAATATGCCTACAAGATCAAGGAGGGTCTGCTGGAACAGGGCTACACCGTTCACAGCGTGGGCAAGGAGCTCGCCTCCCTCAATGACATTC
>ERZ827488.3661-NODE-3661-length-12063-cov-3.754747_pt1 | contig 12063 bp, 10 predicted proteins | sample MGYA00519771_ERZ827488 | MGnify/ENA primary metagenome ERZ827488 (study PRJEB31778, sample SAMEA3449323) | human gut metagenome | biome: human gut; feature: human-associated habitat; material: faeces | place: United Kingdom | collected 2010/2012 ...
AAGGTGACAAAGTAGAGGCACAGATTAAATTCGGATGGGAAGTAGATGCTTATCCTGTAAATGAGATCGTTGAAGCTGTAAATGCTGTATCTCAGGCAGATATTGATACATTAGTAGAAGAATATTATGACAAATATGATATCCTTCTGGAAGGAAGAGATGAGAAAGAATTTCGTGAGCATGTAGCAGTGCAGGCTGGAATCGAACTTGGATTTGAAAGATTTCTGGACGAGAAGAACTATCAGGCAATCGTAACACACTTCGGAGATCTTGGTGGACTGAAACAGCTTCCGGGACTTGCAATCCAGAGACTGATGGAAAAAGGTTATGGATTTGGAGCAGAAGGTGACTGGAAGACAGCTGCTATGGTTCGTGTTATGAAGATCATGACTCAGGGAATGAAGGATGCTAAGGGAACTTCATTCATGGAAGACTATACATACAACCTTGTACCAGGAAAAGAAGGCGTTCTGGAAGCTCATATGCTTGAGGTTTGCCCGACAATCGCAGATGGAAAGATCAGCATTAAAGAGCAGCCACTCAGCATGGGTGACAGAGAAGATCCGGCAAGACTTGTATTCACATCTAAGACCGGACCGGCTGTCGCAACATCTCTGATTGACCTTGGAGACAGATTCCGTCTGATCATCAACGATGTAGACTGCAAGAAGACAGAGAAACCAATGCCAAAACTTCCTGTAGCAACAGCATTCTGGACACCACAGCCGAACTTAAAGGTTGGAACAGAAGCATGGATTCTGGCAGGAGGAGCTCATCATACAGCATTCTCTTATGACTTAACAGCAGAGCAGATGGGTGACTGGGCAGCAAGCATGGGAATCGAAGCTGTATACATTGATAAGGATACAACAATCAGACAGTTCAAGAACGAACTCCTGTGGAACAGTGTTGCATTCCGGAAATAATTGAAATTATCACATAAGCAGTAACATTTCATTTTGCAGGGGATATCAAATAGATATTTCCCTGCAAAAATAGTATAATGGGTAGTATATAAAAAGAAAACTTAGAAAAATAATATTAGGAGGAAGCGTACAATGAGTAACATAAAAGAAATCATTGAGAGCGGAAAAGCGTTTCTGGGAATCGAATTCGGTTCTACAAGAATTAAAGCGGTACTGATCGATGAGGAGCACAATCCAATTGCATCCGGAAGCCACACATGGGAGAACCGTTACGAGAACGGACTGTGGACTTACTCTCTGGATGATATCTGGACAGGTCTTCAGGACAGTTACCGTGACATGGCAGAAAATGTACAGAAAGAGTACGGAGTAACAATTAAAAAACTCGGAGCAATCGGATTCAGTGCCATGATGCACGGATATATGGCATTTGACAAAGAAGGAAAGCTTCTTGCACCATTCCAGACATGGAGAAACAGCAATACAGGAAAGGCTTCTGAAGTGCTGGTAGATTTGTTCCAGTACAACATACCACTGAGATGGAGTATTGCGCATCTGTATCAGTGTATCCTGGATAAAGAAGAGCATGTAAAAGATATTGCATTTATGACAACGCTTGCGGGATATATCCACTGGCAGATGACAGGCGAGAAGGTTCTTGGTGTAGGTGATGCATCCGGAATGTTCCCAATTGATATGAATACAAAAGATTACGATGAAGAGATGATCCAAAAGTTCGATAAACTCATCGAAGGTGAGAACTATCCATGGAAAGTAAAAGAGATCCTTCCTAAAGTTCTGGTAGCAGGAGACGCAGCCGGTATCCTGACAGAAGAAGGAGCAAAGAAACTTGACCCTACAGGCAATCTGGAAGCAGGAATTCCACTTTGTCCTCCGGAAGGAGATGCAGGAACAGGTATGGTAGCTACAAACAGCGTAGCACAGCGTACAAGCAACATTTCCGCAGGTACTTCATTCTTCTCTATGGTTGTCCTTGAGAAGCCTCTGAAAGATTTGCATACAGAGATTGACATGGTTACAACACCTGACGGAAGTCTGGTTGCTATGGTGCATTCCAATAACGGAACCACAGACCTGAATGCATGGGTAAATCTGTTCAAAGAATTCGCAGATTCTATCGGAGCAGACGTGGATATGAACCAGATGTATGGAACACTTTACAATAAAGCACTGGAAGGCGATGCTGACTGCGGCGGAATCCTTTCTTACGGCAACTATGCAGGAGAGCCTATCACAAATGTAGAAAAAGGACGTCCGATGGTAGTAAGAACACCGGAGACAAAATTCACTCTGGCGAACTTCATGAGGTCTCATCTGTACACAGCACTTGGTGTTATCAAAGTCGGAATGGACATCTTAACAAAAGACGAAGGTGTAGAGATCGATACTGTTCTCGGTCATGGCGGACTCTTCAAGACAAAAGGTGTCGGACAGAAGGTTCTGGCTGATGCGATCAACACACCGGTCGTAGTTATGGAGACAGCAGGAGAAGGCGGACCATGGGGAATGGCTATCCTGGCTGAGTACATGGTAAAACGTGCAGAAAGTGAGAAACTGGAAGATTATCTGAAGAATAAAGTATTCGGAAGCGATGCCGGAAGCAGAATTGATCCGGATCCGGAAGGCGTAGCAGGATACGAAGCATTTATGGAGACATATAAGAAGGGACTTGACGTAGAGCGTAGAGCTTGTGCTGATCTGTAAGAGATAAAGGAGATAGAAAGAAATGCTTGAAGAATTAAAAAAAGAAGTATATGAAGCAAACATGCTTCTTCCAAAATATGACCTGGTAACATTCACATGGGGAAATGTAAGCGGGATTGACCGTGAAAAAGGTCTTTTCGTAATCAAACCAAGTGGAGTAGATTATGATAAATTAACACCGGAAGATATGGTAGTTGTAGACCTTCAGGGTAATAAAGTAGAGGGAGACTTAAATCCATCTTCTGATACAGCAACACATGTAGAACTGTACAACAGATTCCCGAATATTGGTGGTGTTGTACATACACATTCTCCTTGGGCAACAAGCTGGGCTCAGGCAGGAAGAGGAATCCCTTGCTACGGAACTACACATGCAGATTACCTGTACGGAACAGTACCATGTGTAAGAAATCTTACAAAAGAAGAAATCGACGAAGCTTATGAGAAAAATACAGGTGTCCTGATCGCAGACAGATTCGATGAAGAGGATCTGGACTATGTTGCAACACCTGCAGTACTCTGTAAGAATCACGGACCATTTACATGGGGAAAAGATGCCCATGAGGCGGTTCACAACGCAGTAGTATTAGAGGAAGTTGCCAAGATGGCAGCAAGATGCGAAATGATCAACCCGGACGTTAAACCTGCACCACAGGAATTACAGGATAAGCATTACTATAGAAAACATGGAGCAAATGCTTATTATGGACAGCCAGGGAAATAAGCTGAATATTTAGTTCATTATGGCGGTTGTCACCGACCAAAATAAAAATACAAGGTATATTCTTGTGTTGATTCCACCAACCATGGTTCCGAATGCACAGGAATGTACCTTGTATTTTATTCCCAGGTAATCATATGTCATAATGAGTAAATATGAGAATCGGAACATTGGTGGTACCGGAAGTTCTGAGTGTGTGATGATAAATATAACTAGCAGATAATATTTCTTTACATATGCATCTGAATATGTTAAAGTATACTATATTTCAAGAGAAAATCTCATCTCTAAAGATTCTAAAGCCTGAAAGGGCTGTCGGTAATAGTTTCATATTCTGAAACAAATACCCGAAATGTAAGCAATAGTAATCAAATAATAAAACTTAAGGCATGAATTATTATTGCAAATGGTAACTTATGAATTTATAATGAAAGGAGAACTGGATGAAAGAAACTACAAAAAGGATTGAATGGCATCCGGCATTTCAGGCATCGATACAGATTGAATTTGAAGAGGAATGTGATAAACTAACATTTGAAGCGGAACATCTGTTGTCAAAAAAGCCAATGCAGATTGATGAACTTATTATAAAGGTGAAGGATAATGAGACTATTCGAAAAAATATAGGAAGAATATTTAGAAAGTACAACATAATAGAATACAAGAGTCCGGATGATTATCTGACTGTGAATGATTTTTATAAGGTATATGGCTATTGTTGTTTCTATCAGGCGGATACGGAAAATGTACTTGCAATTTTGCCGGAGGAATTAACGATTACATTTATATGTAATCATTATCCAAGGATGATGATACAGCATTTGAAGAAACAACGTAATCTGGAAATTCATCAGGCGGGTAGTGGAATATATTATATAACCGGTGATGAATTCCCGATACAGTTATTGATTACAAAAGAATTAGATCAGGAAGAAAATTTGTGGCTTCAAAGTCTGCGGAAAGATATAAAGGATACGCAGGAAATAGAATTCTTGTTAAAGACATATGAAGAGAAGAAGCATTCAAAGTTGTATCAGGCAGCAATGGATGTGATAACACGTGCAAACTGGGCGGCAATGATGGAGGTGAAAGGAAATATGTGTGAAGCATTAAGAGAGTTGATGGAGGATGAATTTCAGGCATATGGAAAACAGGTAACAGAACAGGTAACAGAACAGGTGACAGAGCAAGTAACAGAACAGGTAACAGTACAAATGATAAAAAATGCATATGAAAGTATAAAAGATAAAAATAAAATTTCTCAAATTCTAAAAGTACCAGTGGATGTAGTTGAGAAAGCGTTGGAAGAATAATGGCAACTCCTTTTATACATTTTGGTATAAAAAAAGGACTGCATGTTTGGGAGGAGTACAGCTCTGAGAAAAAAGTTATGAAAAGACGAACGAATTGTTAAGAATCATAATTATGAACAGAATACGATCTTTAAATTCTTGTAATATGATATAAGGTAGAAGAATAAAGGGAAAATGAAAGGGGATGCGAAAAAACTTAAGTGAGTTTTTTCACATCCCTTTTGAGTGAGTTTATACTGTTGTGAACAGGTCAACAGACTGTCCGGTCATAACTGCCGGTGAATCTGCCAAAAGGTAGATGATTGCTTTTGCAACATCTTTTGAACTTCCCATCGGGCATCCGTCCTGGCCTACAGAGTGGTTGTAGACTCTCTGACCCGGTGTGTCTACGATTCCAGGAGATACGGCATTACATTTGATTCCGTATTCTTTTGTCTGGATGGCAGTTGTCTTGGTCATGGTTACGATACCACCTTTTGCAACGGCGTATGCCCCCATCTGAGATGCAATACGACCCATTCTTGAAGATACATTTACGATATCTCCTTTTCCTTGTTTTATCATTACAGGTACAACATTTTTAGTTACAAGGAATGGGATTCTCAAGTTTGTTTTGATAATCTGATCCCACTGTTCTTCTGACCATTCCCAGATCTTAATTGCCTGATGTTCGATATTTTTGTAGATCTCTTTTGGGTATCCGCCTGCATTGTTAACGAGAATATCAATTCTTCCGTATTTATCAACAACAGTTTTGACCATGTCGGCAACCTGTTCTCCGTCTGTAAGGTCTCTGGAAAGTGAGATTGCTGTTCCGCCGGCATCTTCGATCATTTTTACTGTTTCATCAAGATCAGACTGTGTTCTTGCTACTGTTACGACAGTGGCACCTTCAGCAGCGATAGCAAGTGCTGCGTCACGTCCGATTCCCTTTCCTGATCCTGTTACAATTGCGATTTTTCCTTCTAATTTACCCATGATATATATCCTCCAAAATTATATTTATACAAGCCTTGCTGTTTCAGCAAAGAACTGAATGTCTGTAGCTTCGATGTAGCTGTCACCGATTTCATGAAGTAGTATGACGTTGAGATTACCGTTTAGATTCTTCTTGTCTAAGGCGATCGCTTCGGTTAATGTCCCAAGAGTGAGACCGCATTCAAAAGGAAGTCCGTAGGTTTTTAAAACCTGCTGGATACGGTCTGCAGTTCCTTTTGGTGTTAATCCTTTTTCCTCGGCAATCCTGGTAATCTGATACATGCCAATGGCAACGGCTTCGCCATGACTTTCCCGCTGATAATGGAAATATTGTTCAATGGTGTGAGCCAGTGTGTGTCCGAAATTCAGTAACATACGCTCACCTGTGTCAAACTGATCATTTTCTACAACCATTCGTTTGATATCTACACAGCGTGTAATGATGGTAGGCAGTTCTTCTTTTAAATCTTCAAAAGAACTGTGTGATTCCAAGGTACTAAATAAATCCGCATCTTTGATGCAGCCGTATTTGATAACCTCTCCCATACCATCGTTGATAAATCGTTCCTTCAGCGTGTTAAGTACCAGTGGATCGATCAGCACTAGTGAAGGCTGATAGAATGCGCCGACCAGATTCTTGCCTTCCGGAAGGTCTACTGCGACTTTTCCACCGACAGAAGAATCAACCTGCGCCAATAGTGAAGTTGGGATCTGTACTAGTCTTACACCTCTTAGATAACTGGAAGCGGCAAATCCTGCAAGATCACCGATGACACCGCCGCCAAGAGCAATGACCAGATCACTTCTGGAAATCTTTGCTTCCAGCATGGCTTTGTAGACTGTCGGAAGTGTCTGGAAATCCTTGGTGGCTTCTCCGTGAGGGAGTACCAGATGATGGCATTCATAATCTGAATCCAGTGTACGGATCAGTGTATCTCCGTATAGAGGAAATACATTATCGTCCGAAATGATCATAATGCGTTTGCCATGATACATCTTACGGATATAGTTCCCTGCCTGGGACAATATATTATTTTCAATATAAATAGGATAACTGTCTTTTTCCAGATTAACTGTAAGTTTCATTTTAAAGCTCCTGTAAACTATGAGGCTGCATACATTAGATGGATTTTCCGACTACATTTGCAATCTGTGCAACCTGTTTGAGTAATTCGTCGTATTTCTTAGGTTTTAATGACTGTGCTCCGTCGCAGAGTGCAGATTCGGGATCGTTGTGTACCTCTATCATCAGTCCGTCTGCTCCGGCGGCTATAGCAGCCATTGCCATGGAATCTACTAACCACCATTTTCCACCTGCATGACTTGGGTCAACGATGATCGGAAGATGTGTCAGTTTACGAAGTACAGGTATACTCTGAAGATCCAGAGTATTTCTTGTATAGCTTTCGAAAGTACGGATTCCACGTTCGCAGAGGATGACTTTTTCATTACCGGATGCCATGATGTATTCTGCTGACATGATCCATTCTTCGTAAGTAGCATTCAGACCCCTTTTTAAGAGGATTGGACGATCAAGCTGCCCCAATTCTTTTAACAGGTCGAAGTTCTGCATATTACGTGCACCGATCTGGATAAGATCTACTTTTTCATTAAATACATCAAGGTATTTGTCGGACATCAGTTCAGTTACGATCGGAAGACCGGTCTCTTCTTTAACTGCGGTTAAGATATCAAGACCTTCAAGCCCGAGTCCCTGGAATGAATAAGGGCTTGTTCTTGGCTTGAATGCACCTCCGCGGAGTAAGTTGGCTCCGGAAGCTTTTGCTGCCCGGGCAATTTCAAGAACCTGTTTGTATGATTCTACGGAACAAGGACCGGCGATCATTGCAAGATTGTCTCCGCCGACTTTTACGCCGGATACATTGATAATGGAATCTTCCGGATGGAATGCACGGTTAGCTAATTTGTACGGTTCCTGTACATGCATAACTTTATCAACTGCAGAATCAATCTCGAATAATTTGGAATCAACTTTGGCTGTGTCACCGATACAGCCGATCACTGTCATCTCCTTGCCTTGTACAATATGTGTGTCAAGACCTCTTTTTTTGACCATGTTCTCAACACGAGAAACATCATCTTTTGTAGTATGTGGTTTTAATACGATAATCATAATTAATATCCTCCAATATGTATGATCATTGTGCCTGTGTGATATTTTCTTTCTCGTGTGAATCTGTTGTGGTCGCACTGTAAAATATTCGCACTGCAAAACTTTAAACGCTTAAAGCGTAAAACTAATGATATATTAACGCAATGGAATTTGATTGTCAATACTTTTATTGGATAAATTCTTTCATTTTTTTAAAAGTGTGTTAGACTAAAATTGTATAGTAAAAAGGGAGTGGGAAAATGGTAAATGTATGGGCAGCAGATATTACACTACTATTAATAGAAGAAATATATCGTGCATATTATAACAGGGTGCCAAAGTGGAGAAAGGAAAAAGCGGATAAGCTGCGGAATGTGGCAGACCGTGCAAGGAGTGTCGGTGCATGGATCTTATGGGAGAAGATACAAGAGATGACCGGACTTCCGGAAGATGCTGTATTCAATCTGTCGCATTCGGGAAAGTATGTATTGTGCGCCTGCAGTGACCGGAAAGGCGTGCAGGTCGGATGTGATGTGGAGATGACGGGAGCATTAAGGATGTCAGTAGCTGAACGCTATTTCTGTCCATCAGAATGTAAGATCATCCGTGCAGGTGCGGATGAAAAAGAACAGGCAGAATGGTTCTACCGTTTCTGGGTATTAAAAGAAAGCTTTATGAAAGCCACCAGGAGGGGCATGGGACTGGATATGCGGACATATGAATTTGCCTGGAGGCCGGATGGCATACCATATATGAGAAAGCAGCCGGGTGAATATCCCGGGATCTATCTGTGCAGGGAATATGAACTGAAGCAGGGGGATGCAAGAGCCGCAGTGATTACGACAGATGATGAAATCGGGGGGAGATTACAAGAAGTCAGACTTGCTTAAAAAGGGGTGTATGAACATGAGACAGTTAAAGACGAAATGGGCAGACAATATAAATGAAAAGAATGTATTAGGGGAATATCCAAGACCATTGATGCGCCGGAAAAGTTATGTGAATCTGAACGGTGTGTGGAAATATGCAATAAAAGACACAAAAGGATTTCCAAAGAAAATGAACGGAGACATATTGGTCCCGTTTTCACCGGAGGCAGCACTGTCGGGAGTCGGAAGACAGTTAAAGCCGGATGAATTTTTATGGTATAAAAGGAGTCTTCCGGAAGAGATAAGACCAGAAGCAGGAAACCGCTGGCTGCTTCATTTCGGAGCTGTGGATCAGTGTGCAGTTGTCTATGTAAATGGAAAGAAACAAGGAAAACATGTGGGCGGATATCTTCCGTTTTCATTCGATGTTACGGATGCATTGCAAGAAGAAAGAAATATACTGACAATAAAAGTAAAAGATTATTCCGATACATATTATTACAGCAGGGGAAAACAGAAATTAGAAAATGGCGGGATGTTCTATACGGCGCAAAGTGGAATCTGGCAAACGGTATGGATGGAAAAGGTTCCGGAGTATCACATCAAAGATCTGAAGATCACACCGCTTTATGATCAGTCTTCCGTTATGATACAGCTGGAAGATGCCGCCGGAAGAAAAGATATCGACTATGATGTGACGGTAACGGCAAGAACGATATGGCCGTTAAAAACTGCCGGCAGGACAGGGAGACCATGTATGGTGAGAATTCCGCATATGAGAAACTGGAGTCCGGAGGATCCGTTTTTATATGATGTGCATATAAAGATGGGGAATGATTCGGTAGAGAGTTATTTTGCCATGCGTAAGATAGAAGTGAAGAATGACAAAAACGGAATCCCGAGAATCTTTTTGAACAACAAACCATATTTTCAAAAAGGAGTTCTGGATCAGGGATACTGGCCGGACGGCTTGTATACACCACCGTGTGATGAAGCGATGATCTATGATATCCAGAAGATGAAGGATCTGGGGTTTAATATGATCCGGAAGCATATCAAGATAGAACCGCAGAGATGGTATTATCATTGTGACCGGATTGGCATGCTGGTATGGCAGGATATGGTGAATGGAGGACGTGAATATAAGAGCTGGTATGTTACCTGGCTGGCAACAGCTATGGAAGGAACGCATATCCGTGCAAAGGATACAAGGCTGCATCTGATGGGACGTCAGGATCCGACCGGACAGAAACAGTTTGAAAGTGAAATGAAAGAAACGATCCGGCGGTTATATAATCATCCGTCCGTTGTGACATGGGTGATATTTAATGAGGGCTGGGGACAATTCAAGACGAGGAAGATGACAGACATTGCTCTGGCAGAAGATCATACCAGATTGATTGATTCTGCAAGCGGATGGTTTGAACAGGGATGTGGGGATATCAAAAGTATTCATGATTATTTCTTCCCGTTGAATATCACACCGGAAAAGCGGGTGACAGCACTTACCGAATTCGGGGGATACTCGCTTCAGATTCCGAAGCACAGTATGTATGAAAAAGATATTTACGGATATAAGATATTTAAAAGAAAAAAAGATCTCAGCAGAGCGTATGAAAAATTGATAAAAAAACTCGTTATCCCGAATATCAGCAGGGGGTTAAGTGCAACGGTCTATACGCAATTATCGGATATAGAAGAAGAGGTAAATGGAATTCTTTCTTATGACAGAAAAATAGTAAAAATCGATGAAAATGTGGTGAGGGAATGGAACGAAAAACTTCATTTTTAACCGGAAATTCAGGGAAAATTGATGAGTTGCGTAGTTGACGTGATTTCGGTGATTTGTTAGAATATAAAAGGGAAAAATAAAGATTTATCAAGATAGGAAATTGTTTACAAAACCATAAAAAAACACATGAGGAGAGTATGGGAGTGTAAGAATAATTAAGGAGGAAGACGATGTTGGAATTAACATTTGGAGAACAGGTCAAGATCATTCTGAGCCGTAAAGGAATGACCATCAAAGAACTTGCAGAAAAGATAGAAAAACAGACAGGAAAAAAGATGTCGCGCCAGAACCTGACACAACGTCTCGGAAGAGATAATTTCCAGGAGCAGGATATGCGTATGATCGCAAAGATTCTGGAATGCCCGTTCTATTTAGATATATTAGAAGAACATGAAGACCGCACAGAGAAACCGGTGAAAGAACAGAAAGCTGCAGAACCGGAACAGAAAGAGGCACCTACAAGAGCGGAAGAAAGGGATATTACGATTGGAGAACTGGTCGATATTCATAAAGAATTAGATGCGATTGAGAAGAAGAAAAGCAAGAAAAAAGCAAAGAAAGTTGTAGAAGAGAATCCGGAATATGTCCAGGAGACGATTTTTGACTTCTTTGTGAATGAGAAAGCAGAAGAGCCGGAAGTAGAAGCAGAGCCAGAAGTGGAAGCAGAGCCGGAAGTAGAAGCAGAGCCGGAAATAGAAGAAGAGCCGGAAGAGGAACAGGTAGAAGAGCCTGCAATTGAGATAGAAGAAGAGCCGGAGTATGCAGAAGAGCCGGTATATGAAGAAGAGCCGGAGTATGCAGAAGAGCCGGCATATGAAGAAGCAGAGCCGGAAGTAGAAGAAGAGCCGGAGTATGCAGAAGAGCCGGCATATGAAGAAGCAGAACCGGAGTATGAGGAAGAGTCGGTATATGAAGAAGAGCCGGAAGTAGAAGAGCCGAAAGTAGAAGAACCAGAACCAAAGAAGACTGAGACAGAGAAGAAGGCACATGGATGGAGAGCATTTTTCGGAATCCATAAAAAGCATGAAGAACCGGTGAAAGAAGAAAAAGAGGAAGAAAAACCGGAAATCCAATATCATGAATTTGATTATTCAGAAGATGGAGAATCAGGCGAACTTGCAGAAGAGTTTCTTCCAGATGAACCTGAGGAAGCAGAGACATATGCCGCAGAGACAGAAACGGCTGCTTATGAAAATGCAGAACGGTTAAATACGAACTATGATGCGGGATATCAGAACAGGTATGCACAGGAGAATGAAGAGGATTTATTTACATCAACGGAAGAGGATCTTGAGAAAGGGGAACTTAACCCTTACACCGGACATGAATATGAATCGAACAGTGTAAGAATGCATCCGAACCGGATCGGCTATGTGCAGGTATATGACCGTGGAACTCATCAGTGGACAGATATGACGGAGTGGGCGTTTCTCGGATATCAGGAGCGTAAGAAAGCGTTACTTGGCAAAGATTATGAGCCGCCGATCTATCTGGATTAATGGAAAATGAACTTAAGAAAGTAATGTTGTAAATAAGGTGTTCAGCCGGAGATCCGGCTGGACACTTTTTTGACTTTATAGGAAAGTTCTCAAATCTGAAAATATAGGGTATAATGAATGATGAATA
>ERZ827488.3670-NODE-3670-length-12035-cov-3.446912_pt1 | contig 12035 bp, 8 predicted proteins | sample MGYA00519771_ERZ827488 | MGnify/ENA primary metagenome ERZ827488 (study PRJEB31778, sample SAMEA3449323) | human gut metagenome | biome: human gut; feature: human-associated habitat; material: faeces | place: United Kingdom | collected 2010/2012 ...
TCGGTACGGAGGAGATATTTATGTCTGTGAGTTATAAAAAACTCTGGAAGCTGCTCATCGATAAGGACATGAAGAAAAAGGACCTGTGTGAAAAGGCAGGTATTAGCCCAGCTTCTGTCACCAAGATGGGGCGGAACGGGCATGTTACCACAGAGATACTCGTGAAGATTTGTGCCGCGTTGGATTGTGGAATTGAGGATATTATAGAAATTGTGCCGGATGAAAAGCAACCATCAAATAAAGCGGAGCCGGGGGTGATGAGATGACTATCGTAGAATCTATTAAGTGTGTTTTACAACAAAATAATGATGGTTTGACCTCAAAACAAATATATGATGAGATTATTCGTCAGGGATTGTATTCTTTTGGAGCAGAGAATCCTGTTGGTGTTGTCAATGCTCAACTTCGCCGTCGGTGTATCGGTCTGGATTTTCCGACTGCTTACCCGATAAAATTCTTTGAAATTGCGGGTTATGAAGGAAAAAAGATCAAATTCCGTTTGATTTCGACAGAAAATACAGCCACTATTATTACTGCTCCCAAAACTACAGATATTTCTGAACTGTTACCGGAAGAAAAAATCAAAGCTGCGCTGCAGGAGCATTTACAAAATATACGACAACAAGTATTTGATTCTGTCCTAAACAATTCCCCAGAGTTCTTTGAACATCTTGTGGTTGACTTGCTTTTAAAGATGGGGTATGGATACGCTTTCCAGATCGATCACGGTCACTCGTCCCATGTGCGCCAGGGTGACGAGCTGGTTCAGATTTCTGCCGATGGACTTCAGCTCCTTCAGCACTTCTTTCAGGCCGTCGATGACCACCACCTGCTTTCCCAGGCAGCAGGCAGTGACGTAGTCGCTCATGGACATCCCGGACTGCTTCGCCAACTCCTTGATGGCCTCCCGGTCTGTGGACGCCATGCGGGTGCTGAATTTAACATCTTTTTTCATGTCGTTTCCTCCAAATCGTAGATAAAGTGGGTCCGGGCTTCTGCCCGGAATTCATGCGGAAGTCGGGCAGCGGCGTTGCCGCAGACCAGACAAACGCGATGCTGGCCACCTCCACCACCTCCAAGGAGGTGATTTCCCTGCACCGAACACCCGCGCTCCGCTTTCGGCCACAAATGGCCACAAACGGCGTTTCTTTTTCCCTGCGGGTGTTTACTCGCCATGCCCGGCAATCTCCCGCAAATCGCCGCACAGCGCCCCAACAGGGTCAACAGGGGCGACCACAGGTACACCCTGGGCATCGTCACTTTCGGCACGGCGCAGCTCGATGAGCCGCTTCCCGTTGCTGCGGCGCACCATACCGGAAATTCCGATTTTGCTTAGCGCGTCAAGGTTTTGCAGGATCAGGCGGGACACTTTCTTAGGCGAGATACGCTCCATACCGACAGGGTCGATTTTTTCAGACAGCTCTGTGGGAGTGCCGATAAATTTCGTACGGTCGCGCATCAGTTCAGAGACCAGATAGGTGATCCGGTCGCCCAGTAGCTCCGGCTGCGTTCTGCTGTCTGCTACCATCTCCCACACGTTTTCAACGTTGCGTTCCAGAGACAACTCCCGGTATTCAATGTCACGACCGATGCAGGAGAGCTTCGCCTTACCGCTGCCGCGCCGATCTTCCACCAGAGTAAAACTGGAATCCACCGCCCCGCTGATGGCTGTCGTACCGGAGATGCGGTTGAACACATCATCGGCAGTTTCCTTTCGCAGATGATGGATCAGCAGGATGGCGATGCCGTGCTTGTCCGCCAGCCGCTTCAGCACGGACAGGTCCCGGTAGTCATTGGCGTAGGTGGCATCGTGGACGGGGCGGACCATCTGCAGCGTATCGACGAGGACCAGAACAGTATCCGGGTGAGCTACGAGGAAGCCCTCCACCTGCTCCTCCAGCCCCTGGCCGATGGGAGCGCACTCCGTACAGAAATGGACGCTGTCCGGCGCGTCCTCTGTGATCTCGAAGAGGCGGTTCTGGATGCGAAGGACGGAGTCCTCCAGGCAGAGATAGAGGGTGGTGCCCTGCTTCACGCTCATTCCCCAGACCGGTTCTCCCTTGGCCACCGTCACCGCCAGCCACAGGGCCAGCCAGGACTTGCCCACCTTGGGTGAACCCGCCAGGATATGCAGACCCTGAGAGATCAGCGTGTCCACCACAAAATTGGGCGGCTCCAGCGGACGGTCCATCAGCGTCCTACCGTCCACCGTGACCAGAGGACGGTCCATTTTGTTGCTCATAGTCAGTACCTCCAATTCAAAATATCTGAATACAAAAATCTCCCACCTCGAAAGAAGTGGGAGTAGTATTCTTTTAGAGGAGCAGTGCCCACAGGACTTTTGAGCATCCCCTTGCCCCTCTGCTTGTATTGTGGTGGAAAAGATGGTATCCTGATAAAAAGCATGGACAGATTAAAAATCAAGTAGGACAAATTATTGCAGAGGAGGGGGCCAGCGGAAATGGAGGGGAGCATCATATTCTATACCTACGGCAGCACCTTGGAGCTGAACGGGCAGCAGTTTGAGGCAGGCAGGCTGACCGAAGATCTGCTGAATCTATCACCGGATGACTACCACCCCCTGCACGAACGGATGGTGCGCATCCGTACCCTTATGGACATCTACGAGTATGTCCGCAAGAGTGAACTTTGGTGGAAACTGAATGATGAAATGGAGCAGCTCTGTCAGGAACTTCGCCGATATACTGTGTTCCGCTTGCTACCGGACGATTGCTATGACGCTTTCTTTTCGGTGATACGGGAGATCACAGGACAGTTCAGCTTGTTTCCTCCCGAGGAGCACAGCCTTTCAGAGGATGATCAGACAAAACTTCTCAGCGCCTCAGCGGAAGAATTCCTCCAGAGCGATGATGGGGACAGCGATCCTGAAATCTCCTTGGGACTGCTGGATCTGTTTCGTCGCAGAGAGGGCAGCGAGGAAAAGGGCGAGTTGTTTTATTACGAGATGTTTCGCCTCCTGGGAGCGTGCGAAGATACCTGGAGTGCCTACAAGAAATACATCGACCGCTACATGATGTATCTTCACGACATCCGTGCCTTTGTTCCTACCATCCGGAATTTCATCAAGTTTATCCTCTCCACACTCACGACCAATGGGCCGGAAAGTTATGCGGCAGCGCTCTATGGTTTCTATAACGATGATCGCACCGCAGAGAAGCTGATCGTCAACCCCATCACTTACCACGGGGACTGCTACAGGAGACACGATGAATATATGCTCTCCTATGTCCCGCGGGAGCTGCCGGACGGCTCCATGGCCATCTGTCAGGAGCATGTGACGGACAGCTTACAGGCGCTGATGAAGGCAGACTATATGCTGGCCCTGAATAGCGGACACAACATCCGCCGCTGCATCATCTGCGGGAAATACTTCATGCTGAAGAGCGGCGTCCACGCTTTGTACTGCGAAGGGGCCTGTCCCCACGCTCCTGGCTACACCTGTCGGCAATTTGGCACGGTGGAAGTTCAAAAGGAACTGGCAAAGAACAACCCCAAGGTGAAGGCCAAGCTGACTGCCTTTTCCAGGATCACGAAGGATATGCAGCGGGGAGCTATCTCTCAGGAAGATGCCAGAAGAGCCAAGGATCATGTGCGAGACCGGCTCTACGATGCGCTGCGCAGCCCGGATATCTCTGTTGAGGAGTTTTCTGAACAAATATCTACTGCGCAAGTGTATGAATATTGCCGCATCACCAGAGTGAGCAAGCCCCGAGGGCGTCCACCGAAAGCAAAGGCGGGTGGGACCCATGACCAATGAGGAATTGGTCCGCCGATATTACGGCGGTGATGAGCGCGCGCTGGAGGAGTTGTACCGCAGGAATCTCGGGCTGATCCGGCGCATCGCCCGGGAGACTGCCAGAGAGTTCAACTGTCTGCATATGGACAGGGAAAGACCGGGAGAGTTGTCCGGCTATACGAAAACGATTCTGGAGGATCTTTGCGGCGAGGGTGCGTTGGAATTTCTGACACGGGTCCAGAGCAGAGAATACGATGAGAGCCGTGCTGTGCTTGCCACCTACCTGTACCCACATCTGAAAGGCCGGATGACCCGTTGGCTGGAGCAACATATCGGAAATCTTTCTCTGAGCAAGCACGAGATGGATGCTGTCCGGCAGGCACAAAGGCTATATCATTCAGGTCAGTTCAGCATCGAAGAGATCGCGGAGAAAATGGATGTCCTTCTGGAACAGGCTGTCAAGCACATCCGTTACAACACCCATTTTGTTGGTGTCAATGATCTTATCCCTGGGAGCTATGACGGTGATCCCTTTGAGCGGCTGATGCCTGGGAATCTCTCTGTTTCTGCGGAGCAGGTCGTGTATCGAAAAGTCTGCATTGAGCTGCTGCAGGAACTATTTGATGCTCTCCCGAAGAAGGACAGGGACATCCTCGGAAAATTCTACGGCGTATTCGGATTTGAAAAAACTTCGCTGAAGGAAATCGGCATGTACCACATGATGAAGGAGTCCGCCGTGGAAAAGGCAAAGGAGCGTGCTGTCACAAAGCTGAAAAAAGCCTATCCGGGTAGCAGGCTGCAGATCTGGAGGAATGTTCATCGTATGATACGCAGACCGATCCTGCCAGCGAAGGATGACAGAGCACTGCGGCGCAGCTTCACGACTTCGACCCTACGAAATCAGGAGTCTGGAAGATCGTAGTTTCGATACAGTCTGGTGAGAATTTTGCGCAGACAGGAGACCGCAACAGTCCCCTTTAGGACATGTTTAGGAAAAATCAAGAGTCATACTCGCTTTTTTATACGTTCCGTGCTATAATGCAGAAAAACACGAAAGGCCGGCAACTATGGCTACACATATTTTAGTCGTCGATGACGAGACTGCGATCGCAGATCTGGTGGAGGTCTATCTGAAAAACGAAGGCTTCACCATCCACAAATTCTATAATGCCTCCGACGCCCTGGCTTGTGTGCGGACGACACGCTTGAATCTGGCGGTGCTGGATGTGATGCTGCCGGACATGGACGGCTTTACCCTCTGCCAGCGCATCCGGGAGGACCACCTGTTCCCCATCATCATGCTCACCGCAAAGGTGGAGGATATGGACAAGATCATGGGGCTGACCTTGGGAGCGGACGACTACATCACCAAGCCCTTCAATCCTCTGGAACTGGTGGCCCGGGTCAAGACTCAGCTGCGCCGCTACACCCGGTACAACCCCAGGGAGGGGACAGTCCAGGAGGTCACCGAATACGACTTTCGAGGCCTTCAGATCTCCAAGGCCACTCACAAGTGCGTCCTGTTCGGCGAGGAACTGGCCCTGACGCCCTTGGAATTCTCCATTCTCTGGTATCTATGTGGGCACCGGGGGAATGTGGTGTCCAGCGAGGAACTGTTTGAACATGTTTGGGGCGAGGCGTTTATGGACAGCAACAACACCGTCATGAGTCACATCGCCCGGCTACGGGAAAAGATGCACGAGCCCAGCCGAAAGCCCAAATTCATCAAGACCGTTTGGGGGGTGGGGTACACCATTGAGTAAGAAAGGAAATACCCGCAGCCGCCGGAGATCTTTGCGCATCTGGGGCGGCTACCTGCTGGTCCTCATGGCTTGGGTGGTCGCAGTGATGGCCTTGGCATTCCTGGGCTTCATCATCTGCGCCAGCATCACCTGGCAGCCCTCGCCGCTCTACGACTTCCTGAATTGGGTTCGAGACTACATCGTTCTGGTCTGCATCGTCACAGTGCTGGCGGGCTGGGTGGTCATCAGCTTCTATTTTATCTCCAAGCCCATCAAGCAGCTGGACGTGGTGGCCAATGCGGCAGAGCAATTATCCCGCCCCAGTGAGGAGCCCATCCAGCTGCCGAATTCCCTGGAGGACATCTCCATCCAGCTGAATCTGGCCCGGGAGCAGGCTCTCCGGGACGCCCGGGCAGCCCGGGAGGCAGAACAGCGGAAAAACGACCTAATCGTCTATCTGGCCCACGACCTGAAAACGCCCCTGACCAGCGTCATCGGCTACCTGACCCTCCTGCGGGATGAGCCTCAGATCTCCCCGGAGATCCGGGCCAGGTACACCGGCATCGCCCTGGAGAAGGCGGAGCGGCTGGAGGACCTCATCAACGAGTTCTTCGACATCACCCGCTTCAACCTCTCTCGCCTGGAGCTGGAGCGGCAGAGCGTGGACCTGACGCGGATGCTGGAGCAGGTCGCCAGCGAATTCCGCCCCATTTTCGCAGAATCGGGGCTGTCATGCAGCCTGGATCTGCCGCCCAAGCTGCACTATTCCTGTGACCCGGATAAGCTGGCAAGGGTCTTTGATAATCTCCTGCGCAACGCGTCTTATTATAGCCTGCCGGACAGCACGGTGGAAATTGCCGGACGGATAGAGGCCGGGAAAATCGTACTCACCTTCTCCAATGCGGGAAAGAACATCCCCCAGGAGAAATTGGACCGGATCTTTGAACAGTTCTTCCGTCTGGACAGCTCCCGCGCCACCCGGACAGGTGGTGCGGGCCTTGGCTTAGCCATCGCCAAGGAGATCGTGGAGCTCCACGGCGGGACCATTCGGGCGGACAGCACCGAGGATCGGATCACCTTCACCATCTGTCTTCCGTCAGACCATTCAGAAGCGCCGTAAGAAAATCACAAGAATTTCGCAGAAAACTTGCAAGGCATCCGTTGGTAGATAGACAAGTATGAAACGCCTGGTTCTGGTACCATTTCAGTATCAGAACCAGGCGCTTTATTTTGATTAGGAGGTCTTATCCCATGAAAACCATTCTCGTTCTCTTCGGCGGATGCTCCACGGAGTACGAAGTTTCTCTCCATTCCGCCTATGCGGTGCTGTCCCACATGGACCCCGCCCGCTATACTCCTTTGGCTGTGGGCATCACACGGGAGGGGCAGTGGCTCTGCTATACCGGCGACCTCTCCCGGCTGGAGGACAGTACTTGGCAGCAGGCGGCAGACTGTATCCCCTGCACCCCGCTGGTGGAACGGGAGGCCCACGCTTTACTACTGCTGGACGGCTCCGGCCGCCGTCTCCTCTTTGACGCGGTATTCCCAGTCCTCCACGGCAAGAACGGCGAGGACGGTACGGTACAGGGACTCTTTGAACTGGCCGGGGTCCCGGTCATCGGCTGCGGGACATTGTCCAGCGCCTTGTGCATGGACAAGGACCGGGCCCACCAGCTGGCGGCCCTGGCCGGCATCCGGGTCCCCCGGAGCCACGTCTTTCATTCCAGCGATGATTTCAGCCGGATCGCCCAAGCAGCGGAGGAACTGGGATACCCGGTGTTTGTCAAGCCGGTCCGGGCCGGTTCCTCCTTCGGTATCACCAAAGTCTCCGGGCCGGAAGAGCTGCCCGCCGCCATGGAGGAGGCATTCCGCCACGACAGCGCCGTGATCCTGGAGGAGACGATCCCCGGCTTTGAGGTGGGCTGCGCGGTCATGGGCAACGAGGAACTGACCGTGGGTCTGGTGGACGAGATTGCGCTGTCGGAGGGCTTATTCAACTATGAGGAGAAGTACACCTTAAAGACCTCCGCCATCCACTGTCCCGCCCGCATCCCGCCGGAGAAGGCGGCAGAGATCCAGGCAGCGGCAAAAACCATTTACCGTGCCCTGGACTGCCGGGTATTCGCCCGGGTGGATCTGTTCCTCACCCCGGATGGGGAGATCGTCTTCAATGAGGTCAACACCATCCCCGGCTTCACCGCCCACAGCCGCTACCCCAGCATGATGCAGGGCATCGGCATTTCCTTTGGGGAGCTGGTGACCCGCCTGATCGAGTTGGGGGTGGCGGGATGAGAACCGTGTCGATTCCCCGGGAGCAGATTTTTCAGGGGCCGCTGGTCCTGGTCAACCGGGCGCATCCCCTGCATGAAAAAGAGCGATCTGCGCTGACCTCGGTGGACCCGCACCACCCCGACATTCTTCTTGAAAGCCGGGCACGGCAGCTACTGTCTGCCTGTATCCAAAAGGCGGGGGGACAGCGGGAGATCGTGCCGGTGTCCGGCTGGCGGAGCCAGCAGGAACAGCAGCGGATCTGGGACGACTCCATGGCGGAGCATGGGGAGACATTTACCCGCCAGTATGTGGCCCTTCCAGGATGCAGTGAGCATCAGACCGGCCTCGCCATCGACCTGGGAAAGGCTGCCGGATACATCGACTTCATCCGGCCTGCCTTTCCCTATAACGGCGTCTGCGGAAGATTTAGGCGTCTGGCGGCCCGGTACGGCTTTATCGAACGCTACCAGCGGGGCAAGGAGGAAGTCACCGGGATCTCGGCTGAGCCGTGGCACTTCCGCTATGTGGGGGCGCCCCACGCCCAGCTGATGGAAACCAACGGGCTGTGTCTGGAGGAGTACCGGGACTTTTTGCGGCAGGGTCCCCGGAGCGTCGCTCTGGAAAACGGCCGCATGGCCCAGGTGTTCTATGTGCCCGCCGCCGGAGCCGTCACAGAGGTGGAAGTGCCGGAGGGCTGCTGCCAGATATCCGGCGACAATGTGGAGGGATTTATCCTGACATGGTGGGGGGATACCCATGAGAACGGCTAAGAAAACCGTCCCGACTTTGGACCTCTTTCGTCTGGCGGCAGTCCTGCTGGTGGTGATGAACCACACCTCGCCCCTGGCGGATGTGTCTGCCATGGCTGATTTCTGGCTTACCCGGGTACTGGCCCGGGTGGCAGTCCCATTCTTTCTGATGACCACTGGGTACTTTCTGAGCCGGAATCACTGGGCTGGTGTGGGGCGGCAGCTGAAAAAGCTCTGCCTGCTCTACGGCGTCTGCATCCTTTTGTATCTGCCAGTGAATCTCTATGCCGGCAGCTTCACCGGTCCGGCGGATGTTTTGCGGAAACTGCTGGTGGACGGCACCTTCTACCACCTGTGGTATTTCCCGGCGACCATTCTGGGCATCGTCATCGCCCGGTGGCTCAGCCGGCTGGGCCTGCGGGTGGCTCTGCCTGTGGCGGCGCTACTCTATCTCATCGGTCTGGGCGGGGACAGTTACTATGGACTGGTTTCCCAGATCCCGCTGCTTCGGACCCTTTACGACGGCATTTTTACACTGTGCGGCTATACCCGCAATGGCCTGTTCTTCGCGCCACTGTTCCTTCTGCTTGGGGCCGCCGGAAGGCGGTGGAACCAAAAGCTGTCTCTGGCGGGCTTCTTCCTCTCTCTGGCAGCCATGAGCGCCGAGGGGCTGTGGCTCCATCGCATGGATGTCCAGCGCCACGACAGCATGTACCTCGCCCTCCCCCTGTGCATAGTATGCCTTTTTTCTCTGCTGCTGGGCGGAAACAAGGGCGAGTCCAGGAAAGTCCGGGAATTTTCCACAGCCATGTATGTGCTCCATCCCCTCTGCATCGTACTGGTCCGGGGAGCGGCAAAGCTACTGGGACTGGGAGAAATGCTCATTGAAAACAGTGTTCTCCATTTTATTGTGGTGCTGGCGCTCAGTGCGCTGCTCTCCGCCCCTTGCCTGCTGAGGATTCAAAAGAAGCCCAGCCCCACCGCTCGGGCCTGGCGGGAGGTGGATCTGGCGGCCCTTGGGCACAACGCCCAGGTGCTGCGGAACACATTGGCCCCGGGGACAGAGCTGATGGCGGTGGTAAAGGCGGAGGCCTACGGTCACGGCGGGGCAGTGACCGCCCGCACCTTACAGCGAGCGGGCGTCCGGGCCTTTGCCGTGGCCTGCCTGGCCGAGGGGATTGCTCTGCGAAAGGCGGGCATCCGGGGGACGATCTTGATCTTAGGTTATACCTCCCCGGAGGAAGCTCCGCTCTTGACACGATGGCATCTGACCCAGACGGTGGCGGATATTGACCACGGGCGGGCCTTGGCAGCCAGAGGGCGGCGTGTCCATGTCCATCTGGCCCTGGACACGGGGATGCACCGGCTGGGCATCCTGGCGGAAAACCGGAAGGAGATCCTGGAGGCATTCCGGCTTCCAAACCTGGTAGTGGACGGTGTCTTTTCTCATCTATACGTCTCGGACAGCCTGGAAGCCGAAGATGTTGCCTACACCCAGGAGCAGCTGACCTTGTTCTATGATACGGTGGCCTGGCTCCGAACTGCCGGATATGATCCCGGCAAAGTTCATATCCAGTCCAGCTATGGACTTTGGAACCTCCCAGCTCAGCCCTGTGACTATGTCCGGGCTGGAATCGCACTCTATGGAGTTCGAAGCGATGATGCGCCTGTTCAGCGAAGCCTTGACCTGCGGCCGGTTCTGTCTCTCCGGGCCAGAGTGGCCAGTATCCGCACTGTGCAAGCCGGAGAGAGCGCCGGGTACGGGCGGGTCTTTCAGGCAGAGCAAGAAACCAAACTGGCGGTGGTCACCATCGGCTACGCGGACGGTCTGCCCCGGGATCTGCCTCAGCGGGGCGGCCAGGTGCTGATTCAGGGCCGGCGTTGTCCTATGGTGGGGTGGATGTGCATGGACCAGTTGCTGGTGGACGTCAGCGATCTTTCGGAGGTCGCTCCTGGCGATACAGTGACTATTATCGGCCGGGATGGCGGTCAGGTGATTCGGGCAGAGGAACTGGCTGCATGCTGTGGGACGATTACCAACGAACTGCTCTCCCGGTTAGGCATGCGGTTACCCATTGTTTCTGGTTAAAGAGCGGTAGGGAATTTTACAAAGATTCCGGTTCGGATTTCAACATGAATATACCTTTAAACAGGAATAGCCACCAACCACGATGAAATGGTTGATGGCTATTCCCGTTTGGTCGACACCAAGAGATTCTCTCAATCGGTTTAATCTGGTGTTTTCAAGATGTCCTTATGAGGAGTCGCCCCTTTGCCGTCTCCTTTTTTGTCCCGGAGTGGGTGCCATGTCAAGGGCCGCCGCTGGCGGCCTTGGTTTTCACGCAGCAAAATCGCCGCACCAAAAGAAAAGAGACATCCGAAAGGATGTCTCTTTTCTTTTGTGATTTTCCACTACTTTTGTTGTCAGTGAATCAGCGCTTTTTGTCTTGTCTCTCCGGTGACGTAGCCGCTCCTTCCAGCAGTTCTGTCACGATCTGATTGAGCTGTGCAGCGTTCTTGGGTGTGATGACCGGCGTGTCTGACTGAGACTCAATGTCTTTTCTGGTTCGTCCTGCGACCTGGCCGCCCGCCTTGGCAACTGCCAGATTCTCTTGGAAGGTCGTCGGCTTGCGATCTTTTGAAAACTGAGTGGTGGTCGCCTCCGCCAGCATGTTCAGTACCAGCTCCAGCGTCGTCATGTTATCACGAAGGTTTTCTTTTTTCAAGCCCTTCAGATTCTTGTACTGCCGGGTGGACATGCCGGACCATGCACGGGAGATCTCGTCCGTGAGGATGGCGTACTCGACGCCCTTCTGCACACCACGGGCATCCCATTCATCTGTCAGTTCCTTGCGGACTTGAATAGCCTGCAGCCGCTGGTTGATCCACTCACGACTGTACCCCTTCTTGAGGTAGGTCTCCAACGCCCGGTCGATGGTCAGCTCCGGGTCGATAGTCTCCTCGATGCGCTCCCGACCGACCTGTGCCAGCCACAGCTTGAACGGTTCTGCCTTCGATGAAGGAATGGACTGGATGATACGCAGAAGCTGCTCGGTGTCGGCTACATCAGTCAGACGGCGTTTCCCGTCTGCGGCGGTCATTTTCAAAGCGTTACAACTTGTAACGGTTTCATTTCCCTCGTCCTTCAAGCGCTTTTTAAGAACACGCCAGTAAGTCTGGGGATTCGGACTGTCCGTCAAAACCGCGATGACATCAACGATAGAAAAGTACCATTCTTCCTTTTCCTCGTCCCATGCGGTGCGAATACGCTTGTCCTCGAACAGTTGGATCTTATCGTTTTGTGCCATTCGAATCACCTCATTCTGTCGTAAATTCTTTCAGAAGTCCTTGGCAGCCATCCAGCACATCCCGCCAGGTCGCCTCGAAGTCCTCGGTGTACCATGGGTCTGCCACATTGCCGGGATGGGCGGTGTGATCCATCAGGAGGGACATCTTGCCGACATAGTCGCCGCCGCAGATACGGTACATATCCCGGAGGTTGGCCTGGTCCATGCC
>ERZ827488.3673-NODE-3673-length-12018-cov-8.534398_pt1 | contig 12018 bp, 9 predicted proteins | sample MGYA00519771_ERZ827488 | MGnify/ENA primary metagenome ERZ827488 (study PRJEB31778, sample SAMEA3449323) | human gut metagenome | biome: human gut; feature: human-associated habitat; material: faeces | place: United Kingdom | collected 2010/2012 ...
AGAAAAAAATACAGTTAATCTGTTTGATTCAAAGGATTGCATTTCAGGTGAATTTGTTTTCCTTTATCCGCCGGGAATCCCATTGGTTGTTCCTGGTGAAGTGATTACAGAAGAATTATTGGAACAGATTAAAGTGTATTTGGAAGCAAATATGAATATTAGCGGTTTAAAAGATAATTCAAATAAAACTATTGAAGTTGTAAAATAAATTGGAGGAATAATGTCAAAGATATTTTTTGTGTTAGGAAAAAGCTGCAGCGGAAAAGATACTATTTTCCAAAGCTTAAAAGAAAATAAACAATTAAATTTAAAAACTGTTGTAGGTTATACAACAAGACCTATGAGAGTTAATGAAAAAGATGGGGTGGAATATTTTTTTGTTGACCAAAATAAGCTTGAAGAATTGAAAAAGGCTAAAAAGGTTATTGAGTGCAGAGATTATAATACTGTGCATGGAATATGGAGTTATTTTACAGTTGATGACGGCCAGATAGATTTAAATAACGGAGATTATTTGTATATTGGTACTTTGGAATCATATGAGCAGATGATTGATTTTTATGGTGAAGATGTTGTGGTGCCGTTATATATACAGGTTGAAACAGGTGAAAGATTGGCAAGGGCTGTTAACAGGGAAAGAAATCAAAGTGAGCCAAAGTACAAGGAGTTATGCAGAAGATTTCTGGCTGATGAGGAAGATTTCTCAGAAGAAAAACGATGATAACAAAAAAGATTGACCGCCACAGTGTTCCAAGCCTGACGGTCAATCTTTTTGACTAGCGGGACAGGAAGCTGACCATTGCAGTCAGCACCCTTTCTATTTGTAGTATAATCGAACCAACGTATATTGTCAAGCAGAGCGCACGGACTCTTATTGTTAACAATTTGCTAAGTTTTTGGAAAGTTCTGCTCGAACCGCTGTTGCGGACCCGGCGGCTGTGCTATACTACTTGCATCAAGAACCAAAGGAGGAATTGCGTCATGAAAGAAGTCAAACCTTCCAAAAAGCCGCTGGCGATCTATTACGCCATCGTGCTGGCGGTCCTGCTGCTGCTCAACCTTGTGCTGCTGCCGTGGATGAGCGAGCGTCAGGTGGAGGAAGTGGACTACGGTACCTTTATGACCATGACCGAGGAAAAGAACATCGGCCGTGTGGATATCGAATCCAACCAGATCATTTTTACCGATAAAGAGGAAAAGCAGGTCTACAAGACCGGCCTGATGAACGACCCGGAGCTTACCCAGCGCCTGTATGATGCCGGAGCACAGTTTTCCAGCGAGATCGTGGAGCAGGGGTCGCCGATGCTCAATTTCCTGATCTGGTTCCTGCTGCCCATCCTGTTGTTCAGCTTCATCGGCAACCAGATGAACAAAAAGCTGATGGAAAAGGCCGGCGGCGGCCCGGGGTCCATGATGTTCGGCGGCGTGGGCAAGTCCAACGCCAAGGTCTATGTGCAGTCCACCCACGGCATCCGCTTTGCGGATGTTGCCGGTGAGGATGAAGCTAAGGAAAACCTGCAGGAGATCGTGGATTACCTGCACGACCCCGGCAAGTACGAGAGCATTGGCGCATCCATGCCCAAGGGCATTCTGCTGGTGGGCCCTCCGGGCACCGGCAAGACCATGCTGGCTAAGGCCGTGGCAGGCGAATCCAACGTGCCGTTCTTCTCCATTTCCGGCTCTGAATTCGTGGAGATGTTCGTGGGCATGGGCGCATCCAAGGTGCGCGACCTGTTCCGGCAGGCCAAGGAAAAGGCCCCCTGCATCGTGTTCATCGATGAGATCGATGCCATCGGTCAGAAGCGCAACAGCGGCAATCTCGGCGGCAACGACGAGCGTGAGCAGACTTTGAACCAGCTGCTCACCGAGATGGACGGCTTTGAGAGCAACACCGGCGTCATCATTCTGGCGGCTACCAACCGCCCGGATTCGCTGGACCCGGCGCTGACCCGTCCCGGACGTTTTGACCGCCGTGTGCCGGTGGAGCTGCCCGACCTTAAGGGCCGCGAAGAGATTTTGAAAGTGCACGCCAAAAAGGTGGCGCTGGCCCCGGGCATCGACTTCAACACTGTGGCCCGCATGGCTTCCGGTGCATCCGGTGCGGAACTTGCCAACATTGTCAACGAAGCAGCTCTGCGCGCTGTGCGTGCAGGCCGTAAGAGCGTGACGCAGGCCGATCTGGAGGAGAGCATCGAGGTGGTCATTGCAGGCTACCAGAAGAAGAACTCCATCCTCACCGACAAGGAAAAGTGCATCGTGGCCTACCACGAGATCGGCCATGCACTGGTGGCGGCCAAGCAATCCAACTCTGCCCCTGTGCAGAAGATCACCATTATCCCCCGCACCTCCGGCGCACTGGGTTACACCATGCAGGTGGACGAGGGCAACCACTACCTGATGAGCAAGGAAGAGCTGGAAAACAAGATCGCCACCCTTACCGGCGGACGCGCCGCCGAGGAAGTGGTGTTCCGATCCATCACCACCGGTGCCTCCAACGATATCGAGCAGGCCACCAAGCTTGCCCGCGCCATGCTTACCCGCTACGGCATGAGCAAGGACTTTGACATGGTGGCGCTGGAGACCGTGAACAACCAGTATCTGGGCGGCGACACCTCGCTGGCCTGCTCGGCGCAGACCCAGCGGGAGATCGACCAGCGGGTCGTGGAGCTGGTAAAGGCCCAGCACGAAAAGGCCATCAAGATCCTCACCGACAACCGTACAAAGCTTGACGAGCTGGCGAAGTACCTTTATGAAAAGGAGACCATCACCGGCGACGAGTTCATGGCTATCCTTGAGGAAAAAGATTCCAGCGAAAATTAAAATAGGATCTCTGCAATAATCCAGCCGCCGTATCCGTATTCATTACAGATACGGCGGTTTTCTGATACGCCGTACCGCTGATAAAAGCATTTGGGATAAACCTCTCCGTCAGCGCACCAGCGCTGACGGAGAGGTTGACCCCCTACATCTACAGGAGGATACTACTATGAGACTGCTGAACAAGAACACTGCCCGCCGCGCTGCCGCTGCTGCCGCGCTGCTGACCATGACCGCCGCCATGAGCGTGGGTGCCTTTGCTGCCGACGCCGAGGACGCGACTGTTGCCGGTTATCTGCCCCCTCAGTCGTCCGAGGTCATGGTTCAGGGTGACATTGCTCTCCACTCTGACGTTCCGGTGGGGGAGGTAGACCCCAACTACGGCGGCTACGCTTCCCCGGTGGAGAACCCCATTCAGGGCAACGTGATGATGATCTCCGGCGAGACTCCCCTGCCCTCTGACACGCCGGTGGAGAAGAGCGAAGCCCGCTACACCGTCAAGGGCCTGCTGGGCAAGCAGGTGCTCTACACCGCCCGTCAGGAAGGCCGCGTGCTGACGCTGGACGCCCCCGATGACAACGCCACCTTCCGCACCACCATCCTCGACATGCAGACCCTGATGAATCAGGGCGTAAGCACTCTGGTGCTCAAGACCGACAAGACTTCCACCACCCTGAACCTGACTCTGCTGTGCCAGGATCAGAAGCCCGGCACCCGGGTCACTCTGCGCCACCTCGGCAGCAGCGCTCACCTCACCGTGGGCTTCCGCAGCCGCCGCGACCTCATCGTTGGCCGATAAGCTTTTCCCTCTCTCCTCTTCGTTTTCCATAGATACTTTTTCCCTCAGACGCAAAAGACCCCCGCTGCAAACACAGCGGGGGTCTTACTGTTTATCAAATGGTCCCGTCCGAGCCGTTCTCGCTCTGCTCCGATGCATAGAGCACCATCAGGTGGTTTGCGGATGCTTCGAGCTGGCTCTTGGCCTGACGGAGGTTTGCTTCTTCCGTCTCGTTCATCTTCTCGGGCTTATCCTTCCGCAGGCAGCGGCGGAGGTTCGCCACATCGGCTTTGATGCGGTTCTTCTCCTCCTTGTCCAGCTCCTTCTTGCACTTGGAGAGGGCCTCGTCCACCTTATAAGCCAGCACCTCGGCCTGATTGTGGAGGTCAAGCCGCTCTTTGCGGCGGCTGTCCTCGGCCTCGTAGGCGGCCGCGTCGGCCATGGCGCGCTGGATCTCATTCTCCGAGAGGTTCGTGCTGCCGGTGATGGTGATGTTCTGCTCCCGGCCGGTGCCGAGGTCTTTGGCCGAGACTTTCACAACGCCGTTGACGTCAATATCAAAGGTGACTTCGATTTGGGGCTTGGACGAGAAGCTGGCCCGGATGCCGTTCAGCTTGAACTTGCCGAGGCTCTTATTGTCGCGGGCGAAATGCCGCTCACCCTGCAGGACGTTGATCTCCACACTGGTCTGCATGGGGCGGGCCGTGGTGAATATCTGGCTCTTGCGGGTGGGTATCATGCTGTTGCGGGTGATGAGGGGGGTCGCCACGCCGCCCAGTGTCTCGATGGAGAGGGTCAGCGGGGTAACGTCCATCAGCACAAGGCCCTGCGCCGCTGCACCAGAAGCGCCAGCCAGCTTGCCGCCGCCCTGTAACAGACCGCCCTGCACAGCGGCACCCATCGCCACGCATTCGTCGGGGTTGAGGCTGTGGCTCGGTTCACAGCCCAGCAGTTCCTTCACCTGACGCTCGACGGCAGGCATCCGGGTGCTGCCGCCGACGAGAAGGACTTTGCCCAGCTGCGAAGCCGAGATGCCGGCATCCCGCAGTGCGTTCTGCACCGGGGCCACCGTCCGTGCCAGCAGGTCGCCGGTCATCATCTCGAACTGGGGGCGGGAGATGGTCAGATCGAGGTGGTGGGGGCCGTCCTTGCCCACAGCGATGAAGGGCAGATTGAGCTGGGCCGAGAGGGCGCTGGACAGCTCTTTCTTGGCCTTTTCGGCCTCTTCTTTCAAGCGTCCCATGGCGGCGGGGTCGCGGGAGAGGTCGATGCGGTCCGATTTCTTGAACTCTGCCACGGCGTATTCCACGATGCGCTGGTCGAAGTCGTCGCCGCCGAGGCGGGTATCGCCGCCGGTGGCCAGCACCGTAAAGGTGCCGTCTTCGATCTCGATGATGGAGACGTCGAAGGTGCCGCCGCCGAGGTCGTAGACCAGGATCTTCTGGGGCGCTTCGTTGTCAAGGCCGTAGGCCACAGCGGCGGCGGTAGGCTCATTGATGATGCGCAGGACGTTCAGGCCTGCGATGCGGCCCGCATCCTGGGTGGCCTTGCGCTGGCTGTCGTCAAAGTAAGCGGGGACGGTGATGACGGCCTCCGTCACCGGCTCACCCAAGTAGCTCTCGGCGTCGCGGCGTATCTTGGTCAGTATCATGGCGCTGATCTCCTGCGGAGTCAGGTCTTTGCCGTCGATGTGGACGCGGTAGTCGCTGCCCATATGCCGCTTGATGCTGGACACCGTCCGGCCGGAGTTGGTGGCAAGCTGGCGCTTTGCCGCGCCGCCCACCAGACGCTCGCCGTCTTTGGTGAACGCCACCACGCTGGGGGTGGTGCGCTCTCCCTCTGCGTTGGTGATGACGACGGGCTTGCCGCCCTCCACCACTGCCACGCAGCTGTTCGTGGTGCCAAGGTCAATACCGATCACTTTGCTCATTCTGGTCGTCCTCTCTGTTTTTGCGACGCGCATATTTTTCCTTCAATATCATATCGGTTCCGTATGACGATTTCTTAGAGCATTTGTAAAGATTTTGTGTTTCCGCTCATTCTCTCTCGAGCAGCTGGTGGATGGCGGCCTCCGTCTCGTCCAGCCAGCTCTGGGCTGTCTCGTCCCCCTCTTCTTTGCGGACGAGGAAGCCCTGCTTCGCCTCAGCCAGCTGAGCCAGCGCCTTTTTGCGGGAGATATATTGGGTCTCATACTGGGCCACCCGCAGGCAGACCTGCGGCATATAGGCGATGTCGGGGGTGGAGGCGCAGAGTTTCTGAGCCTTGCGGTAGGCCCGCAGAGCCGCACCGGCCCCTTTTCCCTGCACCATGGCATCGTCGCCCAGCGCCACCCATGCGGCCACATCGCCGGCGTCGGCAGCTTTTTTCCAGAACTTGCGGGCCTGTGCAGGGCTCTTGCGGCAGCCCCGGCCCTCGTAGAGCATCTCGCCCATCATGGCAAGGCCCTCGGCGCAGCCCTCTTCGGCAGAGAGCTGATAATAATGCATCGCGTCGTCCCAGCGTTCCTCGGCCATGGCACGGTTGCCGGCCCGCAGCTCCGCTTCGCCCGGCTCATCGGTGTCGTGGCTGGCGTGGAGCAGACCGTTCAAAAGCGAGCAGTCCAGCGTGGCAGAGCTGGTCCATGGGTCGATGACCACGCCGTCGATGCTGTCCGAGTCCAGCGCCATCTGCATGGCGGAAGCCAGAAGCCGTTCCGCCATGGGGCGGCTGGCCGTGCCTTTATCGGCCTCCGCCATCTTCACTGAGGTGAACACCGGCAGGTAGCACCGGCCCTTCTGGGTACGCAGGGTCCAGGGCTGCAGGTCTTTCGCTTTCTCCGCCGGGACAGGATGCTCCGCCCACGGGGCGGCCCCGTCCGGCTGGTCGGACGCAGCTTCCAGCGGCACCAGGACCCTGGTGTCCAGCTCGAGGGCATAGTTGATGGCGTTCATCAGCGCCCAGAAGCTCTCCTCGTTCTGGCCCTTATAGAGCGCTGCCACAGCCCGCTCTATCGCCGGACAGCCCGTACCCAGCGGCCCGTATTCCGGCAGCTTTTTGTGGTCTGCCGCGCCCACCGGGCGCAGCCGCAGCCGTGCCGCACCATCTTTTGCCATTGCATCCACCATTCTTTCCGTTGAGATTCCTTTCCAGTATAGCAGGATTTTTCGGTTTTCTCAATCTCCGGAGCCGAAATCTGCATCCAGAGCCGGTTTTCTTTGGCAAAAAACATAGCATTCCTGTTGGGAGTGCGTTATAATAAGGAGCGTCTCGACTAAATGTATTAAAGAAAGGGAGTATCGAGCCTTGAACAAAATGCTTCGCTATCTCAGCGACTACAAGCGCGAGAGCGTGCTTGCACCGCTTTTCAAGATGCTGGAAGCTACGTTTGACCTGTTCGTGCCGCTTGTGATGGCCGACATCGTCAACGTGGGTATCGCGGCCCACGATTTCCACTACATCCTCGTGCGATGCGGCATCCTGCTGCTTCTGGCCATCGTCGGCCTCACGTGCAGCCTGACGGCCCAATACTTCTCGGCCAAAGCCGCCGTGGGTTATTCCACCGGTCTGCGTCATGCGCTGTTTGAGCACATCCAGACGCTGAGCTTTTCCGAGATGGACACCATGGGCACCAGCACCCTCATCACCCGGATGACCAGCGACGTCAATCAGGTGCAGAGCGGATTGAACCTCTTCCTCCGTCTGTTCCTGCGCAGCCCCTTCGTGGTGATTGGCGCCATGATCATGGCCTTTACGGTCAACTTCCGCGCCGCCCTCATCTTCGTGGTGGCTATCCCGCTGCTGAGCATCGTCGTCTTCGGCGTCATGGTCATCACCCGTCCGCTTTATAAGTCGGTGCAGACCCGCCTCGACCGGGTTCTGGGCCTCACCCGCGAAAACCTGACCGGCGTGCGCGTCGTCCGCGCCTTCGACAAGGAAAAGAGCGAGGTGGACCGCTTTGAGGACGCCAATGAGCTGCTGACCAAAATGCAGCTCCACGTGGGCCACATCTCCGCCCTGATGAACCCGCTGACCTACGTTATCATCAACCTTGCCATCGTGGCGCTGCTGTATGTAGGCAGCATCGAGATAAGCATCGGCGGCATGGCCTCCGGCGACGTCATCGCGCTGGTCAACTATATGAACCAGATCTTGATCGAACTGGTCAAGTTGGCCAACCTCATCGTTCAGGTGAGCAAGGCTCTGGCCTGTGCAGGCCGTGTGCAGGCGGTTCTGGACACCAAGCCCGGCATGGAGTTCCCGGCTGAGCTCACCGGCAATGTTCCGGCGGAAAAGGCCGGCGACGCCGTCCGTTTCGACCATGTGAGCCTGACCTATAAGGGCGCAGGCGCACCCAGCCTCTCTGACATCAATTTCACCGCCAAGCGCGGCCAGACCATCGGCGTCATCGGCGGCACCGGCAGCGGCAAATCCAGCCTCATCAGCCTCATCCCCCGCTTCTACGACGCCACCGAGGGCAGTGTGGAGATCATGGGCCGACCGGTCCGGCAGTACCCTCGCGCCGACCTGCGCGGCAAGGTGGCTGTGGTCATGCAGAAGGCCCAGCTCTTCGGCGGCACCATCCGCTCCAACCTGCTCTGGGGCAGTCAGAATGCCTCCGACGCCGACCTCTGGGCTGCGCTGGAAACGGCACAGGCTGCGGAGTTCGTGAAAGCCAAGCCCCTCGGCCTCGACGAGCCGGTGGAGCAGGGCGGACGCAACCTCTCCGGCGGTCAGAAACAGCGTCTGACCATCGCCCGCGCCCTCGTAGGCAAGCCGGACATCCTCATCCTCGACGACAGTGCCAGCGCACTGGACTACGCCACCGACGCGGCCCTGCGCAAGGCTCTGGCTGCTCTGCCGGGCGATCTGACCGTCTTCATCGTCAGCCAGCGCGCCGCCAGCCTGCAGCACGCCGACCAGATCATCGTGCTGGACGATGGCCGCATGGTGGGCCTTGGCCGTCACGCCGAGCTGCTGGAAAGCTGCCCGGTCTACAAGGAAATTTACGAGAGCCAGTTCAAGAAAGGGGATGCGCAGAAATGAGTGCAAAAGCAAAAAGCAAGCTGACCCCTGAACAGCAGAAGGCCACCATGACCCGGGTGCTGCAGAAAATCAAGCCCTACGGCTTCTTCGTGGTGTGCAGCCTCATCGTGGCCGCTGTGAGCGTGGCGGCCCAGCTGTATATCCCCATCCTCTGCGGCAGTGCCATCGACATGATGCTGGGCAAAGGTGCCGTGGACCACGCGGGCGTGCTGCGCATCATCTACGAGATCATCGTGGTGGCTGTTGTCGCCGCCTTTGCGCAGTGGCTGCTGAGCGTCTGCAACAACCGCATCACCTTCGCAGTCAGCCGTGACCTGCGCAACGCCGCCATGCGGAAGATCCAGACCCTTTCCCTCTCTTACCTCGACAGCCATCCTTCCGGCGACATCGTGAGCCGGATGGTGGCCGATGTGGATACCTTCGCGGACGGCCTGCTGATGGGCTTCACCCAGCTGTTCTCGGGTGTGCTGACCATCCTCGGCACTCTGCTCTTCATGTTGCAGCAGAATGTCCCCATCACGCTGGTGGTGGTCTGCATCACCCCGCTGAGCCTTGTGGTGGCCAGCTTTCTCGCAAAGCGTAGCTACAAGTATTTCCAGAGCCAGAGCACCGTGCGCGGCGAGCAGACTGCCCTTGTCAACGAGATGATAGAGGGTCAGAAGGTCGTGCAGGCCTTCGGCCACGAGGCCCAGAGCCTCGAGGCTTTTGACGAGGTGAATGGCCGACTGCAGAACGTGAGCCTGAAGGCCATCTTCTTCTCCAGCATGACCAACCCCGCCACCCGCTTCGTCAACAACATCGTCTACGCAGGCGTCGGCCTCGTGGGCGCGATCTATGCCGTAGCTGGAGGCATCACCATCGGCCAGCTGAGCATCTTCCTGAACTACGCCAACCAGTACACCAAGCCCTTCAACGAAATTTCCGGCGTCGTGACCGAGCTGCAGAACGCCCTGGCCTGCGCAGCCCGCGTGTTCGAGCTGCTGGACGCTGAAGACCAGACTCCCGAAGCGGAGAACGCCGCAAAGCTCGTGCCGGACGGCCACGTCCAGATCGAGGACGTCTCTTTCCGCTATCTGCCCGACCGCCCGCTCATCGAGGGCCTGTCTCTGGACATCAAGCCCGGCCAGCGCATCGCCATCGTCGGCCCCACCGGCTGCGGCAAGACCACCCTCATCAACCTGCTCATGCGGTTCTACGATGTCAACGGCGGCTCCATTGAGGTGGCCGGAAACGATATCCGCAGCCTGACCCGCGCCTCCCTGCGCGGCAGTTACGGCATGGTGCTGCAGGAGACCTGGCTGCGTGCCGGTACTGTGCGGGAGAACATTGCCTACGGCAAGCCCGATGCCACTGAGGAAGAGATCGTTGCCGCCGCCAAAGCGGCCCACGCCGACAGCTTCATCCGCCGCCTGCCCAAGGGTTACGATACCGTCATTGCTGAGGACGGCGGCAACATCAGTCAGGGCCAGAAGCAGCTGCTCTGCATCGCCCGCGTGATGCTCTGCCTGCCCCCCATGCTGATTCTGGACGAGGCGACCTCCTCCATCGATACCCGCACCGAGGTGCGCATCCAGGCTGCCTTTGCCCGGATGATGCAGGGCCGCACCAGCTTTATCGTGGCCCACCGCCTGTCCACCATCCGTGAGGCCGATGTCATCCTTGTGATGAAGGATGGCCACATCGTGGAGCAGGGCGACCACGACACCCTGCTGGCGCAGGGCGGCTTCTATGCCAAGCTCTATAACAGCCAGTTCGAGGGCGTGGAGACCTGAAAAAACCAAAATGGGAGATGTCGGCACACGGCATCTCCCATTTTTTATGCGATGGTTTCCAGCACCGGTTCCTCCGGCGGGGGAAGCAGGGTGGAGTGGGCTTCCACGAACTCTGCCGCCCGCTGGCTGGCGATGCCCTGCCGCACCTTGCGGAAATCGTTGGCAGGGAAGGTACGCTCACCCTTCCAGTGTGCCAGTGCGGCCTCCACCTCGGCATCGGTGGGCCAGAGGTGTTCCCGCTCGGCCACCATCAGAAGGCCCAGACTGCCCCGCAGCTTCTGCTCTGCCTGTGCGTGGAGCTCAGTGCGGAACTGTTCCACGGTCTGGCCCCGCACCTTGAGGTACTGGTCAAAGTTGACGTTGTTGGCCTGCAGCCGCAGGTTGAAGTTCCGCTGTTCGGCAAAATAGTTGCCGGAGACCAGATCCTTGGGCAGGGTGCCCTTGACACAGCCGCCCAGCTGGAAGATAAGCTCCCGGCGGGCCAGTGCCTTGGCCTGTGCACAGCGCTGGGCATAGAGCTCCCGTGCAACCTGCTGGCGCAGGGCCGCCTTGCCTGCGGCATCGGCGGCGCGGTCTTCATCGCCGTGCCGGGTGTTCACTTCCAGTTCAATGCTCACCTGACGGATGGGCCGGGGCTGGATGGGCTGGGTGAAGCCGGTGTAACGCTCCAGCTCCAGCGGCGGCAGGCAGTAGAACTCTGCTCCCGCCCGGAAGCCCTCGGCCCGGTTGACGGCCAGCAGCTCAAAATCTGGATCGGTCACGGGAACCAGATGCTCTTTTTCCACAAGCTCCTGATATAATGTGGAAAAACTGGTCAGGATAGCCCGGTTCACGGCGGCGGTCAGCAGGTCCTCTTCCGCCTGCGGCGGGTTCTCTGCGGCCTGCTCGGCCTGAATGGCCGCTTCCAGCTCTTCGGCGCTGGCGGAGAATACCACCCGGCAGTCCCCGGGCTGGGGCATTCCGATATGTTCCAATACCATTGCGGTGACCTCCTTTCAGCGGCTAAAGCTGACCATCAGTGCCAGCAGCACAACGGCCAGACAGAAATAGAGGATCTCGGCCCCCAGAACGGAGCGGTCGCCCTCCACATACATCTTTTCGGGATCTTCGGGGTCGTAGTACAGCGTGACCGTTTCCCCGCTGGCAAAGCCATTGCCCTTGGCGGCTTTGGGGTAGTGCAGGCGGTGGCTGCCGCCCTCGGTCTCGAACTCAAGCAGATAAGCCGTGCCGTCCCGGCTCTGGACGGTGCCTGCCACCCGGGCCTCCACACGCTGGCCCTTCTGCTGTAAGCGGCGGCGCTGCAGCACACTGCGCAGGCCCATGTAGAACATGATGCCCGCGCCGATGATGAAGATCAGAACATTGAACATTCGGTTTCCCTCATTCCGTCATTACTCGCCCGGCGGCATACAGGCCGGACGGTCAGCTTTTATTGTACCATATTCCGGCCCAAATGCCCCTGTACGGAGTGCCCGAAATTTAGAACATTTTTTTGTCGAACAATTTTGAAAATAGTGCTTGACTTTTCTTGTGGCTGTGGTATAATAACTAATGTTCCGAGCCGAACGGCCCGTGAACAAAACAGAATATGCGGATATGGCGGAATTGGCAGACGCGTTAGATTCAGGT
>ERZ827488.3686-NODE-3686-length-11977-cov-2.821339_pt1 | contig 11977 bp, 9 predicted proteins | sample MGYA00519771_ERZ827488 | MGnify/ENA primary metagenome ERZ827488 (study PRJEB31778, sample SAMEA3449323) | human gut metagenome | biome: human gut; feature: human-associated habitat; material: faeces | place: United Kingdom | collected 2010/2012 ...
CGATATGATATAATTCGATTATAAATATTGTAAATTACGGAAAAGGAGATGTTGTTATGAAAAAAAGAATTATAAGTGTTGTTATGAAAAAAAGAATTATAAGCCTGCTTTCCGCACTTGCTCTTACTGCTCAAATCGTGCCATGCGCTTTGGCTGACAATGACGTGAAAGTGTATGTTAACGATACAGAAATGATTACGGACGCACCTATAATTATCGAAAACAACCGCACACTTGTACCTGTACGTGCAATCTTGGAATATCTTGACTACAATGTAGATTGGGACGGTGCCACGCAAAAGGTTACAATCGCAAAAGATGAAACTACATTAAATCTAATAATCGGTGACACGCAAGCAACTCGTGACATCATATATAAAGGTAACACACATAGCTATAAAAATCCTCTTGAAGTCGCACCGCAAATAATCAATGACTCCACATATATTCCGCTTTCCGATGTTGCAAATGCCTTTCGTTTAAACATCACTTGGGACGGCGACAACAGAGAAGTCCACATCACCCAATACAAAAAGGGAGATTTAACTCCGCTAATTGAATTCGGCATTATTTCAGATGACGATTTAAACAAAGGCGAATACATCACAACTCAAGAGGCACTTAACACAATACAAAAATTTTATACAATGCCGAGCGAGTCGTATTTTAATCGTTGGTATTCGTCTGATAAATTTGAAAGCCTGAACAATATTGATGATTCATCAAAAAAGCTACTTATTCATCTTCATTCCCGAAACTTGCTGACATTGGATGATATAGCAGAATTAAAGCTTGAAGATAATCTTACCAATCTTCAAGCATTGACTTATACCATACGAATGACAGGCAGTACATACGATTGTAGCTCTCAAATCAAAGAAATAAGACTGAGCGAGCCAAGCGATATTTACAGCACCGCTTACGAAAGAAACTTTATCGATAGCGAAGATACCGCAAACGCACAATCGCCTATATCAAGGGCAAATTTTTACGAACTTTTGAATAAAATATTGTTCTTTAACTATTCAAGAGGTGGCGGTGCAGGCATATATACAACAAGTTTATATAAAACATTGCAAAAACAAGTTTCGTAATTCATGAAAACCTAAACCCTTTTGAGTTTAGGTTTTTATTTTGCCTATTGACAAAATTCGCATACAGAGTTATAATAGTTAGCAAGCTAACTATCAGCATACTAATAATAGAGGTGCTTTATGGATAAAAGTTTTCATTATATGATAATGGTAAACCAATCATTGTTTCAAAAAAAGGTATTGGACGCTCTATCCCCCTATAAACTCACAGCAGGTCAGCCGAAAGTGCTTGACTATTTAGGTAAGCATAACGGTTGCATACAAAAATCAATCGCCACAGGGTGCCAAATCGAGCCGGCAACGCTTACCGGTATACTGTCACGCATGGAAGAAAAAAAGCTTATTATACGTCAAACAAAGGACGGAAACAAGCGTTCTTTATATGTGTATTTGACCGATGAGGGCAAACGGCTTCAAGAAATAGTGAATGATACTTTTGAAAAAGTCGAAAATGAGATTTTGGGCGGAATTTCAGAAAGTGAAAAGGAGCAGTTTATCAATACATTTTTTAAAATATGCAATAATATGACAAATACGGAGGAATTACAGTGACAGACAAAACAGAATTAATTAAACGATACATATTTTTACTTGCGGGACTTTTCGTCAACGGACTCGGCGTAAGCTTTATCACAAAAGCCGGACTCGGTACTTCACCGATTACAAGTATCCCCTACACTCTAAGTCTTGGTTTTACGCCGACAGTCGGAATGTTTACGTTGGTTTTTAATATTTTTCTTGTAATTCTTCAAGTAATTCTTTTAAGACGTAATTTTCAACTTCAAAACTTGTTGCAGCTGCCGATTATCGCATTGTTTTCATTCTTCATTGACTTAACAATGTCATTGCTCGGATTTATGCAGCCCGAAACATATGCTATGAAAGTTGTATCACTTATAGTAGGCTGTTTAATTCTCGGTTTCGGTGTGTTTATGGAAATGGTCGCAAACGTCGCAATGTTACCGGGTGAGGCAACCGTCAGAGCGGTTTCCGATGTGTTCAGTACCGATTTCGGTAAAACCAAAATCGCATTCGATTCGTCTATGACAGTAATTGCGGCAATTTTATCATTTATAATGTTCAGACACCTTGACGGCGTCCGCGAAGGAACTATTGTTGCCGCTATTCTTGTAGGCTTTATCGCAAGACTTTTCAAAAAATATATCGGCGGAATAGAAAAAATACTTATTTCTTGATTTTAGTCTTGACATTAGAAGATATTTATGGTATTATAATTGGGTAATTTGCCGATGTGGTGGAATTGGCAGACGCGCGGGACTCAAAATCCCGTGATGGCAACATCGTGTGGGTTCGACCCCCACCATCGGCACCAAATTTCCTATATACGGCTTCCGGTTGAGGAGGTAGCCGAGGGCATAGAAGTACCGTCAAGTAACGGTACATTCTGCATTATACGGCATTCCGTATATCGGAGTATAGCACTGAGTGTAATGGTCGCGTGGAAACGATTTACACATAACACAGGGGTCAGCTTTAAGAGCCGATAGCGCCAACTGTCGGCTTGTCTGCTCCCCCAACAAATTAAGCTGTACACAAGGAGCACCCTACCCAGTTTGATTTTATAGAGTTCAACTGTCTCGCTCTTGACGGTTTCCAACCGTAGACCCATTACGGCACACTATCAAGTGAATTAACTTGGTAATATTAAGGATTCCGAGCGAACTTTATAGCAGCGGCTTCGCCAGACCAGCTCTTTTTTTAGGGTGTGGGGGTCGGCTCTGCTACTCAAAAAGTAAGCAAAGCGCCCAAAGTTAACCCATTTGCTAAAAAAGAGCGCACGAAAAAAAGCTATTAAATTTTTCTTGATTTTCAATAGCTTTTCTGATATAATTTTAGTTGAGAAAAGCTAAAATAACACCTAAAAAAGCTAATTACCTAACTTAAATTGCTAAGATATAACAAAATATTACCACTGTTTTAAGTCAATGTCAATCAGTGTAACCAAAATGTAATCTTAGAAAATTTTTGAGAGGTGATTTTTTTATGCAAATTTTTGAAGAAAAACAAGAAAATCTGTTGCAAGAAAATATAAAAACTTTTGAAGAAAAACAAGAAAATCTTTCACAAGAAGATATAAAAACTTTAAAAAATATAATAAGCAAATATTCTTCAGAAGAAAAAAAAGAAACATTTGCAGAAGATTTAAAACAAACAAAGCGCAGGAGAGTAAGAAAGAAACACCCTGTAAAGCCAACGCTATTTTCAGACACATTACAACGTACAAGATTTGGCGCACACATCACACAGTACGAATTATCGGACTTAACAGGAATACCGCAATGTAAAATTTCAAACTATGAACGAGGCGCACAGCTTCCGAGCAAGACAAACTTAAAGAAAATACTTGACTGCATACTTAACGAAGATGAGAGTTACAGACGAAACAGGCTCATAGGAATATACGAAAAAGAAGTACAGAAAAGACACTATCAAAACTATGCTAATATGCAGTAAACGGCTTGACTATCAGCATTTGAAGTGATATACTTTTTATATGGCAAGCGTATATGCTTAAACGCGTTAAAAGGTCTGACACTCAGCAAGTCCAATGAAACTATTAATTTTAAAAAAAGCACGTTAAACGTGTTTTTTTTATATAAAATAATATATAAAAATTTTAATGAAATCTAATCACCACCTTTTCAGACTTGCCGAGTGTTGCGCTTGCCGACAGACTTCTTAAACCGATATATCAAAGCGAGAAAAGATAAACCGATATAACAGAGTATGTCGGTAAGTCCAGAGTGAGAAAAGATAAACCGATATAACAGAGGATGTCAGTAAGTCCAGAGTGAGAAAAGGAACACAGACAGTTATAAAAGAATGGTGTTGAGTTTAGTTGTTTTAAGTTATTCGCTCGCGCTGCTCCGCGCTCGTTGCGCGCTGCGCCCTGCTCGCTCCCCTGCCTCCGCAGGCTACGGCATCGCCGTTGGCGGTGCCTGCGCTTGCTTCGGCTTTCCGCAAGCGGCGGACGTGGTCCGCCTTTTGCTGTTGTAGCGGTGCGGTCTCCGCCGCGGTAAGTGTGTCTGTAAGTTCCGCTTCGCTGGTGTAGCGCAATCCTCGCCTTTTTGATGGCAAGTGTGCCGGCGGCTCGTCGGGCAGGGCGGTTGTTTTGTCCGCCACCCCCGAAGCCAATTCAATTTTGCCGCCCTTGACGGTGTGGGGCTGGGCTCCGCCCTGCTTGGAAGCCCCCCTTACGGGCGGCAAAATTAAAACCCCCAAACCAAGCCCTGCCCTCCGAGCCTAGTTTAGTTTCCCATCAAAAAGGCTCGGATTAGTATATGCTTTTTGTTTAGTTTATGACAGAAAGAAAAGATTTTTTTGTTGTCTGTTGTTTAAAGGTTTGTGGTGTTTTCAATTTTTGCAGATGAGAAAAGAAAGTCAGAAAGCCGCTCCGCGGCTTTTTGTTTTTCATCTTCTCTGACGTCACAGTAAATGTTTAAAGTGATTGTTATGGATTTATGGCCGAGAAGTTCGGATAAGACTTTTATATTTACTCCTGCAGTTAATGCATTTGTTGCGTATGTGTGCCGTAAAACGTGTAACCCCCAAGGCGGCAAGCCGAGATTTTCGCAAAATCTATGCCAAGAAGTAAGCATTGACCTATAAGCTATGGCTTTCCCTACGGTGTTTCTAAAGCATTTTTTTGAGCCGACAGAGAAGTTTTGACGCAGAATGTGATACATTTCTTTGCTTATCGGAATATCACGCTTTGACCTGTCGGTCTTTGGCGTTTGTATCTTCTCCCTGTAATCTGTGCGCTCTATGTGTATTATTCCTTTTTTGAAGTCTATATCCGACCATTCAAGGGCAATTAACTCGCCCACCCTCAAACCCGAACAAAGCAGAAAAGCAAAGGCTTGACCGTAGAAGCTATAATCTAAATGCTGTAGCATTTTCCGTTGTTCCGCAAGAGTAAGCGACTGAACTTTTTTCGCCTTTGCTTTCGGCAATTCCAACAGGCTGAAATCTATCATTGAACAGTAGCCAAGAAGATTGGCGCGCCTTGCAGCTTGTTCCATTATCGTAAGCGTATTTTTTATGCTCGAGTGCGAAAAGCCCTCATCTATCAATTTATTTATATTATTCTGTATATCATCAATAGTCAGCTTATCAAGCTTTTTTCGACAGTAAATACGCTTGCAAGCGTGACTGTATGTTTCATATGTCGAATCTTTCAAAAAGCGCTTTTTATACCGTTCCAGCCATTCATAACACCATTTATTAAATCTCATTTGTTTATACCTCCCCAAATTTAGTTGTATCCGAAGTGAGGCTGTGATCTGCTCACGTCCTTGGGAAGCATAGATATTGTCTTTTGCGTAGATAGCCCAGCGGGGGCGGCTCCTCGTGCGGTGCTCAGAAAGCAGTGGCTATTCGCTCCGCTCGCTGACCCGTCCCCGCTGTGGGCAAGGCTTGCGTTGTCCAAGAATGAGCAGATAACAGCTTCACCCTACAAAAAAAGTGCGGCTCTGTGTGCTTGCGCACCCATGTCCGAACTTTTCCCGCAGGGTAATATCCCCCACCATTTTTAATTTTTCCGCAAAAAAATAAATTCTAAACTGTTAAAGCCTTTTCGGCTTGTTGATAGATAAAAAATCAGCATATAGAATAACTTCATTCAAAGCTTCGATGTAACCTGCACGATATTCTTCACAGCAAAGCAAATTATTTGCTTTGCTTATTTTTTCAACAAGATACTTTTGTAAGGTGTCTTTGAAGATAATTTCTTTCATACGCTCCGCCCCCTTTCGGTGTCGCTTTATATATATTCCTTTTTCGCGGATAAATCAAACAATAAATTGCATTTTGCGGATAAAAAAATTATATCTGAAAATCATAAAAATATAAACTCAAATTTCGTGCGCAGAATTTCAAATATTACCAAGATAAGCCATAACAAGCACTAGACTTAGGATCTAGTGTCACCGACGTGGGGGTTCAAGTCCCTTCATCTGCACCATTACGAATGTTCTTACAAAACCTGAACGGTTTTGTAAGAACATTCGTTTTTTATTTATCCTGCACACGCCGCATAGTGAATGTCTACACCTTGTCGTGTGTGTACATATACATTATTTTCAGGTAATTTATCAATATTCGGTATCTCAATACTCCCTATACAGTTATAGTGGATTTTCAACCGTTGTATTCGTTTACCGTCAATTTCTTCGGCCTGATAGACTTCTATTTTTTCAATTAACTCATTCAGCATTTTCGTTGTCAACTTTCTTGCTCTTGTGTATTTCCTGACAGATGTTATAAACATATCAGTCGAAACAGACTTGTTTTGTTTTTTTGCGAGTTCATCTTCTAACTCTTTTACACGAATATTAAGCTCTTTTTGTTCAGTATCATACTTGACAGATAACTTTGAAAATCGTTCATCAAATATTTTACCTGAAACATTATCTTCATAAATTTTTTCAAAAAGAGTATCAAGCTCTTTATCTCGTGCAATCAAAGAGTTTAATTCTTTCTGCTTCATTCGCTGCTCCTGTTCTGCTGCCTTTATAGAATGTCCCATAACTATTTGAGCAAATTCCGTTTCATATTGTGTTGCAAACTTCGTCAATCGTCTAATTTCACCCAATACAACTTGTTCTAAAAAATCTACACGGATATAGTGAGTTGATGAGCAAACCTTTCTGCCGCCTTTATTATATCCCGAACAGTTAAAATACTTAATATCGTGATTTGCCTGATTGAAATGATACCATAAATTGCTGCAACAATCGGCGCATACCAGCAAACCCGAAAACATATTCTTTTCACCGTCTGCCTTTTTGCGCTTTCTTGTCGTACCGCGTTTATTCTGTAAATTTTCCCAAACTGCACGCTCAATAATAGGCTCGTGAACATTAAAAAAGCTGTCTGATTTTCTTTATCATTAGCAATTCTTTTTTTGTTTTTATAACCTCCGACTTTGAATTTTTGAGTTATCAAATTTCAAAATCGGCTTTATGGATAACGGATAGGGGGCTTGTACCATTTGCACACGATAAAAAAAATATATATTATATAAGCACAAATAACAGAAATTTTACAGATAAAATCATAAAAAAAATTGACTATTCTTAGTTTCTGCCATATAAAAATAAAAAAGCGTAATACTATGTGTCATAAATACACACAATATTACGCTTTCATTGTTATTTACTGTTAAAGTGTCATTTTTCGCATTGATAGGTGCAAAGATAGAATTAGAGTATTCTATTTTTTTGATAAATAAAGTTTTTTATCAGACCTGCAAATGGGTTTCTCGTTTTTTACTCTATTCATATCTCCTGTACATTAGTAAATCGTTCACTATTACCAAAAATCAATTTATCACCTTTTGTTAATTTAACCTCAGCCGTTCTACCGTTTTGTGAGATAATATTTTTACTGTTACAAATCATATTATTCGCGCAAAATGGAGGCAGTTCGATTATTATATTAAATGTTTTGCTTGCTGTTAATTCTGCTTTAAAATCATTTTGAGGTATATTCCATTCCATATCAATAGTGCCGCCCTCAAATCTCCAGCCTGTAATTTTTCCGTGCTGCATATCATCGCTTAGAGCCGGAAGAAGTTTTATCAATTTCTTTGAGGAATACAAAATCATTTCCTGAACCGCGTTTACATATCCCATACTTGCGTCAAGCTGAATAGGCGCGGCAGAGTCCATTTCCAAAGACAAATCCATTCGCCGCCAATCATTATGCAGCGTGAAAAAATTAGTCTGCATACAGCTTCTTACGAGATTATTTAAGCAGTCCATCGCATCATTGCCACGATTAAATCTTGCATATATTGATGCCATATGTGCCTGCGACCAACCTGTTTGTGCGCTAATATCTCTCAAATCAACCGCTTTTTCAAATGCTGATACCATATCGTCGTTTGTTGTTATTTCATCACCCGGAAAAACAGGATATATATGCGACAAATGCCTGTGATAATACCTGTCCTCAAAATCATCGTCCTGCCATTCCTTAACGGCTCCGTCTTTATTTACGCTATATTCGGGAATGGAATTTACGATATTTTCCCATATTTTAATTTTGTTGCCGTATATATTATGCTCGACGCATAACTCGATTAAATTTGTAAACAATTCCTTGATTATCGCCAAATCCATAGTGGAATTAACCGCGCTTGTCATAGGGTGCGCCATATCAACATTGTCTTTTGGAATAAAATTCAAAGGAGAATTTTCGGGCGAAACACTCGGATATATTTTTATATGTCCGTTTTTGTCAAACACAATAAAATCCTCGTAAAAATCCGCCGCCGCTTTCAGAAACGGTAAAACAACACTATGCAGATATTCGCTATCTCCCGTATAGGAATAATATTTATAATAATGCTGCGCCAGCCAACCCGCTGCGCCCGTCCAATTTATAATTACAGGAACAAGCTGACAAGGCAGCGGCATATTCGGTGTTGTTCCTGCCGGAATAAATATACCATTGCAGCCGTAAAGTTTTTTGGCGCACTCCTCAAAGCTGTCAAGTCTGCTTATATAATAGTCTAATAATGCCTTGTTAAGCTCCTCCAGATTGCCGATATTGGTATGCCAATACATCATCTGTATATTTTCATTCGCCATATTATGGCTCCATACAGCCTTATAATCTCCGCACCATAAGCCATACATAGAAAACGGAAATCCGTCCTTAGAACTTCCCGATATAAACAAATACCGCCCGTACCGCCATAGTTTTTCGATAAGCTCATTCGGAGATTTGCCGCTATACGCTTTTAACATAAGTTCCTCATTCGATAAATCATTGTTCTCAAACAAGTTAAGCTCCGCACTATGATACAAGGCACTGTGAAGCGGAATATGACGGTTTAGATAATATTCAAATTTCAACTTGTCTTTATCAGGACAGCCATTTACAAACACCTTTATTTTAATAAGAATATCAGACGCACAATTTACATTGATACGATTTTCAATGTTTTTAATATCACCGTCAGCACTTTCGATTTTTACCGCCGCACCGTATGGTTTTTTATTGGTATTAAGCGATTTATAAATGATAATATTACTGTCTATTTCAGTACGGCTATGTTCCTTTACATATTGATATGTTTTGTCGGAGCTGTCGGTAGCTGTTGGAACATCTAATGAAAATACAGCGTCCAAGAAAGGCTTATCTGCCTGTATTCTAAGAAGTATCATATCGTCTTTTCGTGATACGAATAAATCTTTTTTTACCCACACATCTTTTTCACGGAATTGTGAGCTTACTTCGCCTGTTTCCATATTGACAGCGCGAAGATAATCAGAAAATCCTGTAAAGCCTGTAAAAGACATATTAAGTTCTGCAAGTGGCAGCGGATAACCGCGCTCATTGTTATATCCGCTTTCTGTAAGCGCATTTGTTAAAATCCAATTTGCCGTATTGAAATCTCTGTTATCCATTGCTTGACGTGTCTTTGTCAGACTTCCGCTTATATCAGGGAGAGGATTACATTCCGTACCCGTCCATAAAGCACTGTGATTTATAAGCACACTTTCGCGTTTTGTACCTCCGTACACATTTGCGCCTATTTTTCCGTTACCGCTCACCAAACCCTCGCGCCACAAGGCTTTATGCCACGACGAGGGATATTTCATTGTAATTACATTTATGTTTTTATTTATCAGTTTCATATTATCCTCCTTGAAGTCTTATACTATAAATGCCAATCCGAAATATTCCGAATTGGCATTTATAAAATATATATAGAGAGAGAATTAACGCAAAATCTTTGCTTCTGTAAGCGGCTTCATATTCTCTAAACTGTTCCATAAGAACGCTTTAATATAATCTCCGCTTTCAATCGCTGAATTTGAATATGTAATGCTATATTCGTTGGCACTATTAGCCGTTACTGTATGCTTTTCGGTTTTCAATTCCTTTAAAGTTCCGTTTTCATCATACAATGCAATCATCATATTTACGGGTATATCCGTTTCACCGTTATTTTTTATAGCAGAAGTTGCCGTAACTGTTTCTCCTGCGGTTAATTCTGTTTTGTCAAATTCTATTTCACCAACCGAGAACGGTTCTTCAAATTCTCCCTTTACAACTGTTATTCCTAACAGACCTGCTAAGACCTCGCTTGAAAGACATTCAAAGTCAACGCTTTTTATTTGATTAACCTTGCCAAAGTCAAGAGCGAGAATATTTGAATGTGCCTTGTCGCCAAGCATTTGCACATATCCCGTTTCCGCATACGGTTTTGATTGCTGATAATTGAGCCAATCGTCAATATTATCAGGGTTTGTAAGCGGAAGTATCTCCTTTGTTCCGTCTTTCATATTGACTGTAATTCTCGCGTTTTCAATTCTGCTCTGCATATTGTTTGTAGATACGCTTAACATAAAGTAAATCTTTGAACCGTCTGTATTAACGGGAATATTCATTTTGTCTGGGAACTGATTATACAGCGATACAAACGCCGCGTTGTTTCCCTCTGATGATGAAATTTTAAACGGAACACCTATATTAGTTGTATATTCACCGCCGCTTGACGGTAAATTAAGACTGCTCGGAACACCGTTCGTGCCCCTATTCGGCTCCCACCAAGCGCGTCCGTTCGGAAGAACTGTTCTTTCCGCGTCAGACGACCAATAAAATCTTTCAAGTCTGTAATGCTCGTTGCCCTCATAAGTGAGGTCATATGTATTTTGGTGAAGTGTTCTCAAATCCTGATTTACAACGCCGTCAAGCGATATTGTCTGATACTGCTCCGCAGTATTTGTTACGGTATCTTTTAAATCCCAAGCGGTAATTTCGCCGTAAATTGTATTGTCTATATCTCCGCTTAAAACTGCTGTAACCTTATTATTGCCCGGTGTTAAATCGGTTTCATTTTCAATCGGTACAAGAATTTCATTGCTTGCGCCTTTTGCAGCTATTGTTATATTTTCTTCTGTAACTTTTCCGCTTACGGTTGACAATACAGCGTTTAATGTAAGCTGTTTTTCAGTGTTATTTGTGAGCTTTACTTTTATTCCTGCATTTGCGCCTGTAACAATTTCCATATCGGTTAATTCAACTGCGTCCTTAATTTCAAGGTCAACAGGCAACACTGCGGTCATATCGTTTTTCTCTACTGTAACAAAGAATGTATGATGTCCTGACTTTTCGCCTAATTTTACTGTTATTGTATCTGTGCCGATACCGTCCGTATTTGTAATTAAGCTCTGCGGGTCTGAAATCGCTGTGATTTTACCGTTTGATTTAACAGTGTAATCGGAGTTTTTACCGCCGACAGCTTCCGTTTCTACTTTTGCGATTTCGTCATTTGCGTATGTCACCTCGACAACCGCGCTGTTGCCGACAGGAGTTTTTACATTCACAAAATTATCAACAGTGTAGTCTGTTACCTCCGTGCCGTTTACCTTTACGCTTGTAATTTTTGAGCTTCTTGTCGGAACGTGCATTTCATAGCTTAAATTTTCTTTTGATGTTACGCTGAATTTATCTGTGTTATTTTCGTATTTATAGTCATAGCTTACAGCGTCCATTTTTATAGACGCATATTTCCAATCTGCGGGGAAGCCGGGCTTTATATCAGCTTTTGAGTCCGGAACATTTACTTTTATTCCGAATATACCCTCTGCCGCTGTTCTCGCATATTGGGATGTGCAGTCTGCAAAGTCAATATGACCGTTATTTGATAAATCGGCTTTTACGATATGCTGAACAGTTCCCTGACCTGCCGAGCTTCCTTTCATAAGGGGAACAAGACAAGCTCTGAACTGTTTCATTCCCATTTCGCGCTGACCGTTTTCAAAATATGCAAGGGCATTATTCATAACCTCCTCAACATACAATCCGTCGCTTGAATAATATTCGGGAAGTCTGTTTGAAGAATA
>ERZ827488.3689-NODE-3689-length-11972-cov-2.619116_pt1 | contig 11972 bp, 8 predicted proteins | sample MGYA00519771_ERZ827488 | MGnify/ENA primary metagenome ERZ827488 (study PRJEB31778, sample SAMEA3449323) | human gut metagenome | biome: human gut; feature: human-associated habitat; material: faeces | place: United Kingdom | collected 2010/2012 ...
TTTTACAACAAACGCAATTGGATTTGAGCGGACTCCCGCCACATATTCAGCCATGACATATCCTTCTTGTTTTGTCAAAAGGCGCACCGCTTCCAACACCCGTGCACCACCAAGATCAAAAATCTCCTCTTCGGTCGCATCGGTGTCCTCTAACAAATCATGAAATAAAGCTGTAATCTGGTAGTCCATCCCATAGCCTTGATTTCTCACGATTTCCGCCACCGCTAAAGGATGCATAATATATGGTTCGCCGCCAATGCGGAACTGCCCCTTATGTTTTTCTGTTGCAAAAGCCTCAGCTTTTTGGTATCGTTCCTTCTCATCCATGCGCTTTTTATCCATGCCCCTCATTTATAATGTATGATACATAAATTGTAGCATATTTACCGGAATAGTTCAATGATTGGTGGATGTTTTTTGTTTCCTGTAATTCAGAAAACAAAAAGACATCATTACCTATATTCTCTATAAGTAATGATGTCTTATCATTCAATAAAACAATTAAGATTAGTTGCCCATCTGAGCGGCAACTTCTGCTGCGAAGTCTTCGTTCTTCTTTTCCATGCCTTCGCCAACTTCGAAGCGAACAACCTTAGCGATGGTCAGAGCCTTGTTAACGCTCTCCAGATACTTAGCTACGGTCTGCTTGCCATCCTCAGCCTTAACGTAGGTCTGATCTAACAGGCAGATCTCCTTCAGCTGCTTGGATACACGACCGTCTGCCAGACCCTTGAAGATCTTATCAGATACGATAGCGTCCTTGTCAGCCATAGCCAGCTCAGCCAGAGCAGCTGCAGCTTCTTTGGACAGAAAGTTGAACAGGTAGTTCATGTTGCTCTTCTTCTCTTCGTAGATAGCCTTGTCCTCATCGCTCCATGCAGAACTGTTCATAGCCTTGTCGATCAGCTTGTTCAGAATGGGCTTAGGCAGGGATGCAGGATCGTTCAGAGCTGCGTCAACAGTGATCTCCTGTAACTTAGCCAGCTCTTCTGCGGAAATATCATTTCTGCTGATGTAGGTAGGATTCATAGCTGCTACCTGCATAGCGATGTTGGTCAGTGCTTCTCTTGCTGCGTCATCAGATGCGCCGTTAGCTGCAACGATAACACCGATACGTCCGCCACCATGGATGTAGGATACTGCTACATCTCCGGCTACCTTCTCGAAACGGCGAATGGACAGCTTCTCACCGATGGTAGCAGTCTTCTCTACCAGAACATCCTTAACGGTTGCGCCTTCGAAAGGAACTGCTAACAGTGCTTCGATATCTTCGCCATCCTTGCCACCCTGTAAATCGGAAGCAAGTGCTGCTGCATTAACAGCCTCTACGAAAGAAGTAAAGGTCTCGTTCTTTGCAACGAAGTCGGTTTCGGAGTTAACTTCGATAACGCAGGCGGTCTTGCCGTCTGCGGAGATTGCTGCACGTGCAACACCTTCTGCTGCGATACGACTTGCCTTCTTCTCAGCTTTAGCCTGTCCGTTCTTTCTCAGGAATTCAACAGCTGCGTCCATATCTCCATTTGTCTCGTTCAGAGCCTTCTTACAATCCATCATACCAGCGCCGGTCATTTCACGGAGCTCTTTTACCATAGATGCGGTAATTGCCATTTTTTTATCCTCTCTTCTTAATTAATATATTATCCTCAAGAACCCAGACCGTAATGACAGGCATCGCAATCTGGGTTCCTATGCTTCTCTTATGGAATCGGATTATTCAGCGTCAGCTGCAACCTCTTCGATATCCTCAGCCTCGGTAGCAACGTCAGCGTCACTGTATACAGCTTCGCCCTGCTTTGCTTCGATCACAGCATCAGCCATCTTGGAAACGATCAGCTTAACGGCTCTGATAGCGTCATCATTACCGGGGATGATGTAATCCAGCTCTTCAGGATCACAGTTGGTATCACCGATACCAATCAGAGTGATGCCCAGTGCATGAGCTTCCTGTACGCAGATTCTCTCCTTCTTGGGATCTACAACGAAGATAGCATCGGGAACTCTGGTCATGTTCTTGATACCGCCCAGGTTCTTCTCCAGCTTTTCCCATTCCTTCTTCAGCTGGATAACTTCTTTCTTAGGCAGAACATCGAAGGTACCGTCTTCGGACATGGTCTCGATTGCTTTCAGTCTCTCGATTCTGCTTCTGATGGTCTTGAAGTTGGTCAGCATGCCGCCCAGCCATCTCTCATTTACAAAATACATACCGCAGCGCTCAGCCTCGGTCTTAACAGCGTCCTGTGCCTGCTTCTTGGTGCCGACGAACAGGATGGTGCCGCCCTGTGCTGCGATCTCAAATACTGCCTTGTAAGCTTCGTCCACTTTGCCTACAGACTTCTGCAGATCGATGATGTGGATACCGTTTCTCTCGGTGAAGATATAAGGAGCCATTTTAGGGTTCCATCTTCTGGTCTGATGTCCGAAATGAACACCTGCTTCAAGTAACTGTTTCATAGAAATAACGCTCATTGTTCTTACCTCCATTGGTTTTTTCCTCTGTGCCTTTTTAGAAACATCCTGTAAAGCTCAATTCACAGGATCCACCATTTCCACCCGCCAGCCATCCAAAGCGTTAAAGGACACCGGTGACGGAACCAGACACATGTTTTATGGTCACAACATTAAGATTTTATCATAAATGCTGATGACTTGCAAGACTATTATTTACTTCTTTTCCTTCATTTTGCGGATTTCCTCATAGGCAAATTCGTTGCAGACCTTGATATAAGTGCCTTTCATGCCGGAGGAACGGGATTCGATGATTCCCGCGCTCTCAAATTTGCGCAGCGCGTTGACGATAACGGAACGGGTTATACCCGCCTGATCCGCGATTTTGCTTGCGACCAGAATGCCTTCCGTCCCATGCAGCTCCTGAAAAATCAGGCTGATCGCCTCCAATTCGGAATAGGATAAGGTTCCGAGCGCGGCGTGCACCACTGCGATTTTGCGGTCTTCCTCCGCACTCTCCTCGGTCACAGCCCGCAGCATTTCCAGTCCCACCACCGTGGAACCGTATTCGCACAGAATGATATCGTCGATCGTATAGCTTTGCCCCCTGCGGTATAAAAACAGCGTGCCGAGGCGTTCCCCTGCGATCTCGATCGGTGTCACGATCGCGGAAAATTCCTCGTCCTCTTCGCCATCAAAGCCCAGCGTCGCAAGGCTTGCGTTTTCTTTGGTGGACAAAATTGAAAGCATTCTCTCATTCAGCAGTGGATCAAGAAAGCTTCCGACGTTACAGCCGGAAAGCTCCCGGATTGCACCGCCGTCCTTGCCGGAAATGCCCAGTACTTTTCCTTTTCGGCTGATCACCAGCACGTTTGACTGCAGCGCATCCTGCATCACCTTGCAGATATCGTTAAAAACAACTTTGCTGGAATGGCTGTTATGCAGCAGCTTCCCGATCTTTCTTGTCTTATCCAGCAGCTGAATCCCGCTCATCTTTTCTGTTCCTCCACAAATTTATCCCTGGCCGTTTTCTTCTTTTTCCTTCTCTTTGACAAAACCGCAGCCCTCCTTCGAGCATACGAGTTTGTTGCCCTTTTCCAGAAGAATGGAGCCACAGACCGGGCACTTTTCATTGGAAGGTCTCTGCCATACCATGAAATCGCACTCCGGGTTGCCGATACAGCCATAGTATTTTCTGCCCTTCTGTGTCTTTTTCAGGACGATATCCTTGCCACACTTAGGGCATGCTACGCCGATTTTTTCGTAATAAGGTTTGGTATTGCGGCATTCCGGAAAGCCCGGACATGCCAGAAATCTGCCGTGAGGTCCGTATTTGATGACCATGCGCCGTCCGCACAGCTCACAAACCTCATCTGATTCCTCGTCTCCCACCTTGACCTCTTCCAGTTCCTTCTCCGCGTTCTGCACAGCCTCCTCCAGATCGGGATAGAAATTGGAAACAATTGTCTTCCAGTCTACGGTTCCTTCGGAAACGCCGTCCAAAAGTGCTTCCATATTCGCTGTAAAGTTGACGTCCACAATTGTCGGGAACGCCTCCTTCATCATCTTATTGACAACCTCCCCCAGCTCCGTCACATACAGGTTCTTGTTTTCTTTAATGACATAATGACGTGCAAGGATCGTCGTGATCGTCGGTGCATAGGTACTGGGACGACCGATACCCAGTTCTTCCAGCGTCCGGACAAGGGACGCTTCTGTATAATGTGCGGGAGGCTGGGTAAAATGCTGCTCCCCGTCAAATTCCTTTAAGGACAGCTTCGTATCCTTGTCGATGCTTTTTGCGAGGGTGCGGTTTTCTGCCTTATCCTCGTCGTCCATCGTGTATACACTCATGAAACCGTCAAAGATCACCTTGCTGGCCGCAACCGTAAAACGATGTCCGTTGCCGTCAATCTTCACAGAGGTTGTCTCGTACTTGGCAGGCGTCATGCGGCTTGCCATAAAGCGCTTCCAGATCAGCTGATAGAGACGAAATTGATCCCTGCTTAAGGATTCTTTGATTTCCAAAGGGGTCCGTGCAACATCCGTCGGACGGATCGCTTCGTGGGCATCCTGAATTTTCTGTCCGCCCTTTTTCACGGTGCCTTCTCCGGCATACTGTTCGCCGTATTTCTCAGTAATATAGCTGCGCGCCATGTTTTCCGCCTCTTCGGAAACACGCGTGGAATCGGTTCTTAGGTAGGTGATGATACCGACTGTACCATTGCCCTTGATATCTACCCCTTCATACAGCTGCTGCGCCAGCCGCATGGTTTTCTGTGTGGAAAAATTCAGCACCTTACTGGCTTCCTGCTGCAGGGTAGAGGTGGTAAAGGGAAGGGGAGCCTTCTTGATGCGCTCGCCCTTTTTGACGTCGCTCACCTGAAACTCTGCCTTTTCGCAATCCTTTTTGACTGCTTCTACTTCCGCTGCGGTTTTTAGAATACGCTTGGTATCCTGCTCCCCATAATATTTGGCTATCAGGGGTTTTCTTTCCCCTGGAATCTGGAATGCTGCATCAAGAGTCCAGTATTCCTCCGGAATAAACGCATTGATCTCTTCTTCGCGATCACAGATAATGCGCAGGGCAACAGACTGCACACGTCCGGCAGAAAGTCCCCGCTTCACCTTTGCCCACAGAAGCGGGGAGATCCGATAGCCAACCATACGGTCCAGCATCCGGCGCGCCTGCTGCGCATCCACTAAATTCATATCGATTTCTCTCGCATGCTTTAACGATTCCTTCACTGCTGTCTTCGTGATCTCGTTAAAGGTAATACGGTACACCTTTTTGCCGGAGAGCTTGAGCGCTTCCATCAGATGCCAGGAAATCGCTTCTCCCTCACGGTCCGGGTCGGTTGCGAGATAGATTTTTTCTGCTTTTTTGACCTCTTTGCGGAGGTTCGCCAGGATGTCACCCTTGCCGCGGATCGTGATATACTTCGGTTCGTAATCATGTTCCACATCAATGCCGAACTGGCTCTTGGGAAAGTCACGCACATGCCCGTTACTGGCTGCTACCTCATAGTTCGCCCCCAAGAACTTCTTGATCGTTTTGACTTTGGCCGGTGACTCCACGATCACTAAATATTTTGCCATATTTGATATCCCCAATTTTCATTACTGCTATTACGCACATTTTTGGTCCTGTGCAGTGATCGTGAACCACTATACACCATATCATCCGTCATTGCAAGCAAAAGTTTTCCTGTAATATCGCCCCATTACGCTTCCTGCAGCGCCCTCCAGCTCCAGAAAAACAAGCTCCTGCATCAGCATCTGCACATTTATGGATATCTTCTGTCTCACAAGGGTATCCGCAATTTCGTCCATGCTCTGCGGCATTGTATCCAGCGCCTGCCAGATCGTTTTGCGCAGAGGCGGCCAGGAGGATGAGGCGGTAGAGCTGAGAGCGTCTGTCACAGGGCACAGCATTTTGTCTGCAATCACACCGGCAGCCTTGGCAGCGTTCGGGCGTTCTGCCTGGGCTAAGGAAAACGCTTCGTCTCTACCTGCGTGCGGTACGCTGCCCTGCAGTTCCTGCAGCAGCTGTGCCACACTCACCGCGATACCTGCGCCATTTCCGATCAATCGGTTGCAGCCGCGACTACAGGTATCCGTAATACGTCCCGGCACAGCAAACACATCCTTTCCCTGCTCCAGCGCCATATCTACGGTGATCAGCGTTCCGCTCTTTTCACGCGCTTCGATAACGAGTACGAGATCCGAAAGTGCACTGATGATCCGGTTGCGCGGCGGAAACAGTCGCGAATGTGGCTGCGTCCCCGGCGGATATTCCGACAGGATACATCCGTTTTCCCACAGCCTTTCATACAGCGGTCTGTTCTCCTCCGGGTAGCAGATGTCCACACCGCAGCCCAGCACCGCAACCGAATATCCGCCTGCTGACAGCGCCGCCCGCTGCGCGATTCCATCTGCTCCGCGCGCCATACCGCTGACAATTCCGATCCCCTCCTTCGCAAGTCCCCTGGCGAAATATTCCGCCATTTCTTTTCCATAGGAGGAACAGGCGCGCGCACCGACAATGGCTGTCATCTTTTTTTCCGGCTCCGGCAGCTTCCCGATCCTATACAGCACCAACGGTGGATCGGAAATTTCCTTCAACCGTTTTGGAAACGCTTCTTCCCACAAAAAATCGAAGGAAATTCCTTTTTTCTTCCACTGCTCCTCCTGTCGCTTTGCCCGTTCCAGATTTTCGGGCGCGTCCCAGTTTTTCAAAAGCGCCGCTTTTTTCTCCCCCAGCAGCTTCTGCAGACTTTCCGCCGGCAGCTTTCGGATTTCGGAAACGTCTCCTGCCTTTTCCAGAAGCTTTCGAATGCTGACAGCGCCGATCCCTTCCACCCGGCAAAGGGCAAGTGCCAGAGTGCGCTCCTGCTCCATTTGACTTTTACAATTCTGTTGTTTTTCTATTCTATGCTCCCTTCTGCCCGCGGCGCTTCACTCCCGCAGCACATTCTGATTTCGGAAAAAGAGCGCCTGTCCCAGATGCTCTACACCAATCCGGTCTTTTCCTTCCAGATCTGCAATCGTCCGCGCCACACGGATAACGCGGTGGCATCCCCGCATGGAAAGCCCCGCCTGCTCGCTGGCCTGTTCCAGAAACTCCTGTTCCTCAAGTCCCAACGGACAGTATTTTAAAATTTCCCCCGGACTCAACCGACCGTTTTCCCGCATTGCTGCGCCACGGCATCGCATCTGCTGCCGCTTTCTTGCCTCCAGCACCTGTTCCCGCATCCATTTGCTTCCGTTTTTGTCGCTATCTATATAGGAAGCTTCTCTTTTTTCCCACAGCTTTCGAATCGGCGTCTGTTTGATCTGACAGCATAAATCCATCCGGTCGAGAAGCGGTCCCGAAAGTCTCGCCAAATACCGGTGCACCTCCCAGTCCTGACATCTGCAGCGGTTTCTGTCCGGATAATATCCGCAGGGGCATGGATTCGTCGCTCCTAACAGCATAAAATCCGCCGGATACACAAAGTTTCCCCGGCTCCGGGCAAGAAAAATCTTTCCCTCTTCCATCGGCTGCCGCAGAACGTCCAGCGTCTGTCGGTTAAATTCCGTCATTTCATCCAAAAACAACACGCCCCGGTGCGCCAACGTCACCATTCCCGGTTTTGGAACAGCGCCGCCTCCGGTCATTGCATAAACGGATGCCGTATGATGCGGGCTGATAAACGGTCGCTCCTGAATCAGCCTTCCATCCTCCAGCTGCCCTGCCGCGCTGTAGATTGCAGACACCTCCTGCTTTTCTTCCTCGCTCATGGGCGGCAGGATTCCCGGCAGACACCTCGCAAGCATCGTCTTTCCGGTGCCGGGCGGTCCTGCCAAAAGCAGATTATGGGCTCCGGCAGCTGCAATCATTGCAGCGCGCTTTGCTTCCTCCATTCCGCACAGCAATGCAAAGTCCGGCGCTTTCTTTTCTTTTTCCATCCTGCCTTTTGCCTGACTCTGCCATCTGTCTTCCGCATCCCGCCGCATCCGTTCCTGTTCCTGCGCCGACGCGTTTACATACTCCATTGCTTCTTCCAGGCTGCAAACGCCCATGACCGGCAGTTTCCCAACCGCAAGCCCTTCTCCCAGATTTTCAAACGGAATCAAATAGCTTCGAAAAGCGCTCTGATTTGCCGCATGCAGCATCGCCAGTACGCCCCGAACCTGCTTAATCCGCGCATCCAGCCCGACCTCGCCCACCGCCCAGAGCTCCCTCAACCGCTCCGGCGGCACTTTCCCCTGCGCTGCGAGGATGACGAGTGCAGTCGGCAAATCGAACGACGTCCCGGATTTCACGATTCCTGCCGGAGAATAATTTACCGTAATCTTTTCCGCTGGAAGCGCTGCGTTGATGTGATGCAGGGAAACGCGCAGGCGTTCCCGCGCCTCCCGCACTTCACTGTCTAAAAGTCCTACCATATCAAAACAGGGCAGTCCTTTTGAAATATCGACTTCCACCTGCGCAACATAGCTCTGCAGGCCATAAAGTCCGCCTGCATTGATCTGACAATACATCTTTCCCCTTTCCGTCCCGGGAAATTCAGCTAACCAGAAAAAGGGCAGATTTTTCCTCTGCCCTCCAACTATCATAACTGTTTTAACCATACCGCATGCCGTAGCATGCTGTCAACCGTTTTTTGTGCATTCCGACTCACTGCTTTTTGCACTGCTGCTTTTCAAGAATCAGCCTTTCATCCCCACGCCGCATCCCGTAAGCGCAAGAGCGCTCGTTTTTCAATCCGGCTGACATAACTTCGGGAAATCCCCAGCCGTTTTCCCACCTCTTTCTGCGTAAGTTCCGTTCCTCCGGGCAGTCCATACCGAAGATACAGCACCTCCTTTTCCCGTAGGCTGAGCACGCTTTCCATCAGCTCATAGAGCTTTTGGTTCAGCCGCTGTTTTTCCATCTCTTCCACAATGTCCGGCTGTTTTTGTTCCATCACGTCCAGGAGGTTGATCTCATTGCCCTCCCGGTCCGTTCCGATCGGCTCATATAACGATACTTCCCGCGATGTCTTTTTTTTACTGCGCAGCATCATCAAAAGCTCGTTGTCGATGCATCGGGCGGCGTAGGCTGCCAGACGGCTGTTTTTCTGCGGGTCAAAGGTCTCCACCGCCTTGATCAGCCCGATTGTCCCGATTGAAATCAGGTCTTCCAGTTCTTCCTCGCTGCTGTATTTTTTTGCAATGTGCGCGACCAGCCTTAAATTACGTTCAATCAGGAGCCGTTTCGCCTCGCTTTTTCTTCCGGCATCTTCTGCCTGCAATGCCTGTATGCAAAGGCTTTCCTCTTCCTTTGACAGAGGTTTCTGAAAGGTTTTCACTCCTAGCCCCCAGCCGTTGCCAACGCCCCGGCCTCCTGCAGTTTACTTTATTTTATGAAAACCCTTTTCGTCCCGTGCCTTTCCATCTGTCCCTATTTTTGAGCGGTGTGCTCGATTTTGGCGCACAGCAGCGGCTGTCTATCGACGCAACCGTTTTTTGCGCGCGGTATTCACGCGTCTTTGATCGGACAGTCTGCAAACAGCGCCGCCACTGCGGACTTGTATTCTGTCAGCTTCTGTGCCTTGCGGATTTTTTTGAGATATTTTTCGGAGCCTTCAAACAGCTGCCCCTGCCAGCTCCAGAGTTCCTTCATTTTAAATAGTACGTCCCGTTCCCCGGACAGCACCGCTGCGTAATCCTCCGCCAGCCGCCCATAGAAATCTCGGATATCCGATACTCGCTTCGCCGCGTCCTCCCAGACTGTGCTTTTGTTTTCCGGGCGCAGTTTCTTTGCAGCACTTTTTTCCGCCGGATCAGCACTTTGGGCGCGCAGCCGCATCACTAGCGCCGGATCGATCAGCATTCCCCTGCCAAACATCAGGTCATCCGCATCCGGATACTCCACCAAAAATCTCTCCGTATCGGAAACGCTGAATAAATCGCCGTTGTAGCAGACCGGAATGGTCCGTCCCACAGTTTCTCCATCTGCTGCAGCTGCACTCAGCCTTTCTTTCGCCCGCACATAGGCTTCCCGGTGCACGTTTCCTTTATAAAACTCTTTCAGCACGCGGGGATGCACGATCAGCTTCTGAATCGGATACTGGGAAAAAATATCTAGCAGGCGTTCAAATTCATCCGGGTTTTCCACGCCAATTCTCGTTTTAATCGAAATTTTCAGCGGGCTGTGTGCAAAAATTTCCTCCAGAAACGCATCCAGCGCGTCTGGATCGGCTAAAAACCCGGCGCCTTTTTTCTTCGCCGTCACGGTGGCAGACGGACAGCCAAGATTTAAGTTCACTTCTTCATAGCCCTGTTCTTTGAGCATCCCCGCAACCTTGCAAAAGCCTTCCGCCTGATTCGTCAGGATCTGCGGAACAACCGCGATGTTCTGATTGTGCTCTGCTGCAATGTCGTTCCACTCCCGCGTCGTGAAGCTTTTCCCTTTTTTCGGCGTGATGAACGGTGTGTAATAGCGATCCATCGACGGAAAGCACGCATGATGCGCATTCCGGTAAATATATCCTGTAATCCCCTCCAGCGGGGCAAATTCATACTGCATGCGATTCTCCCGATCTAATAATCCAGCAAAAACTCCGCCAGCGCATAGTTGCTGACGTCCACGCCATAATCCGTCAGGCGCAGATTTTTTTTCGATTCATCCAGACAAAGTAACTGTTCGGAAAACAGCTTATCCGCTGCGTCCTGATAAACGTCCCAGAAGCTTTTTCCAAACTGGTGTTCAAATGTTTGCAGTTCAATGCCTTTTGTCAGGCGCAGCCCCAGAAACATAAACTCTTCCATTCGTTCCGACACACGAAGCGTCTGCACCTCTTCCCGAAGGTTTGCAAAATCTCCCTGATTTTTACCGCATTCCAGATAGTCCGATAAATCAGACGTCATCTTCCAGCGCATCGGGTCAATCAAAGACGACGCTCCAAGCCCGATCCCCAAATAATCCGTCCGGTTCCAGTAGCCGATGTTGTGGCGGCAGGCATACCCGTCCTTCGCATAATTCGAAATTTCATACCGATGGTAGCCATACTGTTCCAGAATTTCCCGCGTCCGGGCATACATCCGGCGTTCGTCCTCTTCCGACGGAAGCGGCAGCATTTCTTTCGGGCGCAGCGTCTGGTTTGCGTCCTCACCATACCAGTTCCAGAACGGCGTACCTTCTTCGATGATCAGGCTGTAGGCCGACAGATGCTCCGGTGCAAGCTCTGCAGTTTTCACGAGTGTCTGCTCCCAGCTCTCCACCGTCTGTCCCGGCAGCGCGGACATCAGATCGACGTTGATGTTTTCAAACCCAGCTCTCCGCGCCTGCTTATAGTTTTGGACAAAGGTATCAAAATTGTGAATTCTGCCAAGCATGGCAAGCTCTTTGTCACACGCCGACTGCAGCCCCATGCTCAGCCGGTTGATTCCGGCACGTCGATATCCGGCGAGTTTTTCAAAATCCAGCGTGCCCGGGTTGCTTTCCAGCGTAATTTCCGCATCGTCCGCAACGCAAAAATGCGCCCGGATCGCGTCCATCAACCGTTCCATATCCCTGACGCGCAAAAGGGACGGCGTACCGCCGCCCCAGAAAATCGTAGTGACTCTGCGCTCTTGATAAAACTGACTCTCCTGCACGATCTGCGTGATAAGGGCGTCGACGTAGGACTCCGGGACGTGCGCATCCGTAGCAGAAGCGCTCTGCTGTCCGCTCCCGGCATTCCGGATAATCTCTCGCCGCGCATCCATGACGCGCACGTCTGCGTCACCCGGCGTGCCGACTGCCAGCGGTGCCGACAAAAAATCGCAGTAGCGACATTTTTGCCTGCAGAACGGAATGTGCAGATATAATTCCAGATCTTTTTTCGGTGTCATAGGCTCAGTTCTCATCCAGCTTTAAGACGCTCATGAAAGCCTTCTGCGGGATTTCCACGTTGCCGACCTGACGCATCCGCTTCTTGCCTTCCTTCTGCTTTTCCAGAAGCTTTTTCTTACGGCTGATATCGCCGCCATAGCATTTCGCCAGCACGTCCTTGCGC
>ERZ827488.3690-NODE-3690-length-11971-cov-4.490769_pt1 | contig 11971 bp, 9 predicted proteins | sample MGYA00519771_ERZ827488 | MGnify/ENA primary metagenome ERZ827488 (study PRJEB31778, sample SAMEA3449323) | human gut metagenome | biome: human gut; feature: human-associated habitat; material: faeces | place: United Kingdom | collected 2010/2012 ...
CGGCGGGGTTTCCCGCCGTAGTCCTCGCGCTATTCTGTAATCTTCAGGGAGAGAAATGACTATGAGCATCGACAAGAAAAAACCGGATACCGGCCCGGCCGACGGCGTCAATACCGCCGCGGACGAGGCCCCGGATCTGGACGCGGTCATGCGTAAATATGACCGTGAATCCGCCACCCGCCTGTGGGAGGGCACGCCCCAGCTGGTCATCCGCATCCTCATGGCCGCGTTCGGTCTGTTCTGCATCGGCATGACCCTGTTTTCCAAGGCCATGCCCGAGATCCGGCTCACCATGTTCGTGGGCTGCATCATTATCATCGGCTTCCTGACCTACCCCGCCAGCAAGCACCACGTCAGGGTCAACTACCTGCCCTGGTACGATATCGTGCTGATGGTGGTGGGCGCGGCCTGCTTCTTCTACTTCGCGCTGAACGCCATGACGCTGGTGCGCCTGTCCACCCGTATCGAGACGGTCCACGTCATCATCGGCGTGGTGGGTATCCGGATCCTGATGGAGCTGTGCCGCCGCTGCGTGGGTCTGCCTATTCTGTGCGTGGCCGGCGTGCTGATCGTGTACGCGTTCATCAACCAGCTGAGCTACGCCGGCGCGGTGAACGGTGCCACCCTGTATGACGCGCTGAAAACCATCATCTACAAGCTGTTCTACACCACCTCCGGCGTCATCGGCACGCCCATCAACGTGTGCTATACCTACATCGTTCTGTTCATCATCTTCGGCGCGTTCCTGGAGCGCACCGGCATCGCCAACTTCTTCATCAGCTTTGCCAACCGTCTGGCTGGCTGGTCCAGCGGCGGCCCGGCGAAGGTGGCTGTTATCAGCTCCGCCCTGTGCGGCATGGTGTCCGGCTCCTCCGTGGGCAACACCGTCACCACCGGCTCGGTCACCATCCCGATGATGAAAAAGACCGGCTACAAGCCCGAGTTCGCCGGCGCCGTCGAGGCGGCCGCCTCCACCGGCGGCCAGATCATGCCCCCCATCATGGGCGCGGCCGCGTTCCTCATGGCCGAGTACATGGGCGTGACCTACGGTCAGGTCACCCTCTGGGCCATCCTGCCCGCTGTGCTGTATTTCGGCGGCATCTTCATCTCCGTGCATCTCGAGGCCAAGAAGCTCGGCCTCAAGGGCATCCCGCGCTCGGAGCTGCCCCGCTTCAAGTACCTCATCCGCAACGTCTATCTGCTGCTTCCGCTCGTGTTCCTGATCTGGATGGTCACGGCGAACATCCGCTCGCTGCAGTTTTCCGCCGCGATCGCCATCCTGATCTCCATCGCCGTGAGCCTGGTCGGCACCATCCGTGACGCCTCGGCCGAGGTTAAAGAGACGAAGACCGGCAGCGTCGCCGGCATCACCGCCAAAAAGACCGGCCGCATGATCCTCGACTCGCTCGAGGCCGGCGGCAAGGGCAGCATCACCGTCGCCGTGGCCTGCGCCATGGCCGGTATGATCGCTGGCTGCATCACCGTCACGGGCCTGGCGTCCAAGCTCATCAGCGGCGTCATCGCCATCAGCAGCGCCATCCCGAACCCGACGCTCTCGCTGCTGCTGGCGCTGTTCCTGACGATGCTGTGCTGCATCGTGCTCGGCATGGGCGTGCCCACGACCGCCAACTACTGCATCATGGCCTCCACCTGCGCGCCGATCCTCATCACACTCGGCATCCCGAAGGTCGCGGCCCACTTCTTCGTGTTCTACTTCGGCATCGTCGCCGATATCACGCCGCCGGTCGCGCTGGCCGCCTACGCTGGCTCCGCCATCGCCAAGTCCGACCCCATGAAGACCGGCATCAATGCCACGAAGCTCGCCATTGCGGCGTTCATCGTGCCGTACATCTTCGCGATGAACCCGTCCATGCTGCTCATGGATCAGGGCGTGCTCGCCGCGGTGCAGGTCATCATCACGTCCTGCCTCGGCATCTTCAGCATCGCCGCCGCGCTCGAGGGCTACATCGTCGCGCACGCACCCTGGTGGCAGCGCATCCTGCTCGCCGCCGGCGGCCTGTGCCTGATCGACCCGAAGCTGACGACCGACCTGGTCGGCGTTGCGGCCATCGTGGTCGTCATCGTGCTGCAGATCGTCCTGCGCAAGCCCAGCAAGTCTGCCGCTGCGTAAAAAACCGGAACCTTTCGCACGGATGCACGTCAGATTTTCTGGCGTGCATCTTTTTGCGCGCCGCGCGCCGCCCGGCCGGGGGGGCTTTACATATGCGGGCCGGCGGCGTATGCTATTCCCATGCAAAGATTCGGAAAGGAGCGATCTGCATGAAACGAAGCATTCCGGCGCTCGTGCTGGCGCTGGCACTCGCGCTGGCCCTGGCCGCCTGCGGCCGCAGCGACGAGACCGCCGCGTCCGCTCAGCCGACGGACATGGCCAAAAAGGCGGAGGACATCACCCTCTGCCCGACGTATGACAATGGCAAGGGCGGCTATTTTTCCGTCACGCTGCCGGCCAGCTGGGGCGACCAGTACCTGACCGAGTGCGGCGCCAACGACGGCGGCTATTACGTCGGCTTTTACGAAAAGACCGACCATGACAACGGTCTGGGCGGCTTCCTGTTCATGCTTGAGGTCTTTCCCACCGATTATGACTATACCGAGCTGCCGGAGTATCAGGCCATCTGCGGCCTGACCGTCGACGGCGCGAACTACAACCTCATTGCCGAGCTGCCGACGGATGTGCAGTTCGCCAACGAGAATGCCGACCTCTACCGCAGCATGTCCAACGATTTTTCGGCCATCCTCAAGAGCCTGACGTTCTCCAAGGGCGTCACGCGCACGGAGGTCACCGCGCCCGCGCAGGCGTCCGGCAGCGGGTCGTAACAACGGCGTGCGTGCAAAAGCACCGTCTCCCGACCGGGAGGCGGTGCTTTTTTATTGGCGTTTTTTTACTTTTTCTTGGCCGTGGCGGCTGCCTGCTTGGGCGAGGCGTCGTTGCCGTAGATGAAGAAGTTCACGAGCGTGGTCTTGAGCACGCCGGGGTCGACATCGTTGAGGATGTGCTGCACCATCGGGTAGTGCGCGTCGGTGGGGTCGAGGCACGCCTTGCGGATGGCGCGGTGCTGGCCCTCGAACTTCCCGGCGCAGAACGTGTCCGCTCAGTCGAGGAGCTTCGGCAGGTTCTTGACCGGGTTTCGGTTGAGGTAGTCAATGGCCTGCTCGACGCTGAATTTTTTGATCTTGTCTGACAGCTGCATGATCATTTCCTCCTTCGTGACGTGAAAAAACGAACCGTTTGGCCTGCTTTGTGAATATCTTAGCACGCATTTTTTGCCGAAAAACGGCCAAAATGTGTCATGTGGGAGGTTTTGATGCAGGCTGTGACAAGTGTCACAAAACCGCCGTCATGCCGCCGAGGAGGATGCCGAGGTTATCCGACCAGATGTCCGGAAACTGGCTGAGCGGCAGGGGATTTTCCCCGCTGCCCGCCTCGATCGTGAAGCCCGGGCGGCGGTAGTCCTGAAGGAACCAGTCCTTATACCCCGCGTGGCCGGAGGCGTAGGGCGTCTCGGCCACGTCGTAGCCGCTCACGGCGGCAAACTGCCGGGCGATGGCTTCGCTGCCCGGCACGTCATAGCCGTCGTACTGCCAGTAGATGACGCGGCCCTGCGTGTGGTACGACAGGGTGAGCAGCGGGTCGAGCGCGCGGGTGAAGCCGTACATCGCCAGACTCTCGGGCGCGACCAGCGGCGCGGGGCCGACATAGTCGCGCGGGCCGGGGCGCGTGTAGCCCGCGGCGAATTTGATCTCGCGCGCGATGCTCCACCCCGCGGGGTACTGGAGGTTGAGGTCGATGCCGCGGATGTTCGCCTTCCAGCCCGAGGGGAAAGAAATGTCGGGGTAGTTGGCCGCGAGCGCCCGCGCCGCGGCGGTATTTTCCGCATCGAGCGCGCCGGTCACGAGGTCGATGCCGTCCGGGTCCACGGCCGGGGCGAGCACGAGCGTGACCTTTGTCAGCAGGTCGCGGATGTTCTGCCCCTCGAGGTCGCCGCCGTCGCCGAGGCGGGCGCACAGCTGCTCGCAGAACGTGAGCAGCAGCGGCGTCGTGATCCACTCGTTGGCGTGGTGCGCGGCGTTGTAAAACACGAGCCTCGGCCCGCTGCCGAGCGTCAGATACCACAGCGGCCGGCCGAGCACGCTGCGGCCGAACTCCCCGACGGCGAGCATGGGATAGCGCGCGGCCAGCCCGCGCACGGTATATCCGATGAGCGCCGAGGAATAGGGAATGTCCGCCGGCGTGACGGAAAACGGCAGCGGGATCGTCAGCGCCCGGCCAAGCGGCAGCCGCTCCGGGGCGAGATAGGGATTGGCGAGCGCGATGGCATCCACGCTCGTGCCGTACTGCCGCGCGAGGGCGGAAAACGTGTCGCCCGCGCGGATGGTGCGCGTGACGAAGCCGGTATAGTACGGCAGCAGTGCGCGGTGCGTCCGCGCGCCCACGATGCCGTCCGGCGCGAGGGCGTTGGCTGCCTGAAACGCGCGCACGGCCGCCGCCGTCTGCGCGCCGAAGATGCCGTCGAGCGCGCCCGGCGTCTGGCCCGCGCGCGTCAGCCCCAGCTGCAGCAGCGACACGAGCGCGCCCCGGTCGCCCTGTTTTAAGATTTGCGTCATGGAAATGCCTCCGATGCATCGAATTACCAAAACTGGTTCCGTACATCGTATGCGCGCCGCCGCAGGCATTTGCGCTCCGGCAGGCAATCGAGCAAGAATGTTCCGCCGCTATTTTGCCCGAAACCCGGCATACTGATACTGCACGCGCAAAGGGGGGATTTTTTGCGGAAACAACAACATTTTTTGCGCCGGTTTGCCGTCACGGCGGCGGTCGCGCTCGCGCTGTGCGTGGGCGTGTCGGCGCAGGCGGCGTCGCTCGTGCCGCTCGGCCGGGCCGTCGGCATCCAGATGACCACGGCGGGCATGCTCGTGGCGGACCTCGCCGAGGTGGACACGCCCGGCGGCAAGGCCACGCCCGCGAAGGACGCGGGCCTGCTGCCCGGTGACGTGATCTGCCGCATCGACGGCCGGGACATTGCGTCCTCGGCGGACTTTCTCGCTGCCATGGACGCGGCGGGCGACACCCTGTCCGTGACCGTACTGCGCGGCGGCGCGGAGGTCACGGCGACGGTCACGCCCGCCGTCACGGCCGACGGCACGCGGCAGCTTGGCCTCTGGCTGCGCGACGGGGTGACGGGCGTCGGCACGCTCACGTACTACGACCCGGCCACGGGGCGCTACGGCGCGCTCGGCCACGGCATCTCGGACGAGACGAGCGGCGTGCTCATGCCGCTGCGTGACGGCAGCGTGCTCTCGGCCGTCATCGCGGACGCGCGCCCCGGCGGCCACGGCACGGCCGGCGAGCTCGTCGGCAACTTCGACCCCGGCAATCGCATCGGCGGCATCGAGCGCAACTGCGTCTTCGGCATTTTCGGCACGCTGGACGCGCCGCCGGAGGGGGCCGCGGTCGAGACGGTGCCGGCCGACGCGGTGAAAACCGGCGGCGCGACCATTCTGTCCACGGTCGCGGGCGAGGACGTGCGGGCGTATGCCGTGGACATCAGCCGGGTGTATCATGACGGCGGGTGCACGCGCTTTCTCATCACCGTCACCGACCCGGACCTGCTGGCCGCGACCGGCGGCATCGTGCAGGGCATGAGCGGCAGCCCCATTTTGCAGGACGGCAAGCTCATCGGCGCGGTGACGCACGTGCTGCTTTCAGACCCCGCCAAGGGCTACGGCGTGAGCATCGACGACATGCTCGCAGCCTCGGCGGCGCAGGACAAGGCAGCGTAAGACAGCACGATCTCGGGCGGGCGCGCCGGGCTTTTGCCCGGCGCGCTTTGCTGCGCGGCACAGGACCGGCGGCGCTGGACGAACACACAGCTTTTCCCAAAATGATCGAGCAGCGGGGGAGCCCGAGGGGGCAAAGCCAGCCTCGGATGCGTTTCGGCATCGCCTTCTGGCGATGCCTTCTCCTCGAGGAGAAGGCTGCAGATGCCCCGCGCGGCTTGACATGTTCGCCAAATGTGATATTCTGTTTTTATTCATTTTGCCCGGCGCGACCGGGCCGCAGAAAGAGATGAGCAGCATGAAATACGCTTTTGACAACGCCAATCTCCTCGACGGCACGAAGGACATGCGCGTGCAGCCCGGCCTGTGCGTGCTCACCGACGGCGAGACGATCACGGACATCGTGCCCGCCGGCACCGCCCCGGCGGGGTACACGCGCATCGACCTGCGCGGGCGCTGCCTGCTGCCCGGTCTCATCAACATGCACGTGCATCTGGCCGGCAGCGGCAAGATCCAGAAAAAGCAGCGCGACAACGAAAAGCTCGTGCGCCGCATCCTCTCAAATCCTGTCTCGCGCGCCGTGGCCTACCGCATGGTGTGCGCATTTGCGCGCGACGAGCTGCTCGGCGGCGTGACGACGATCCGCACCGTCGGCGGGCTGAGCACGTTCGATACGCGCCTGCGCGACGAAATTGCAGCCGGCCGCCGCGTCGGCCCGCGCATCCTCGCCGCCAACGAGGGCATCTCCGTGCCCGGCGGGCACATGGCCGGCTCCGTCGCCATCGCGGCCGAGACGATCGACCAGGCGCTGGCGCAGGTGGACGCCGTGCGCGCGCAGGGCGCCGACCTCGTGAAGCTGATGATCACCGGCGGCGTCATGGACGCGACCGAACGCGGCGTGCCCGGCGAGCTGAGGATGCCGCCCGAGATGGTGCGCGCCGTGTGCGAGCGGGCGCACGCGCTCGGCTACACCGTGGCGGCGCACACCGAGTCGCCCGAGGGCGTGCGCGTGGCGCTGGAAAACGGCGTGGACTCCATCGAGCACGGTGCAAAGCCGGACGACGAAATTTTGCGCCTGTTTCACGAGCGGGGCGCGTTCTTGTGCGTGACGCTCTCGCCTGCGCTGCCGTACGCGCTCTTTGACCGCTCAGTCACGCACCTGACCGAGGTCGAACAGTTCAACGGCAACGTGGTGTTCGAGGGCATGGTCGCGTGCGCGAAGGCCGCGCTCGCGCACGACATTCCCATCGCGCTCGGCAACGACGTCGGCTGCCAGTGGATCGCGCAGTACGACTTCTGGCGCGAGCTGTGCTACTTCCACAAGTACGCCGGTGCGTCCAACGCCTGCGCGCTCTACTGCGCCACCGGGCAGGCCGCGCGGCTGGCCGGGCTCGGCGATGTGACCGGCACGCTCGCCCCCGGCATGAGCGCGGACATGATCGTCGCAGCCGGAAACCCGCTCGACGATCTGCGCGTGCTGCGCACGCTCGACATGGTCGTCGCGCGCGGCCGGGTCATCGACCGGCCGAAGGTGAAGCGCAACGCCCAGCTCGACGCCGGGCTTGACCCCCTGCTCGCCTGAGCGGGACACACTCTATATTTTAAAACCAGGTGATGCTATGAAAGCGCTTTCTCAGCCGCTGTTTGCCTCCCTGCGCGGGTACGACCGGGCGCAGCTCGGGCCGGATCTGTTCTCCGGCGCGCTCATCGCGCTGCTGTCCATCCCGATCTCGATGGGCTATGCCCAGCTGGCCGGCCTGCCGCCGGTCTACGGGCTGTACGGGTCGCTGGTGCCGATTCTGCTGTTTGCGTTGCTCAGCACGACGCGGGAGTTCATCTTCGGCGTCGACGCCGCGCCGGCCGCCATGATCGGCGCGGTGGTCACGTCGCTCGGCGTCGCGCCCGGCGGCGCGGAGGCCATGCGCGTCGTGCCGGTGCTGACGCTGTACGTCGCGCTGTGGCTGGCCGTGTTCGCGCTCGTGCGCGCGGACAAGGCCGTCGATTACATCTCCGAGCCCGTCATGGGCGGGTTCATCAGCGGCGTCTGCTGCGAGATCATCCTCATGCAGGTGCCGAAGCTGCTCGGCTCCGCGACCGGCACGGGCGAGCTGTTCGAGCTGTTGGGGCACGTTTTTGACGCGGCAAAGGTCATCAACTGGCCCACCGCCGCGCTCGGCTTCGGGACGCTCGCAATTTTGCTCATCGCGCCGCGCAAGTGGCCGAAGGTGCCGTGGGTGCTCGTGATGATGGTGGCCGGCGGGCTGCTCGGCGCGTTCGCGCCGCTGGCCGACTGGGGCGTGGCGCTGCTGGCCGCCGTGCCGCGCGGCCTGCCGAAGGTCGTGCTGCCGGACCTCACCGCGCTGCCGTTTACCCAGGCGCTCGTGGCGACGCTGCCGGTCGCGGCCGTCATTCTGGCCGAGACGCTGCTGGCTTCCTCCGGCACGGCGCAGAAAAACGGCTACCGCCTCAACGGCCGCCGCGAGATCGCGGCGTATGCCGTGGGCAACGTTGCCGCTGGGCTCGTCGGCTGCTGCGTCGTGTCGGGCAGCGTGTCGCGCACGGCCGTCAACGAGCGCAACGGCGGCAGGACGCAGCTCGTGTCCGTCATGGCGAGCGTGACCATGCTGCTCGTGCTGCTCGTGGCCACGCCGCTCATCCGCTTTCTGCCCGTGCCGGTGCTGACGGCCATCGTCGTCAACGCGCTCATCGGGGCGACGGAGTTCGGCATCGCGCGGCGGCTCTGGCGCGTCAACCGCGTGGAGCTTGGCATCTTCGCCGGGGCGTTTCTCGGCGTGCTGCTGCTCGGCGCGATCAAGGGCGTGCTCGTGGGCATGGTGCTGTCGTTCATCGACGTGCTCATGCGCGCGGCCGCGCCGCAGCGCACCTTCCTCGGCACGCTGCCGGGCAAGGCGGGCTTTTTCCCGATCGACCGCGTCAGCGGCGTGCAGGCGCTGCCGCATATCGTGCTCTACCGCTTCAGCGGCAGCCTGTTTTTCGCCAACATCCGCCGCTTCCAGGAGGACATCGAGGGCGCGGTGCAGCCCGATACGCAGGCCGTCATCGTGGACGGCAGCGCCATCGTGAGCGTGGACATCACGGCGTGCGACCGGCTCGTCGCGCTCAACCGCAAGCTGCGCGCGCAGGGTGTGCGCTTTTACCTGACCGAGCACATCGGCGAGGTCAACGACCAGCTGCGGCACTTCGAGGCCGGGGAGCTGATCGAATCCGGCGCCGTGCGCCGCACGATCCAGGGCGCGCTGCGCGATGCCGGCGCGGCCGTCGATATCGGCGGGGCGCAGCAGCGCATCCCCGACAACATGGACGATATCCGCCAGCTGCAGGAGCTTGAGTGGCTCTACGGCGCGGACGCCGAGGTGCAGATCGAGCGCAACGTGCAGCTCATGCTCGCGCGCATGCGCGCAACGGACGACAAAGACGCACGCCGCACCATGCTCGAGCACTTCCTCAACGAGGACTTCCACTTTGGCAGCATTGACACCGACGAGGTGCTGCTGCACCTGGAGGGCCACACGGACGAGCTGGCCGCGCTGCTCGGCAACTCCGAGGACGATGTGTTCACTGACCTCGAGGTCGAGCGCGACAGCCTCATCGACCGCGTCGAGCAGGATTATCCCGAGCTCGTCGAGCACGTGCGCGAGCGCCGCGACCACCTCGACCACGACTTCCGCGCAAACCATCCCACGAGCGCGGCGCGCATCGAGGCCCGCCGCGCGCAGCTGCACGCGCGCATCGAGCGCGAGCGCGCCGAACGCAGCGAGCGCCGCACCCAGCATCAGGCAGAGCTGCTCAAGCGGCATGCCGAGCACGCGGCCGCGCATCAGGAGCGGCACGAGCAGCACGCGGCTGCGCATCAGGAGCGGCACGAACAGCACGCCACCGAGCAGCAGCTGCGCCATGAGCAGCAGCTCGAGGCGCGCCTGCGCCGCCAGGCGGAGGCGCAGGTCGCGCGCGAACAGCGTCAGGCGGCGGAGCTGGCCCGCAAGGCGCAGCACGCGGCCGAAAAGGCCCAGCGCCACGCGCAGCACGCGGCCGAGCGTGCGCAGAAGCAGGCCGATCATCTGGCCGAAAAGGCGCAGCGCCACGCCGAGCGCGCGGCTGCGCACAGCCGCCGCGACGACGACAGGGACTGAACGCGGGCGCAGATACAAAATACAGCATGAAGCGGAAGGGGCAGCCGTCCCTTCCGCTTTTTGCTGCGTGCAGGCGGTGCCGCCGGCCGAAGCGGCGGTTTTCGGGCCGCGCCGTGCGCAGCCGGTCGGCCACTGTCGGGGTGACAGGACACGTGTCGGAATATTGGTTTACATAACACATATACCGTTTCGACACATTCTGTCTGTCGAACGCAGGCGAGTTTTTGCGCTTTCCTTCGAAAAATTGTACCTTTCGACGGTTAATATCGGATTATGTCAACGGAAAACTAGAGCAATTCGCCAAAAATCACATTGTTCTTCCATTCCAGATATGGTAAAATATCCTCGCAAGACAGGGGAAATGAGCGATTTGGCAGAGAGCTGACCGCAAGCCTGAATTTTTGCGGAGGAGAATGTTATGGAAACGAAAATCAGTGTTCTGCTGGCTGATCCCGGCGAACAGTACCGCGCGGCCTATTCCAAGGCCATCGGCCAGGAGACGGACATGGAACTGGTCGCCCAGACCGACAATGGGCTGCGCGCGGAAGAACTCATCACCAAATTCCAGCCCGACGTCGTGGTGCTCGACCTCGTGCTGCCGAATCTGGACGGCCTGTCCCTGCTGACGCATCTGCGGGCGAAAAACGCATCGTCCCGCGTGATCGTCACCTCCGCGATCTGCAACGACCAGGTGCTGATGGAGTGTGCGGAGCTCGGCACGACGTACTTCATGCAAAAGCCGTTTGACCCGTCGCTGCTCGTGCAGCGCATCCGCCAGACGGCCCGGCCGCGCCAGCGCGCAGGCGGCACGGGCACGCAGCTCACTGCGGCGGAGCCCGAGCCCTCGCTCGAGAGCGTCGTCACCGACGTCATCCACGAGATCGGCGTGCCCGCGCACATCAAGGGCTACCAGTACCTGCGCGAGGCGATTTTGCTGACCATCGACGACATGGACATCATCAACTCCGTGACCAAGGTGCTCTATCCCGAGGTCGCGCGCAAGTTCAACACGACGCCCTCGCGCGTCGAGCGCGCCATCCGGCACGCGATCGAGGTCGCATGGGACCGCGGCGATATCGAGACGCTGCAGAAGTTTTTCGGCTACACGGTCTCGAACATCAAGGGCAAGCCGACGAATTCGGAGTTCATCGCCATGATCGCCGACTGCCTGAGCCTGCGGCAGAAGCAGGCGAGCGTGCACTGAATGCACAAGAGGAGCATAAGAGAAGATGCAGCAAGCCCCCGGACGGAATGTCCGGGGGCTTGCTGTGCGATGGGGTATTACTTTGCGGGATGCGCCTGTTCACCGGAACAGGGCGAGAAAATCATCCAGATTGCGGTAGCTGCCGCCCTGCGGGGTCAGATCCGGCGCGGCGGCATAGGCGCTGCCCGGCGTGGCCGTGACGGCGAGGCTGGCCGAATCGACCTGCGTGTGCAGCGTGACCCGGCTCGGCGTGAGCGAGATATAGAGCGGCGACGCCGCGATATTCGCCGTGATGTTCAGCGCCCCGTCGGCATAGCCGAACTCGGAGATCGCGCCGACGACACTCGCAAACGACAGGTGCTCGAAGAAGTAGGTGTAGGCCTCGATGGCGTTCTGTACGGTCTGGCGGTCGATGCCCGGCATGACGGTGAGCACGGCGTAGAGCGCCTGCTCGAGCGAATCCATGGACGCCTCGACGTGGTGCCAGCCGAAGTCGATATAGACGCGGTTGTTCCAGAACGTGACGGTCAGGTCGCGGCCGAGCAGCTGCGACACGGCGCGCGCCGCGACGGGCTTGCCGAGCGAGAGCACGAGGTCGGTATCGAGACTGTAGCCGTTGACGGTCACGGTCGCGTCCATGCCCATGGCCTGCGCGCCGACATAGCGCTCGAGCACCGGGGCGAAGGGCTGCAGCTGCGAGAGGGTGACATAATCGCCGCTCGTGGGGGTGAGCGTGGTGGCGGAGCCGGACGTGCCGGTGATGGTCACGCGCACCGTCCAGCCCGCGGCCGTGACGGTCACGCTGTCGGCCGAGAGG
>ERZ827488.3716-NODE-3716-length-11909-cov-4.153872_pt1 | contig 11909 bp, 8 predicted proteins | sample MGYA00519771_ERZ827488 | MGnify/ENA primary metagenome ERZ827488 (study PRJEB31778, sample SAMEA3449323) | human gut metagenome | biome: human gut; feature: human-associated habitat; material: faeces | place: United Kingdom | collected 2010/2012 ...
TATCGCATGCTCCGGGAGTTCGTGGATTTTGCCAATGTATTTAACTAACTTTCCAGTTAATTTTCCGGCATTCTCGCTTCGGTAGATTGCCAATTCCCCCGGATTCTTCTATACTGAAATCAAATATCAGTTCGTATGCAACAATCAGGAGGGGCACATGGATAAAACAAAAATGGGGACTTTTATCAGAGAACAGCGGATGGCTCTTGGAATGACGCAACAGCAGTTAGCTGATCAGCTGCATGTCACGAATAAGGCAATCTCACGTTGGGAAACCGGCAATGCTTACCCCGACATTTCTCTGTTGGACGATCTGGCGGCTGCGCTGTCGGTATCGGTTGAAGAGCTTTGTCGCGGTGAGCGGATTGCCCTGCCCTCTGCTGACACCAATACACTCCTGAGCGATGTCATCGCCGAGGTAAGACAACAGAAAAAAGACAGAGCCGCGAAATGGCTTCGCATCCTCTGTCTTAGTATTTTTTCCGTGATCCTTCTTGCGTTTCTCTTCTTTACTGGTGCGTTCTTATTTATACAAAATGAAGCAAATTTAGACGAAGCACTCTTCACCCTGGCTTTGGGTGCCTTTGCCATCGGGCTTATGCTTTTCCGGGACGGGATTCCGATCCTTCTGCTTGCCATCGCTCTACCGCCGTTACTTTGCAGACGCCCCCGGCAGCCGGCGAAGACCATCGTCTGTATCCTGCTGTCGGTTCTGTCCGTCCTCTGGCTGATCTTTGGCGGACACTTTCTCTGGTTGCAGTTATTCTAGCCTTTCCATCGTTTTGCATAATCTTTCCGTCCGCTGACGATGGCAGAATAAGCATCAAAAGAATTTTATTCCTAATTACTTTCCAAACAGTGTACTCAAAATTCCTCTCTTGATGACCTGGGCACCGGTATTGATCAGCTGACGCTCGATCTGGGCCTGTCTGCGTTCCGCTGCCTTTTCCTTCTTTTTCTGTGCGGCTTCCCATTCCTTCTGCTTCTGCTTTACGGTGGATTCCTGCAGTTTTGCCTGCTGCTTTGCCAGCGCTTCCTTATCCTTCTCCAGCTGTGCCCGCTCTGCTGCCAGCTGTGCCGCTTTCGCCTCATGCTCCATGGTATCTGTCAACACTTCGTAGGCAGAAATATTGTCCACCGCCTCATCGTAGCGTCCCATGCCGTCTCTCGCCATCAGATTCCTGCGCTCCGTCTCATCCACAGGTCCCATAAAGCTCTGGGGGCAGATGATGGAGGTACGCTGGGCAATGCCGGGCACGCCGTTCTCATCCAGAAAGGAAGTCAGTGCCTCACCTACGCCCAGTTCCATGATGACTTCTTCTGCCTTAAAGGCAGGATTGGCCCGCAGGGACTGTGCTGCTGCCCGGACAGCTTTCTGCTCCGCCGGAGTGTACGCCCGGAGGGCATGCTGTACCCGGTTGCTTAACTGTGCCAGCACGGAATCGGGAATATCACTGGGGCTCTGGGTCACGAAATAGATACCCACGCCCTTGGAACGGATCAGCTTTACCACCTGCTCGATCTTCTGCACCAGTATCTTCGGTGCATCAGCAAACAACAGGTGTGCCTCATCGAAGAAAAATACCAGCTTCGGCTTTTCCAGATCTCCCGCCTCGGGAAGCTTCTGGAATAATTCTGACATCATCCATAACAGGAAGCTGGCATACAGTGTGGGATTCTGCACCAGTTTTACGCAGTTCAGCACATTGACAATACCTTTGCCGTACACATCCGTACGCATCCAGTCATAAATATCCAGATCCGGTTCTCCGAAAAAGAGATCTCCGCCCTGATTCTCCAGAGGCAGTAGCGCCCGCAGAATACCGCCCACGGACTGCTTGGAGATACTTCCGTAGGTGGTCAGATAGTCATCCTTGTGCTCTGCCACATAATTCAGCAGAATACGCAGATCCTTTAAGTCGATCAATAAAAGTCCCTTGTCATCCGCGATCCGGAAGACAATATTCAATACACCTTCCTGCGCAGCGGTGAGCCCCAGAATACGAGATAAAAGCTCCGGTCCCATATCGGAGATGGTGGCTCTCACCGGATGGCCGCCCTCCTGATAGATATCCCAGAAGCAGACCGGATAAGCCTTATAGGAAAAGCTGTCGCGGATACCGAATTTATCGATCCTCTTGTCCATGGACTCCGAAGCAACACCCGCTGTGGCAATGCCGGAGACATCTCCCTTGACATCACACAAAAAAACCGGAACTCCCGCGTCCGAAAATGATTCTGCCATAGCTTTCATCGTAATCGTCTTGCCGGTGCCGCTGGCTCCTGCGATCAGTCCATGGCGGTTACTCATATTCAGCGACATATTCACACGCTGACCATCTGCCAGGCCCATATATATCTGTCCGTCTGTATACATTGTTTCATTCCTGTCCTTTCCTGTTTGTAGATTTATATGACGAATTATGATCATCTTTACTATAGCGCATAAACAAGATATAATGCAACTATATCCTTCCGTAAGGAATTTTGAAAGGAGTTTTATTTTGCAAAACAAAGTATCCCATTGTTCTATTTTCCCACCGGATCTCAGTGCTCTGACGCTGCATATCCTCGCTATGGCGTTCATGTTCTGTGATCACCTGTGGGCTACCCTCGCCGGAGATGCCTGGTGGCTGACCGGCATCGGCAGACTGGCATTTCCCATGTTCGCCTTTTTCCTGGTGGAAGGCTTCTTCCATACCCATGATAGGAAAAAATATTGCATGCGCCTGCTTCTTCTGGCCATTCTTTCTGAGCTTCCCATCAATCTGATGTACAGTGGGCTGTTATTCTACCCGTTTCATCAGAACGTGATCTGGACACTGCTCACAGGCTTCCTGTGTATCTGGGCAATAGATACCCTACGGAAAAAATGTCCGGTCTGGCTGTGGATTCCGTCGATCCTGCTGCTATCTGCAGTGGGCTACGTGCTGGCAACCCTCCTCATGTTCGACTATTATGGAGAAGGCGTTCTGACTGTTATCGTATTCTATCTCTTCCATGGGAAAAATTGGTGGCAGCTTGCCGGACAGTTTGCCGGGCTCTACTGGATCAATGTCATGCTGTTGGCAGGAATGCAGATTCCATTACAGCTTTTCGGTCATGCCTTCGAGATTTCAGAACAGGGACTGGCGCTGTTGTGTCTGCCGCTTCTGTGGTGCTACCATGGACGCCAGGGCGCGCATAACCGTAAGATCCAGCTTGCCTGCTATGCCTTTTATCCGGTACACATGCTGGTACTGGGGATTCTGTCAAAGCTGATTTTTAGTTAAAATCATAATGCTGACAGAAAGTCTATTCCCTAAAGTAAAAAACTCCCGATGGAATCATTCCACCGGGAGTTCTATATTTTTACTCTAAATTAGTACTGCTTCACCTGTTCTTCGCCGTTCATGACACGCAGAGCGCCCTGAGCCAGAGCTAACAGCTCGTCCTCACCGGGATATACGGTCACAGGAGCGATCCAGCCGCATCTCTCTTTCAGCTTAGCCACTACATCCTCACCATAAGCAATGCCTCCGGTGATAACGATCTGGTCTACCTTGCCGTTCAGCACACAGGCCATAGCACCGATGTCTTTGGCTACCTGTAACAGGAATGCCTGCTTCACCTCCGCTGCCTTGGCATCGCCTTCATTGGCACGCTTGGTAACTTCACGCATATCGTTGGTACCCAGGTAAGAATTCAGGCCGCCCTTGCCGATCAGCTTTGCACTGATCTCCTTCTCGGTATATTTTCCGGAGAAGCACATTTTTACCAGTGCTGCACAAGGCACACCGCCTGCACGCTCCGGAGAGAATGCACCATCACCGTCAAATGCACTGAATACGTCTACAACCTTGCCGTCCTCATGTGCGCCTACGGATACGCCGCCGCCCATGTGCACGACTACCAGACGTAAGGACTCATAAGGCTTGCCGGCCTCTTTTGCATATCTCTTGGCAACTGCCTTCTGGTTCAGGGCATGGAAGATACTTCCTCTGGGGATCTCTTCCAGACCGGAATATCTTGCGATGGGCATCAGCTCATCTACTACAACGGGGTCTACGATGTAAGAGGGAACGCCGATCTCATCACCGATCTCTCTTGCCAGAATACCGCCTAAGTTAGAAGCATGCTGACCCTGTACACCTACTTTTAAATCCTCCAGCAGATCATCGGTTACCGCATAGGTACCACTGGGGATGGGCTTTAACAGACCGCCACGTCCTACGATCACGTTGAAGCTCTTCAGATCGCAGTTCTTCTCTGCCAGCAGATCGGTAATGATCTTCTTACGGAAATCCTTCTGTTCGAAAATAGTATCGTATTTGGAGATCTCCTCGGTAGAATGTCTCAGGGTTTCTTCAAATAATAAGTTCTCATCCTCAAATACACCGATCTTGGTGGATGTGGAACCGGGGTTGATGATCAGACTCTTGATTGCCATTGTGTGTTTCCTCCTATATTCACTCTTATATTCGCTCTTATGCTTTACCGCTTTGTCCACTACAGCATCTATACCTGCCGACAGCAGTTCTCCCGCAGCTTCCACAGCGGCTTCGATCACGATATCCATAGCTTATTTCTGATTCTTTTTCATCTCTTCTGCTACAACTGCAGCCAGTGCCAGGGAGTATACCTTGGTCTCGAAGGTATCGGAACGGCTGGTCAGGACTACGGGTACCTTGGTACCGGTCAGGATGCATCCGTTCTTTACTTTTACCATATGTACGATTGCTTTGTATACCAGGTTGCCGGCATGGATATCCGGGAACAGCAATACATCTGCATCACCCTGGATCTTACGGTCGGTAGCTCCCTTATGCTTGGCTGCCTCGGGATCGATCGCCAGGTCAAGAGACAGCGGGCCGTCTACGATACAGCCGGGGATCTGTCCTTCTTCGCACATCTTAGTCAGTTCTGCCGCATCTACGGTAACGGGCATCTTGGGATTTACAACCTCAACTGCTGCTAAAGGTGCTACCTTAGGCTCTGCAACGCCGCAGGCATTACATACCGGAATGGTGTTCTTGATGATCTGAACCTTCTCCTCCAGTGTAGGATAGGTCATGAATGCAACATCGGTCAGGAACAGAAGTCTGTCAATGCCGGGAATCTCAAACACACATACATGAGACAGGGTTCCACCGGTACGAAGGCCTACTTCTTTGTTCAGTACGCTCTTTAAGAAGTTCTTGGAGTCGATCAGGCCCTTCATATACATATCTGCACGGCCGTCATGTGCCAGCTTTACAGCTTTCAGGGAAGCTTCGATCATATCCGGCTCATTGATGATCTCATAATCGGAGAGGTCCATATTCAGTCCGGCTGCGATCTCACGGATCTTTGCCTCATCACCTACCAGGATTGCATCTGCAATGCCCAGTCTCTTGGCCTCATGTACAGCTTCCAGTACTGCACTGTCCTGTGCAACGGAGACTGCGACGGTCTTCTTCCCACACTCTTTTACTTTTGCTACGATGTCATCAAAATTCATTTTCTTCCATTCCTTTCCGCCCCTCGTGGGCTCCAAGTATGAATACATTCCACACATTATTCGCAAAATCGCACGATAAATCGTGCTTTCGCTGCTGCGCAGCTATTTTTGCTCATATGTGTGGCGGTGACTCTATTCGAGTCACCTAAAATCAAGCAAAACTGCTTTTTACATGCAAGCATGACAAAGCAGTCCCGCTTGATTTCATTGTCTTCCGAATAGTCACTCTAATCGTTAAAATAATAACACACCGGAATACAAAAATCAAGCTACTATGACAAATATAGCCACCCCTAAATGAGGTGGCTGATATCTGCCAGGGTCGGTACGCAGGCGTACAGACATTTTTTTAATTTTTCATCTGGCTGTGTCTGATCCGGCACCATCACGACCTTACAGCCGGCGCGGTAAGCACTCATGACTCCGTTGGGAGAATCCTCCACAGCCATGCACTCTTCCGGTGCCAGTCCCAGCTGCTTGCAGGCATAGAGATAAATATCCGGGGACGGCTTACCTTCTGCTACCATAGTGGCCGAAATCAGTTTCTCAAAATACGGCCGAAGTCCTGCCATCGCCAGATATTTTTCCGTCCGCTCCAGATCCGTCGCTGTGGCAACCGCTGCAGTGATATGCCTTTTTTTCAGATCTTCCAGAAGCTCCACGGCACCGGGCTTGCATTTGATGCCATCCCGGTCCAGTGTTTCTTCCATCATCTCTTTTCGTTTGTCACGCACCACATAATAGTCAAAATCTTCACCGTACCAGTCCTTGAGCTGTCTGGGGGCAAAGGGGCGTCCCAGACTGCGCATCGTAAGTGCCTGCTCATCTGTCATGGTATACCCACAGGCTGCCAGTGCCTTCGGCCAGAAAATACGATAATATTTTTCGGTATCGATCAGCGTACCGTCCATGTCAAATAAAACTGCCTGAATCATTGTTATTCCTCTGCGTCAGCCGTCTGTCCGGCATCTTCTGCTGCATCCGTAACATCAGTACCTTCTGCTGGGCTGTCCTTTGAATCACTTTCGTTTGTGCCGCTCTTGTCCTCGTCAGCTTTTCCGGCTTTCCGGTCACGTTTTGCCGCCTTGCGCGTCTTCCGGCGTTTTGCCGCTTTTTTCCCTAACAATACGATCAACAGGATCACGACTGCACCACCGACGATGCAAAGTACGATCAGCAGTGTATGACTGCCCTCGACCTCTACCGTGCGGAAGCTGCCGGGCACTTCCATGGTAAACTGTCTATAGCTGCCGATCACAGCGGATTCCACTTCCGTGTACTCTCCATCCTGTGCTACCTCTATGACAGTGTTATCCGCATCCTCACAGTAGACACGCAAGGTTGCTTCTCCGGTATAGTCCGGTGCATCCTCTTCCATGGAATTGGTCATGGATACTGTATAAGTATTTCCCTCTACCTGCAGATGCAATGCTGCATTGGGATAGAAGTTGCCTTCTGCCATAACCAGTGCCTTATTGTTATCGTTTTTCTCTGCGGAAGCAATGGATGCGGTCCATTCCTCATACTCTGCTTCCAACACTTTATTACCGGTAATATCACTGAAATCATAATCCGGCCATACACCGTAATAGCCATCCTTCTCCGGTACTTCCGGAATCTGGTCTGCCGACAGATAATCCCCGTAACCGCATTTATAGGAAGCCACTTCTACACCATCCGCCTGGAAGGTAATGGTAAACTGTGAGAAAGCGTCCGGAACGTCTTTGCTACAGAATTCCTGGTAGGACAACGGGGTAGCACCGCCCTGATAACCAATGCCGTCTACGCCACCGGCTCCGCCTTCCACATAATAGTTGCCATACAGAGTTCCATCATCACTGACTTTTCCGGCAATGCTGCCCTGGCCTTCGCCGGACATATCCAGATCATTGTACGCATAGCTGTAGAAAATATCACAGCCTTCTCCGGCAATTCCTCCGATATTATTTTTACCGGTGATCCTGCCCATGCTGTAACAGCTGCGGATCGCATAGCTGGCAGATCCGGCAATTCCTCCCACATAGCTGCCTCCGGTACTCTCTACGGGTGCATAAGACTCACAGGAAATGACTGCGCCATATTCTGCTTTACCGACCACACCGCCGACATAGTCTTTTTTACCGGTCACGTCTCCAAGGTTGCGGCTGTCTCTGATGACTGCCTTGACCGTCTGCTCCACATCGAAACTCTCCGTTCCGGTTAAAGTGATATCGTCCTCAGGGTCAAAATCGTATTCCGTTGCCACCTGTCCAACGATACCGCCCACATTCGTATCGGCTTCCACCGTACCGCGGTTCACACATAAGGTGACCTTTCCCTTCTGGAAGCTGGAAGTATCATAGCGCGCTTCTTCGGTTCCTTCCGGTTCTGCGGTGTCATCCTCCGCATCGGGATCTCCGGGGTTCACCTCTTCCTTGCTGGCTGACTCATCCGAAGTATCTTCTACAGAAATTCCTTCATACCGGAAGAGATCATCCCGGATTTCGCTGACCAGATTCCGCAGAACTCTGGCCTGATCCATCAGCTCATCCATGTGGGCACTGGTGCTGTCTGTCCCGGCTTCCAGTACATCCCCCAACTGACCCAACTGTTCAAAAGCCTTGTCGAGCCTGTCATTCAGTGTATCCAGATTATCTTTGATACCGCCACTGCGATCCGTGGAAGCATTCGTCATGTTATCCAGACGCTTGGTGGCATTCTCTCCGAATTTTTTCAGTGCCGATTTATAGCTCTCCGTATCGTCCGGTACGGTGATGGTAATGTTTCCGCCACTGACGTCATGATCGCCATCGCCACCCCAGTTACCATTCCAAATGTCATTTCCACTGATGGTAACGTCATGACTGTTGCCGTTATTCTTGTCATTATCCGCCTGCTTGTTCAGATCGTCATTCAGGACTTTCAGATCGTTGCTGACGCCGTTCAACTCTTGATTGTAAATATACCACAGATCATGAGCGGTCCCGGTCAGAGAACTTCCCGCATTGTTGGCATCTTTCAGGTTCGAACTGATACTCTTGGCAATACTGGATGCCTGTTTGCTATAGCTACTCACATCTTTCTGGGTGGCATCCAACATATCCAGGAATTTGTCTGTCTCCGTATCCAGTTCCTTCAGCTTGTCACTGAGATACTGGATTTCCAGGAACGGCTCCATCTGACCCACGATACCGCCCACATCTTTTCTGCCCTGCACATATCCAGTGTTGGTGCAGTTCTGCAGATAGCCCTGATGCAGTCTGCCTACGATACCTCCGGTATTGTAGCCTACGTGCTGGTAGCCGATGGCACCGGAATTGGAGCAATAATAAATCTTACCATCCGAAATACCTGCGATACCGCCGGTGTCCGTATGAGCTGCCACATTGGAGGTACTGTTGATCTGCTCCAGATTGTCCATGGTGATATCTTCCAGATCATAAGTCACTTCCGTGCTGTACGTATTGATATTGCCATTGTTGCTGCAGTTATTCAGAATACCGTGGTTGTTGCCCACAATACCGCCTGCGGAATGATTGCCGATCACATTTCCGGAGGATTCACACCGACGGATCTCTCCGCTCTCGGCATTGACTCCGGCAATACCGCCGACATCCGTATCACCGACCACATTTCCGGTAAATTTACAATTTTCAATGCTGCCATAGTTCACACCGACGATACCGCCGACCTGATCCTGACTTCCAGAGGGAGATACTTCCCCCGTGACGGTAAGGTTGCGGACTTTTGCTCCCTCCTGCACATAGCGGAACAATCCCACTGCCGAACCGTCTCCGGTCAGTTTCACATTGGAAATAGTAAAACCGCTGCCGTCAAAGATTCCTGCAAACGTAGGAATACTGAGTTCACCTGTCATGCTCAGAACAATGTCGTTCTGCAGCACTACTTTTTTATCTCTGGACCAACTGTCCAGTACACAGTTCTCCACCAGTTTCCGCAGATCCTCCTCCGTGCTGATCTCTATGACTGCATAATCCTGCTCCTTTATCGTGCTGCTATAACCGCTGCCGCCTCTGTACTGCTCATAGGTCAAAGTTTCTGCTGCATAGGCGGTGGCCGGTGTCTGCAGGATCAATGCTGCTCCCAGCAGGAAACATAATAATCTCTTACTGTTCATCTTCTGTTCCCTCGCTTTCTGCTGTTTTTTCCGTATTTCTGTCCTCACTGTTGTCCGAAATTTCCCCGTCTTTTCCGGCTGCTTCCACTGTATTTTCTCCAACCGGTTCTTCCTGTCCTGCTGCTTCGTGCTCCAGAAGCTCCTGGGCTTCCAGTCTGGGATAGTTTTCTTCCGGGGCATCGTCCCGCTCCTCCATCGTCACGGTATCCTTGGGACGCACCACCGCACCCATCTCACCATCAATGACACCGATGAAATCACCCTCCAACACACCATTGACATAACCCTTGATGTGACCGTTCATACGGATTCTTCCGGCGGAGGGCAAGGGCTTTGCCAGATCCCGTTTCAGCGTAAATGCTGTCTTCTGGATAATAATATCTCCGATCAGCAGTGTCTGCGGCAATGCCAGCAGTACCAACAAAATAGATGTCAGAGTGCCACGACCAAGAGCCAGTCCGATGGCCGCTACCGCTGCATTGGAAGATACATAGCTGATAATAAATCCTGCGGATACCAGCATAGAACCACTGGTAACGATGGTGGGGAACGCCTGATTCAGTGCCTCAATGGCTGCTTCCTTGATCGGCATATATGTCTTCAGATCCATGTAACGGCTGGTGATAACGATAGCGTAGTCGATCGTTGCACCCATCTGGATCGCAGATACTACCAGATATCCCAGGAAATATACATTTTCATTCAACAGATACGGCAATGAGAAGTTCATCCAGATACTACCCTGAATCGTTACAACCAACAGTACCGGCAGACCGGCAGACTGGAAGGTGAACAGCAGGATGATCATAACGAACAATGCTGTCAGCACCGTGATGATTGTATTATCCGTTGCGAAGGAATCGCCCAGATCCTTATCACTGGTGGCATTTCCGACTAACAGGATATCATCTATATTATAGAACTTCGCCACGGTATTGCGTATCTGATCCAGCGCTGCGATGGTCTCTTCTCCTTCATAAGGTACATTCAGTTACAGAACGAAACGGGAATTATCTTCTCCCAACAACTGATCCTTTGCAATCATGATCTTGGAATGTGCGTCCGATAAAGTCTCCTCCAGATCATCATCCAGCGTGATGTTGCCGCTTTCTTTCTGATCATAAATGAACAGGAACATATCAATAAACGGAACTTCGTATTCACTGACGCCACTGACCAGCGCACCATAATCGCTCTGATCCAGTGCATATGCCGAATACAACATATCCGCCACTTCAATATCCAGATCGATCAGTTCCGCAAACTGCCTGGGGGTCAGCTTATCCGTCAGCATATAGCCGTCCATGGCCTCGATATTGCCAAGTCCCTGACAGGATTTCACCACATCCAGCTTTTCCAGAGCTTTCAGTGTCTGTGCCTCTTTTTCATACTCACCGTTGGGCACAATGACCGCCAACTGGTTCACCATACCGAATTCCTTATTTACCATGCTGACGGAAAATTTATTATCACTCATAGTACTGGATTCCAGAGTGTTGGTATCGTACACGTAGTTTGCCTTATTGGACAGGAAAAATGCTATAATAACACCTACGATTAGAATAGGCGGTATAATGTAGCGGGTAGCCACACAAAACTTACCGACTGCTGTGATCTTCGGAACGAAGCTCTTGTGATGGGTGTTGTCGATGGCCTTGGAAAAGGTCAACAACAGTCCGGGCATCAGGAAGAATACGGCTACCATACTGAAAATAATGGATTTTGCCAGAATGATACCCATATCATAACCAATTCTAAACTGCATGAACATCATGGCTACCATACCGGAGATAGTGGTCAGGGAACTGGAAGAAATCTCCGGGATTGCCTTACTCAAAGCAACAATCACAGCCTCTCTGGCATCCTTGTCCTCATGTTCTTCCATAAAACGGTGGGCCAGAATGATGGCATAGTCTACCGCCAGACCTAACTGCAGTACCACCGCAATAGAGTTCGTTACAAAGCTGATGGTTCCGAACCAGTAGTTCGTACCTTTATTCAAAATAGCTGCCACGATAAATGTGGTCAGATATACCGGGATCTCCGCGTAAGTTGTGGAAGTAAATAGCAGCACGGCTACGATAACCACAGCTGCCAACAGCAGAATGACGATCATATCATTATTCAGGTCATCCGCATCACGCTCTTCCTGACCGATATCGGAAGAATAATAGACATCATAGTCAGACAACGCGTCCAGCACTTCTGTTAAATGCTGCTGTGTGGCTTCCGTATCCGCTTCCTCATCAAAAGTGACAGACAATAAAGCCTCCATGTCATGATAATGATCTTCCGTGTCATCAAAATCCAACA
>ERZ827488.3720-NODE-3720-length-11901-cov-2.465811_pt1 | contig 11901 bp, 3 predicted proteins | sample MGYA00519771_ERZ827488 | MGnify/ENA primary metagenome ERZ827488 (study PRJEB31778, sample SAMEA3449323) | human gut metagenome | biome: human gut; feature: human-associated habitat; material: faeces | place: United Kingdom | collected 2010/2012 ...
GTGCAATGGTCACCTATGCCTCGGGCTATCAGGACAACGGCTGGTCGTATGCCTTCTCCGTATCGACGCGACAGGGCGGCAACGACTGGGTCAACGGCATCTACTACAACTGCTTCGGCTACTACGGATCGGTGGAGAAACGCTTCAACGAACGCAACCGGCTGGCGTTCACGATCCTCGGCGCTCCGACCGAGCGCGGCGCGCAGCAGGCTTCGACGCAGGAGGTCTACGACCTGGTCGGCAACAACTACTACAATCCCAACTGGGGTTATCAGGACGGCAAGAAACGCAACGCCCGCGTGCGCAACAACCACGAGCCGCTGATGGTCGTCAACTACACCAACACGCCCGACGACCGCACGAAGATCGACGCAGCGGCCTCGTTCCGCTTCGGTACGAACGGTTACTCGGCCCTCACGTGGAAGGGCGGTGCCGACCCGCGTCCCGACTACTACCGCAACCTGCCCAGCTACTACATGGCCAACAACCAGTTCTCGAATGCGGCCCAGATCGCCGAGCTGTGGCGTACGAGCTACGACACCCGTCAGATCAACTGGGACCGGCTCTACGATACCAACTACCGCGGCGAGATCGACGAAGGGACCTACGGCGCCGGACACCGCTCGAACTACATGATCGAGGAGCGCCACACCGACCAGCTCGACCTGAACCTCACGGCGCAGATCGCCCGCACGTTCCGCGACAATTCGCGCCTCGTCGCAGGCATCCTCTACCGCTGGAACCGCACCGAATACTACGACAAGGTGAAAGACCTGCTGGGCGGCGACTACTGGGTGGACATCGACAAGTTCGCCGAGCGCGACTTCGTGGGTGAGGAAGAGAAGCAGAACGACCTCCACTACTACTACGAGCACGGCCACGCCCGCCGCGTGGAGGAGGGCGACAAGTTCGGTTACGACTACTACGCCAACATCCGTCAGGCCAAACTGTGGGCGATGTACAACTTCAACATCGCCGGACTGGACGGCACGATCGGCGGCGAAGTGGGCCAGGTGACGATGTGGCGCGACGGCCGCTACATGAAGGGCACCTACCCCTCCAACTCGTTCGGCAACTCCGAGGCGCTCGACTACTTCACCTATCAGGCCAAACTGAACCTCGCCTACCGCTTCTCGGCGGCGCATTCCGTGGAATTCAATGCCGTGGCGTTGCAGAATGCCCCCACTTTCCAGAACTCCTTCATCTCGCCGCGTACGCGCAACGAGGTGACGCCGGGTCTCAAAGCCGAGAAAATCTGGGGCGTCGACGCATCGTACAACCTCAGCTACCGCGGCATCAAGGCGCGTCTGTCGGGTTACTACACCATGATCCACGACCAGACCGACATCATCTCCTACTACGACGACCTGCAATCGACGTTCGTCAACTTCGCCATCAGCGGCATCGACAAGAAGTTCTTCGGTCTGGAATTCGGTATGACCGTTCCGCTCTACATGGGTCTCAGCCTGAACGGGGCGGTAAGCGTCGGGCAGTACACCTACGACTCGAACCCCACGTTCGTACAGCTGGCCGACAACAGTTCGAAAATCCTCTCGGATGTCGACAGCAGCATCGTCTACTGGAAGGACATGCGCGTGGAGAGCACGCCGCAGACGGCCGTCAACGTCGGCCTGTCGTACCGTAGCGACAACAACTGGTTCGCATCGGCCGACCTGAATTTCTACGACAACAACTACCTGTCGATGAACCCGCTGTTCCGCACCGACGAGGTATTGCGCGCCGGAGCGACCAACGCCGAGACTGCCGAGATGATCCGCACGATGCGCGCACAGGAGAAATTCGACTCGGCCTTCGTACTCAACGCCAGCCTCGGCAAGAACTGGTACATCAAGCGCAACTACACGCTCGGTTTCAGCCTCGAAGTGAAGAACATCCTCAACAATCAGGATATCAAGACGGGCGGCTACGAGCAGATGCGTCTGAACAAGATCAAGGCCGACGAGTCGAACACCAGTCTGGTGACCTCCTACGAACGGTTCGATCCGAAATATTTCTACATGTTCGGGACGACCTATTACCTGAACGTCTATTTCCGTTTCTAACGGCTGACCATTTCGTCAAGCCGAGCGCAGAGCCGAACGAAGTCCGGGATATGCCGAGGCGGGAAATGGCACATGAAAACAAACGAATTAAAGAGCAAGAATTATGAACAACATCCTGAAAATAGCCCTGACGCTCGCCGTCGGAATCGTTCTGGCCGGTTGCTACAACGATTTCGACAATCCGGCGCCGGCAAAGGTCTACACGGACAAGGACTTCACGGAGACGGGCGCCGAGATCATTTCGATCAAGGACCTGAAAGCGAAATTCTACGAGAAATGGGGCCATGACGCCAACGGTCTCGGCCGCCGCGTGGTGATCGAGGACGACGTCGTCATCAAGGGCAAGGTCATCTCGTCCGACGCCGAGGGCAACGTCTACAAGTCGCTCTACATCTACGACGGCGAACAGGCCATCGAGCTGCGCCTCATGAACGACAACTACGTCAACTATCCGCTGGGACAGATCGTCTACGTCAAGGCGCAGGGGCTTTCGCTGGCCAGCTACCGCTATATGCTGAGTCTGGGTGCCGCGCCCGCGCTCGAACCGGACGGCACCTTCCCCAACGACACTCCAAGCGAGCACGATTTCTCGGCTTCGGGCAACTCGAACATCCCCACCACGGAGATGGTTCAGCAGTACGTCTACCGCGGCGAACTCGACACGATCACGGAGGCCGACGTCACGGTCGTCGACAAGGACAACTACAAGACCGTACTCAACGACGACCTGCTGGGCTGTCTGATCCGTTTCGAGGGGCTTCGCAGCAGCTATACGACCGTCGACAGCAACACCTACCCCAACTATCTGGAAAACGTCAACGGCGTCTACACCAACAAGTACTACCAGGACGAGGGGCTGCCGATCACGTGGGCCTACAATTACGACAACACCAAGTACTACGGCTCGTCGCTCTTCACCTACGAGACGACGCCCACGTCGCTCGAATCGGGCAGCTACGTCGTCCGCGTCAGCGGCTATGCACGGTTCGCCCTCAAAGAGCTGCCCGCCGACAATGCCATGGTGAACATTACGGCCATTTACACGAAATACTCGTCCCGCACGGGCGGGTTCATCACCTACCAGCTGCTCGTCAGCAGCTACAAGGACATCGAGGAGCTGTAACTCCCGACGTCCGCTGTCAACCGAACCGGAAGCTTTCCAGCTTCCGGTTTTTTCGTTTTTCGGCCGAGAAGACCGTTCATCCCCATAGATTTTTAACAATCAGTACGGTTTTCGAAGCATTCGACAAGAAAAAAGTCGAAATTCGGAGCGAACGAAACGACTTTTTCAGTAACTTCGCAGTCGTATACAACACTTTAATTTCTACACACATGACTACTAATTACAAAACCCCGTTTCAGCAGGGGGGGGGAATTACGAAGCCCCGGAGCTGACAATCGCAACCGTATCGATTGAAAAAGGATTCGCGGCCACGGAACCCAACTCCAACGCGCCGCTCGAAGACGAATCTTACGAGTAACCGAAAAAAGTTTCCCGTCATGAAAAGATTCGTCCAATTTCTGGGAGCCGCGACTCTGCTGCTCTCCTTTACCCAATGTTCGGAAGACGCGACGACCGACTCCGTACAAGGTTCCGTCAAACTGACCGCATCCATCAACGAAACCCGAACCGAACTCTCCGGCAACGACGTCCTCTGGAAATCGAACGACCGCCTCGGACTGTTCTGCGGTACGAAGTTCGTCAACGCACCCTTCACGACGACGGCCGGCGGCACCACTTCGGCCGATTTCACGGGCGATCCGACCGATCCCTCGGGTTCCGAGGCCGAGGTATTCTACGCCTATTATCCCTATTCCGCCCATGCGGTGCTGGAAGGCAGCGTCGTATCGGGACTCTCGATCCCCGCTGTACAGACCTTCGCTACGAAAAGCTTCGCCACCGAACTCTGCCCGATGGCCACGTCGGGCGCCGATTACAGCCGTCTGGCATTCCGCACGATAGGCACCGTACTCAAATTCCAGGTGACGGGGCAGAAGAACGTGACGAAAATCGAACTGACCGGCAACAACGGCGAAGCGCTGGCCGGCGATTACACGATCGATTTCGTCGGAGAGACCCCCGAAATGAAGTTCTCCGGTACGGAGACGACGCTTACGCTCACCTGCTCCGAACCGGTCGCGCTGAACGACGCCTCGGCGACGGAGTTTTATTTCGTGCTGCCGGCCGGCGTCGAGTTCACGAAGGGTATCACCGTAAAGGTAGACAACGCCGAACCGATGGTCAAAGAGTACGCCTCACCGCTCACGACACGCCCCAACAAGCTCGTAACGGTCAAAGCGTTCACCTATTCGGTTCCCGTCACTTCGATCGAGGAAGCCAACGAAGCGTTGTCTAAGGGAACGTCGGGAGTGACGATCACCTCCACGACCGACCTGACGGTACCTTCGACCCTCGAAATTCCCAATGCGTTCGGACACGGAACCTCCACGTCGGTCGAGATCGAACAACCCGTTTCGACCGACCTGACGATCTCGGAGAAGACGACTTCGGACAAGGAGCTTCCCGAGACGCTCTCGGTGGAGATGGAGACCACGGCTTCGCTGATCGTCGACACGCCCAACCTGACCGTTTCGCTCGAAGGCTCCTATACGACCGTCGAAGCCACCACGGCCGAAAACACGCTGATCGTAGCCAAAAATACGGTCATCGAGACGCTGACCGTCAAAAAGGGAAACGTCAAGATCTACGGAACCGTCGGGGAGATCGTCAATGAAGGGACGGGCAAGATCATCCGCTGCATCGACGCCCAGGATGAGGTCGAACGCACGCTCGCCGACACCCGCTGCGACCATATCCTGATCGAGAAACCTGCCGGAACGCTCGATTTCGGCGGAGGGACGACGACCAAGCAGGTCTGCGTCGAAGCCAGCGTGACGATCGCCAACCTGATCGTATCGCCCGAAAAGGAGCACCCCGTAATGGTCTCCGGCGATAACGTCAAACTGACGCTCGACGGCGTGAAACTCGTCTGCAACGCAGCGAAAACCTATGCCGTAAACTGCCTGGACGGAGCAAATCCCGACGTAACCCTTTCGAACTCCGAAATCATCGCATTGGGTACCGACTGCCGTGCCGTCAGCGTCGTCAACACCCGTGCGACGAGCGACACGTCCTACATCACGTTCGACAACACGCAGGCACGCACGTCGCAGACGGCGATCGGAAACCGCGAATACACGGCCGATGAAATCAAATATTTCACCTCGCGCGTGGCCGACGGCAACTATTATCCGCGCGGCATCTCCGTCGGCTCGACGGGCGGCAAAGTGAACATCGCCCTGCGGAACAACTCCTGCATCGAAGGATTCTTCTACGGCATCAATATCGCCGGAATCACCGAACCGGTCGACGTCACGATCGACGACTCGCGGCTCGACGGCCGCGCCGCCCTCAACGTCCACGGCCAGAAATGCATCTTCCGCGTCAACCGTTCGACGCTCGTGGGCCGCAACTATTTCGGCGGCCCGACGGAGGACTTCGCCACGGTCGTTCTGGATCGTGCCGTCGCAACGTCCCACAGCAATACGGTGACGGTCGCCGACTCCGAAATCTACTCCTACAACAAACCGCAGACGGCGACCAACCACCAGTATTCCATCGACATCCGCTCGCTGCACAACACCGTCGAGCTGAAAGGCTCCACCCGGCTGATCGAAGTCGGATCGACGGAATACCCCGCCCGCCTGAACTTCATGGTTTGCTACGATAATTCGACGGACAACGTCGTCAACGTCGATCCGGGTGTGACCGTATCGGGAAAAGAGGGGGCCAAAGTGCTTCCGGCAACGGTCTGGGACGGCAGCTCAGTTTACGCACCAGCCGCCGATGCCGACGGCGACTACCCCATTTACGAAGCGGCCGAGTTGAAGTGGATCGCCGACCAGATCAACAGCGGCAATTACCTCTACCTCGAAGCCAAGGGGCGTTATGCACAGGTTTACCTGATGAACGACATCGACCTGAACAACAAACCGTGGACACCGATGGGCTGCCAGAACCACTCCTATACACTGAGCGGCGTCGACAAATGCGCCTTCTACGGCGAATTCCACGGAACGGGCCACACCGTCTCCAACCTCAACGTCGACATCGTTGCCGACGCCAAAGGATTCATCGGCAAGACGTTGGGCAAGGAGGCGTCGATCAGGGAGCTGACGCTGAAAAACGTAGCGATCCCATTGAACGACGATGCCGAGATTCAGGGCAAATGGGTCGGAGCGCTGGTCGGCTGCATGGGCGGCGATACCAATGTCTCGGACTGCCATGTCGAAAACGTGACGATCCACGCCCCGGGCATGTATCGCATAGGCGGGCTGGTCGGCGTATGGACGAATACCTCGCGGCAGAATGCGACGGCGACGGTCGAGAACTGTTCGGTAAAGGACGCTACGCTCACGGCAGGATACGCCATCGGCGGTTTCATGGGTACGATTCAGCCCCAGAAGCCTGCGGCGGGCTACAATACGATCCGAAATTGCAGCGTCGAGAATATCTCGATCACGCATAAAGACCAGTATTGCTGGGGAGACGACCCGAACTATGCCGCATACTATCCCGAGACCGGTCATTATTGTTACAGCTCGGCACCCTTCGCCGGCGACGTGAACAACGTCAATTTGGAAAAATGTACCGTCGGCGGCTCCTGCACCATCGCCGATGCCGACGGCCACAACACCTACATGTCGGCAACGTGGACCAAACTGCCCTACATGGGCGAAGTCGGCGGAAACGCCTGCATCGACGGCGTGAAAGTTTCGGCCGACCCGACGCCGGCCGAAGGCTACTTCACGAAGTAAATCCTTCCGGCGAATCGATCGAAAATCCCGCATGGAATCGTCCATGCGGGATTTTCATATCCAAAAGACAACCGCTGTCCGGCAAACGGCACTCCTGCCCTTGCGGATGTTCCGTCGCCGATTTCCGCCCCGAATCGCAACGCAGACCGTCGGGGTATCCGTAAAACCGCCCGCTGCCAAACGTCACCGCCGGTTTCACGCCCTCTCCGGCCCCGTGCAGGCACCGCTTTCCGCCGCCGCTCAGAACTGCAACTTCACGCCGGCGGTAAAGCCCACGCCGTAATCGCGGTAATAGGCCCAGTCGTAGAGCTTCGCATCGCAGAGATTGCGACCCTCGGCGAAGAGCGTCACCTTGCGCGAAAGGAACCAGTTGAACCGCGCCGCAAGGTCGACCGTGACGGGGACTTTGAAATCGTAGAGGCCGATAACGCGACGACCGAGGTTCAACCCTGAATCCGAATCCGGCTCCGAGGGTTTCTCGTTGACGGATGTATAAGTCGTCCAATGGCGCACGCTCTGCATCTGCGCCTCCACCTCCAACGACACCTTACGTGCACGATACTCGCCGCGCAGACGCGCCGTCAGTTGCGGACGACCGTATGCCAGCGTATAGGACTGATTATTATTGTAGTAGACATCCTCCGCCCCCTTGAACGAATGCATATGCAGCTCACCGTCGAACGTAAAGCGGCTCGACGGCCGCCATGCGAATTCGGCATTGAGCGAAAGATCCTTCAAGGTCATCGCATAGGGGATGTAAAACGACATATAACCGACATCGGCCCGTTCGTCGCGAACGTTATTCGGGATGAAACGGGCAACCCACTGCAATGCATTCTTTTCGTGCGTATAACCGACATAGAGATTATAGGAGAAGCGGCCGTGTCCCGCTGCACCCTTGATACCGCCCGCCACGCGATGCTCCTCGGGATTGGGGACGATCGACGCCGGATTGACATAGGGATTCAACCGGCTCAGCGTCCGCATATCGTTGCGGCGCACCCGACCCGTCAACTCGGCATAAAGCATGAACTTGCCGTCGGCCGGATCGTAGGCGATCGAAGCGGCAGGGAGGAACCGGTTCTCATGTTCGGTCTGCGATTCCTTGTACACCGCGTGAGGATCGGAGAGATCGCTTCCGACGACCTTCTCCTGCTCCGCTCCGTCGCGCACATAATCCAACCCGACAGACCAGCGGAGTTTATCGTGCCGATAGGCGTAATGCAGTCCGAAAAGCAACTGTGTCGAACCGTAACCGAGCATATTGCGCCATGTACCGTCGAAATCGGCTTTGAACTCGAACTCGTGCAGACCGAACGCCCTGGCCAATCGGATACCGCCGCCGCCCGACAATTCATGATAACGGTCTCGATCGACTCCCCAGTCATAGTAAACCGGCTGCATCTGCAATACGTTCAGAAAATATCCGCCGCGCAGTTCGACGTTGAAGTTGAAGCGGCTCAGGTCGGTGAAATCGTCGCCGATGCGCACATGGAGCATGGCGTCGTCGTAATGCTGCCGATCGTTGGACACCTTGGTGAAGGGATAATAAGACGCCGCACCGTCGTTCCCGTAACGAGTACACAACGCCTCCGCCCCGTCGAACCCATAGTTATGGTAGACGCGGTTCGTCAGGTCGAGTTTGCCTTCGAGCAGACGGCGGCCGAGGTACTTGCCCGCCGCGGCGCCCATGCGGTTGTGCATCCGCCACGAGGTGGGGCGCACACCGAAATCGTTGCGGATATCGGCCCAGTCGCCGGTGTGATTGAGGTAGCCGACGACGTAGCCCGTACCGGGATTCTGCGTCGAGGCATAGAGATCGAGCACCGAATTGAGCGGCGCTCCGGCGCCGACTTTCAGATAGAGCGGCCGCGGACGGTCGAACTCCCAGTAGGTCACCGACGCCGGACGGAACGGCTCGGTCGAGAGATTGGTCGCCAGCGCCGACGGCGTGACGGTATAGTCGATTTCGGGCCGCAGACGCACCGTGTCAGTCATATCGGGCACGATGGGCAGCTTGACGGCCTTCGACACCTCGGGAACGTAGGTCTTGGTCACCTCGACCTGCTTGGTGACCTGCGCCCGCAGCGGCACACCGCAAAACAGCAAGGCGGCAGAGAGGATAAGAACTCTTTTCATGGCTATTTCTTCAATTTTTCGATCCGCGCCTTCGCCTCGGCGACGATGCCGTCGTCGGCCGGCGAATATCCGTCGACGATACTCTGATAGGTAGCTCGCGCCTGGAACGAGTCGTCGCGTCCGGCGTAGATGTCGCCCAGAGCGATATAGGCTTTCGCCACCCAGTAGGCATGGGGCGAACCCTTCTCCGCGAAGGCGAAGATCAGCGTCTCCGCCGCGGCCGCATCGCCTCCGGCCAGCGTCGCCTCGATCACGCGGTAGGCCGACTCGGCACCCTCGGCCGTCTTGACCTCACGGCTCAGCTCGCGGTAGAGCGGCAATGCCTCGGCCTGCCTCCCGCCGCGCCGCAGGATCGTCGCACGGGCGAATTTCGCCTCGCGCTGTACCGTGGCACCGGCATCGGGCAGCGCCTCCACCTCCGCGGCGGCGGCCAGCGTCGCCGCATCGTCGCCTCCGGCCTCCACCGAGCGGAAGTAACCCGTCGCAGCGGCGGCCCGCTCGTCGGCGGTCTGCACGACGTCGTACAACGCACGGTAGGCCTTCGCGGCTTCGGCGTGACGGCCTGCCTCGGAGGTCAGCTTCGACAGCGTACCGAGCGTCCTGGCCGAGTACTGGTTGGTCGGGCGGGCGGCCAGCTCGCTCAGCGTCTCGATCGCCGCATCGGTCTGTTTCGCTTTAAGATGGCAATCGCTCAGATAGAAGAGCGCATCGTCGGTATAATACCCCTTCGGATAGTTCCGCAGGTAGCTTCTCAACGACTTCTCGGCGGTAGCGGTATCGCCCGAAAGGTAGATCCTGCGCGCTGCGGCGAACGACAGCGAATCGCGCGCCATGACGCTCGTATCGCACTCCACGCCGGCCTTCTCGGCGTAGGCGAAGTAGCCGTCGACATTGCCGTCGGCCACGTAAATCTCGCGGATGCCCTGCAAGGCGTCGCGCGCCGTGGCCGAACCGGGCGCCGACTCGACGACGCGCTCGTAGCAGCGGCGCGACAGCTCCGGCTGACCCAGATTGAGGTAAGCCAATCCCAGATCGGAGAGCGCCGGCGTGAAGAAGGGCGAATGGGGATTCTCCTCGACGAACTTCGACAACACCTTCGCACCGTCGTCGTAGCGCTCCGAAGCGATGTAGGTGCGTCCCAGTTCGTAGGTGGCGTCGTCGACGTAGTCGCCCCGGTCGGCGGCGATGATTCGTTGGAGCGCCTCGATCTTCTGCGGCCCGCGGTCGAGAACGCCCAGCGTCACGGCGCGCTGGAAATCGGCGTAATATTTCTCGTTCGTGCCGACGGCCGCCGCCTTTTCGTAGGTCGCCAGCGCTGCGGAGAACTGCCGCAGCGAGTAACGTGCATCGGCCTCGCGGTTGAGCGCATCGGCCTTGTAACGGTCGGCCGCGGAATAGAGCTGGTTGAACCGAGCGAACGAGGCATAGGCGTTCGACATGTCGCCCCGATCGAAATAGCAATAACCCAAGTTGTAATGCGCCTTGGCGTATTCGTCCTCGGTGCGAGGCGCACGGTGCAGATACTCCTTGTAGCGGCGTTCGGCCTCGGCGTAGTCGCCGCGTGCGAAGGCGATCTCGCCCAGCCAGAACCGGGCCAGCGCCCCGTACTTGGGGCTGACGTTGATCGCGGCCGACTCCGAGAGGCTTTGCGCCGCGCCGTCCAGATCGCCGCGCGAATAGGCTTCCAGTCCGCGGAAGTAGGCGATTTTCTGCAACGCCGCACGCAGGTTGCCGTCGGGCGAAGGATAGTGTTTGAGCGCCGTGTAGGCCGCTTCGTAATTGCGCGAATTGTAGTAGGCGGCGATCAGCAGCTCACGCGCCTGCACGGCGCGTTCCGACGTCGGATACTGCGCGATGTAACGGTTCAGCACGTGGATCGCCTCGTTGAAGAGGCCGCCGCCCAGTTCGTACTGCAACTTGCCGTAGTTGAACAGAGCGTCCTCGGCGATCGCGGCGTCGAACGCCTCGTTGGCCGCCATGGCGAACGACTGCATGGCGCGCTGCTTGTCGCCGCCGCGCAGATAGCAGTCGGCCAGATGATAGGAGGCGTTCTGCGTCAGCGCGTCGTCCGCTCCGCAGACCTGCTGCAAACAGGGCCGCGCCTCGTCGTAACGCGCCTGCCGATAGAGACTGTAACCCAGCAGGTAGTTTTCGTTGCGCCCCATCTCACCGCCGCTGCGCCGATAGGCGTCGAGGAACTCCTCCGTACGCCCGTAATCGCCCAGATGAAACCATCCCTCGGCCACGATACGCTCCAACTCGGTGCGGCGTTCGCCCGCCGCACGGTCGATGAGCGAGCCGCCCGTCGTGACCACATAGCGGTAATTGCCCTCGTTGAACTCGATCTGCAACAGATAGAACGGCGCCACGGCGCCGTAGGCCGCCGAACGGCTCAACTCCGTAAATCCGGCTCTGGCCGTAGCGTTGTCGCCCCGGACATAGGCGATATAGGAGATGTAGTAGAGCGCATGATCCGAATATTCGCTCGGCGAGGGGATGCGGCGGAAATAGCGCAACGCATCGTCGTAATCGCCCTGCTGGAAACGGATGTATCCCATGCGGATGTCGTACTGCTGGCGGTGTTCGGGCGACAAGGTTGCGTAGTCGACCTTGCCGAAAGCCCGCTGCGCCTCGTCGTAACGCCCCGCCGTACACAGAAGCGACGCGAGGGCGAATTCCACGTCGTTGACATGGACCGATTCGGGATTCCGCCGCAGGAACTCGGCGAGCCGCGCCTCGGCCCCCGCCTCTTTCAACTCCATGGCGCACATCGCCATGTAATAGTCGGCCTCGGCACACAGCGACGATTCCGTCTGCGGAACCGCACCGCAGACTGCGGCGAACTCCTCCCTGGCATCGGCCCAGCGCCCCAATGCATAGA